>JGI20191J14862_1000172_pt1 | contig 21975 bp, 15 predicted proteins | sample NGESurdeep092012_7_FD_14862 | JGI IMG/M metagenome (IMG submission 14862)
CGATCAATCGATCAGGCGATGGGGACCGGACAGCGATCAACGTAGATCAATTTCGCGACTGAACAGTCAGGAGCCGCGGATCAATATTTTGGCCATACGGGATGGATGCAAAGCAACCGTATCGCCTTCCACTTCAATAAAGCCCCGAGTAGCGAGATCAGCAGTGACGATTTCTGTTTCTGCTTCTGAAAAGCCAAAATAAGCACCAAGCTTTCGTACGGAGACCCTGTCGAAAAGTTTCAGTGCGCGCAAATAGAATTCATCAACTACTGGCATTCGCTTATCGCGAGTCATATTAGCCGTTATCAGAAAGCGCCGACACGGAACGTTGAATCCGTATGTGAAGACAGGCAGTGGCTTTCTCGGTTCGGCCATCACACCTCTCCTGCTCGAAGCACATTGGCATTCGCCCGATGCGACATTATGAACTCCAATACCTTTCGCATCGGATGATCTGGCGCAGTATTGAGCCACATGTTCTTTGCGCCAACGATAAATAGATGTTCTTTCGCCCGTGACAGCGCCACATTGCAACGATTGAATGATCCGACGTGACCCGACCCGTGATGCGGATTGCATCGAACCAATGAAGTGATAACAATCGCATTTTCCTTTCCTTGATAAGAGTCAACGGTGTCGATTCTGACCAGGCGCCTGAACCGCGCTTCCCAAGGCCGTTGGGTGAAGGCCTGTTCGATCTTCACCTTTTGGCCGCTGTACATACAAATTATGCCAATCGGCGTTTCGCTCACACCTGCTGCAAGCGCAGAAACAAGCGGCTCGTTCTCTGATATTCGTTCTAGGATCGATATCGTGGCTGCCACTTCCGCCGGATTCCAAAACGAGTGTCGATTCCACTCCGGCCTTTTTTCGAGGTGATTGCGCTCAGCTGACGTATCAATCCATGTGAGCCGATGTGTTAAAGGCTTAGGCAGCGTGCCGCTAAATACGGGATCACCCTTGCGGTCATCCGAAGTTTTGAGTCGAACTTGATGAGGTTCGTAGAATACTTCAGAAATGAGGTCACATATCGCCGGGGCCATCCGGTATTGCTCGGTAAGAACTTGCCCATTCGCACGTCCAAAGTTCGATGCATAAGAGCGCTCAAAGTCACTTCTCGAAAGTTCTGCGCGCGAGATGCCCGGCATGTCTTCGGCAAGTCGATTGAGCACCTCTCTTTCGATCATAGGCCTAAGTTGGAGATGGTCACCGACCAATAACACTCGACGGCCCACTTGAATTGGGACGGCGAGCTCACCGGGCGTGCATCGAGCAGCTTCGTCGACGATAACCCAGTCATATATTTTCGCGTCAATACGGATTCTCGTCTGTCCAGCGCCAACACAGGTTGCAGCAATGATCACTCGCGTCTTGGCAAGAAATTCTTCAAAATTGCGGTGCGATGAGGCAAGAGCGTCCGACCATTCCAATGAAAGCGTGATTAGACCACGAACCTTAATTACATCGCCAGGGGACATGCCGGGGTAGCTCGCCAGCAATTGTTCGTAAGCATCATCTAGCTCGTCGTCAGCTTGGCCCGCGTTCACTTCTCGTCCCAGTAATTGTTTACCTGCCGATAGAAATGCGTTGGTTGCTGCGCGCAATGACGTTTCATAGCGGCGACGATCCTCGGGGGTCAGATCTTCCGCATTTTTTGCAGCTTCCGTCAGAGTGTGGATACGCCTCAACGGCCGGCCAAGAAGCCGATCAATTTCTACGGCTTTAGCTACAAACTCCCTCTTTAATCCAATTGCCGCACCGAGCGCGACGACACGATGTTTGAACGCCGTGTCGAACCTAACGCGGTAACGATCTCTTGATGAACTGGTATGATATGGACGTATTTTCTGTGTGATTCCTTTCGATCCAATTCGCAGTAGGCTTGGGCGCCTTTTGAGGCCCTTGAAGAGGTCAACCAACTTCTCGATCGCGTTATTGACGGCTTCGTTAGATTGGCTGGCGATCAATATTCTTTGAGCCCCGGCCTGCGTAACCAACCAGTGCACAAGGGCAGCGATAAAAAGTGTCTTTCCGGTGCCCGGGGGCCCCTGAAGGAGCCCGACAGGTCCGTACCGAACAATAAACCTAAACGCTTGCTTTTGTCCGGCGTTCAAACCATAAGCATCTAGGACGCTTTCCTCAATCGCTGTCGTGTGATCGACACTTTCCACTTCTGTGCCGGATGAAAAATATTGAATCAGGCCAGAAAGAGCAGCCTCGTCGTCGAGGATCTTCTTCACCGCTTTGCGTCGGCGGTCAAACGAAGCCCTAGAGCGCCGGTCAATTAGCGTGACGCGATCACCAGTAGTAAGTGTTCGATCGCTATAGCGGATGACGATCGTGCGCTCGTCTGTTTGAGTCAGATCGACCTCACCCACCTTGCGCCCATACAATCGCACGTCGACAGTGCTTTCCGCGTCGAAGTCGAAGTCGCCAACTCGGCGCTCATATGCGTACGCTGCGAACCCACCGCGGGATCCAAGGTCGCGAAGAATTTCAATTTCCGGCTGAAATGTCTCTTCCAAATCGATGAGACGTCGCCAATAGCGCGGAACATCGAGGCCCGCTCGGCCGGTGGCCGATGGCGTCATCTGGTCCGCAATAGCCTGCTCATCTACGGCCGGAGGCGACACGACTTCTTGTAAGAACGTCAGCAATTCGCCAAAACCAGAATTCGAGCCGTTTTCCAATTCGACAAAGCATCGCACGGTAAGACCATGCATCGAGGCGTGCATCAAGCTGCCGTAGGATACGTTGGTGAACCAGTGAGCCGGCTCTCGACCAACATACAACTCGAATCTCAGTTCTCGATCGACACCCGCGATGCTATACTGCACGCAGTCTCGCGAAATCCTTTGCACCCTGACAAAATAGTGTCCGTCGTCGGACTTCAGCGCCTCGTTCACTAAGTCAGGCGACCGCAGCACAAATCGAGGTGGCGGAGGCTCGCGTAGCAGGGCTCCTGCTTCCTTCAATGCAATTATGCCGGGTTCGAATGTCTCGATCGCTTGCCGTTGCAATTCGTCGCTCAAGACAGACAAAGCCGTAGCTAGACGCTCATCGTTAGCGTTAGTCAGGAGTTCAGTAGAAAGCTTAAGAGCCGCATATCGGTCGATTTGCTGCTCCGTCAGTTTCTCCCAACCTTCGGGACAATACTTCGTCGTTCGAACTAATCCGACGCCCACTTTCGAGAGATCGAATAGGTCGAGAAGAGAGACAGCGCTCCCGTCAGCCGCCAAGAGGACATTTTTATCCGAAATGTCGCCGTGATGAAGATCCATCGCATGCAATGCATCGGTTGCATGTATTAGCTTTTCTGCGATGTCTACAGCCGACGCAGCGTTGAGTGGTCCAACCTGATCAAGCGTGGTGCCGTCAACGTAACGATAGACGACGAATGGGCCCACCGGAGAGAGGCCGACGTCTACGACCTGGGGCAGGCTTTCGACCGGACTCACGATGAGCCTCTTTGCTCCTTCCACCAAGCTGGTTAAAGCCAGATCGATTGCAACACTCTCCCCGCGCCGCATTCCTAACCACAGCTTCACAACAAGTTGCTCGTCATTAGAAGCGCGATGCAAATAGACATTTACGCGCGTGGTCTGCTTGAGCATTTTGTGCTGGAGATATCGGACGTATGGAACGTCCGGCGTTTCCGCTCGCGCCTTCATAGACTTGTCGGTCATATAGCGACATAAAGCGCTCAAGCGCTTTGATTTGCGCCACGACCCTCTCTCGGGGAGGCAGCAAACGTTCCGGCTCCTCGGAGGCAACTCGGTGACCATAAAAGCGGTCTTCCGTGTACGAACGACGTTTTCAGGCGCGCCGGATGGAACCTCGGCCTCGATTTCCAACGTGACCGTGACCCCGGAGAAATTGTCTTCGGAGATCTCGACCGCTTCACCGCACCGCAAGCCATTGCATCAGGACGTGTTGCGGCGCGCCTTTAATAGTCCATTTTGGCCGCATACGCTGGTCACTACCTCGGTCGGCCAAGAAGGTTTGGATTTTCACGTCTGGTGCGACCAGCTGCTGCACTGGGATTTGCCCAACAACCCAGTTGATCTGGAACAGAGAGAGGGACGCATCAATCGGTTCGCGGGATTAGCTATCCGCCGTGCGCTGACGCGGCGTCCGGGGGAGTTGCTTGATAAGTGTCCGTCTGACGCCAGCCCGTGGGCCGCACTCTTCGATGGCAATCCTTTACTTCCAGAAACCAGCGAGAAAACGTCAGGCCTTGCACCATGGTGGGTTTACGAAGGGGCCATTCCAAACACTATGGTGATCGAACTACCCTTGAGCCGACAAGTGCTGCGCTTGAAGCGCCTGCGAGACGATCTACTGCTTTACCGGCTTGCTCTCGGCCAGCCGGATATTCGTAGCTTCGTTACAAAGGCGCGCACCATGCTGAAGTCGGATGATATTGCTCGATACGTGCTGGACTTATCGCCGCTGAGATTGCGATCTAGCCTACGTAAATAATGAATCAGCACTTTTCCGATGCTTGGCGTTCGCGAACGAGAAACGCCTAAGTCACCGTAGTGACTGTGCACGTCGTCGTGACCTCCCTCGGTGAAGTGGTCCAATCGTTTTCTTGCAGCGGCAAATGATAGCCTCAGGCGCCCTCTCCGCAATAAAACTAAATTTTAGCGGATAATTTTCAGGACGGGCGAGCAATCGCGCCATGTTCCATAACCTGTCATTCTGCGAATGCCGATCGCATGAACGCTGGCTTGAATAGCTCACGCTCGATCCTGGGTCTTCCTGCCCGACCCTGGGATTTCCAGCGCCAATAGGCCCTAAACCCTGCCCGATGCCACCGCAGGATAGTGTCTGGTTGAACAACTCGGGCCAAATCGAGCAGGCACGGCCAGAACCGGGTCATCCATACAGTAGGGCCCGATCACCACCCCGCAACCGGAGATGTTGCGGCGCCCGCCTCAGAGCGATGTTGAGTTGATGACGAAGAAAGAGGTTCTCGATTTCAAGCCGGTGCCGCGACTTAAACAGGTCGGCGACATACGATCCAAGCAGGTGGACGATCACAAGCATCGTATCAGATGATGTGCTGATTCTGTCTTACCGCGCGAATCCGGCCGGATAGAATTTTCGGGAATCACACCGGGCAAAAAGCGAGCCTAACGGTGGCCGCCTTCCGTCATTCACGAATGCGGGCCTCTGGCAGTTCGCGAGGCACTTCTGATGCCGTCGAACTGACGCACATCGAATGAGTCTATAGACAAATCCGCGACCCATTTCGCAAAATCTTGCACACAGATCACCGGTTACGAATGAAAAGGATCATGTTCACGAAGGCTCGTGCCGCTATCAAAATCAGTAGCGATGACCTTTCCGCGCTGCTATCTTTATCATCATGAACGCACCGAGGAGCAACATAGAAACGGTCGCGCGTGATATATGCGCGCAGCAACTGGGCCGAACGAGAATACTGCCTGACGAGCTTCGATCTGCAGTTGACCGCTATTGGCCCTGTGTCGCCGCCGAAATTGAGGCGGGGCTTATCGACGAATCCGGCAACTTGCTTCCCCATGACCTCGAACGAGGTCTGGAAGCATATCACGACTGGTGCCGCAGGCGCCCGACAGATCGCGCGCGCTGATGGTGGATGGGCGCAAACCGTCAGTTCGGAATTTCAAAAAGTATTCCCGCGACCGGCCAGACCCGCGCGAGGCAGTTCTTGCCTGATCCGACTGGCGCTAACATGATCGGTCCGTATTCACCGCCGCTGTCGAGGCTTTCTAACACGGCTTCGCCCGTCTCCTGAACGCGAAGCCGTTTAAAATAGAACGAACCGTTTGAATCTTCCGCGATGATGGGCCTGCCGTCGAAGGAACGCGCCGCTTCCTCGGGGGAAACCGGCCTTTGAACAATCAGGTACTGCTGGTGAAGAGCGATTGGCTCAGCACTTTGTCCATCCACTTGAACCAGGCCCAATGCGTTTTTCGTCAAGTAGGTGAGCGCCGCAGCACCCCCGCAATCGCAAACCTCATCCTTTTCCGCAGGCGGAAGCACGAGGCCATCTGACGCGAAAAGAACGCCGATAATTTTGTGAAGCTCAAGTGATCCGCGATGCGCGACGACAGGCGGAGCTATCTCACGTGGGTTATTGGATTGCGCCGTCAGTGCCGCCACGTCGCTGAGATTTGCAGATACCTCAAACCTGCGCGCAAGAAGCCGATCATCGTTTCGAGCAACGACCAGCGATTTGCTCGACACATCCCCATAATCCCTGGTCAGCACGATGTCACCAGGACGGGCTACCGGTTCCAGTGTGTGCGCGACCAAACGGTATGCCGAGTGCTTTCCAAGCGTAATTGAAACGTGGTCTTTCCCTTCATAATGATCCATGTCGATAGTGCCATCCGCCGAGCGCCCGTCAGTCAGCGCGGCAGCCCGTCCGAGAACATTGAGAGGAATAGTGCGGACGGTGGCTTGATGGCCCTCCGGCATCGCTACGGTCGAAGGTAAGGGGTAAAGCGCACGCATGCCTCCATGCAAAAGACGGTGCTCGCGCGCCGTTCGAAACGCCTGGTCGAGGGCCGGGCGCAAAGCCTTCCGCCAGTGGATTTCGACGGCGGTAGCTTCGGTCATTCCATAATTACGCCCGGTGGTATGATGTGCCCCCTCGATGTATTTGATCTCGGCTCCATTTTTTTGAATTGCCGCCAGGAGTGTCGCGAATACCGGGCTGTCCCAAGGAGCTTTCCCGCCCACATTCATCCGGCCCAAAAGGTCACGCAAGTCGCCGAGTAGCATTTTACGGACGTCGGCGTCTTCGCCGCGGAACATGAGTTTTAGTAGACCTTCGACGTGCACCCGCACCTTTTCGAGATACTCCACGGCGGCTTGCGGGGTCTTTGCGGCCTGCGCCTTGTCCCAAGCGCGGTCCAACGTAGCGCCCTCAAGCACCGAAACTCGATCACAGCTTGGCCCGGGCGCAACCAGAAGTGCCTGCCGGCCGGTGATGCCGTCGGCACGAACGAGGTCGACGAAACCTTCGTCGTAAGTCGCAATGACAACTTGAAGTTTGGACGAGCCATTTTGAAGGCCCGCGATGTAATGCGCCCACCTAGCCCGGTGGAAGGTGTCAAACGTGGATTGCGGGTCATCGAACGTCAAAAGCGGGAGTTTATCCGCACCGAAGTGTTCCACGGCCTCCTCACGAAGCGCGAAGACAAAGCTCCACAGGACAGCGCGAAGCCACGACGTGTTAGCCACGAGCGTGGCGTCAATTCGGAGGTCTGGCGAAAATCCCGCCTGAACGATAAGGCCTACCTTCCGGTCCAGCGCCGTCCTCTGATATTGAAGCTGTTCGGCAATCAGAATTTCACCCAACAAGCTGGCGATGCGTCCCGACAATCCGTTAATCGCGTCACGCGCCACGGATTCACAGAGTGCGCTCAATGTTTTGAGCGGTTGAAGGCTCTCGGCTATCGCGTTCCGCCGGTCGACTTCCTTCTGTATTTCTGACGCGGTTCTTCCGGCCTTCCAAGCGTTGCGCATCGCTTCGGACGCATTTCGGTATGGCCCCGACTTTTCGAGCGCGTCAGACAGGCGATCAAGATGGCTGATCAGCCGCTCCTTCCCCGCTTTTGGTTCCGAGCCAGGCGTAGGTTCCTCTGTTGCCGCTTCGTCGCCCTGCGCCAGCGCATTCCACCACTCCGTCCATCCGTCCGCATTCTGTTCAAACCACTGCCCGAGCGCGACTAACCGCTCGACAATCGCAATCCGCTCCAAGACGCGGCTTGTGGCAGGAGCGTCAGCGGGAACCTCGGGCGCTTTCGTTGCAGCCAATGTCGTGGACGGAGCGCTGTTCAAAGCCCCACCTACCAGCGCCGCCACCTTAATCAAGCAATCGGCGTAGCGCGCTTTATCCATGAAGGCGGCACGAACTTCATCGAGCAACCGGCCCCGCGGCTCCATCGCAAGCAACTCCGGCCCGGATTTTCGCAAGGAGGTGGGGATTGCTGCCTCAAGTTTGGAAATAATGGCGTTGATGTTGTCTTCAAAGGCTTTCGTGGCCGCGTCTCCAATCGAGCGGAGTGACTCTAGTTCCTTGGCGAGCTCCTTTCGATCCTTCAGGTCGAGTTGGCAAAGCGGACAGTTTTCAATCGGCCCCGACGCATGAAGGTCGTGCCACCTGGCACCAAGAGCCTTCAGCTGGAAACGCGTATCATTCTTGCTCTTACGCAGAAGGACCAGCGCCTCTGCAATCTGCGATCGTGCGGTTGAAGCCGCCGCCTCAATTTTCTTCACCTGCTCGCCGTTCACATTCGCAGCAATGCCGCTCACTAATTTCCATGTGGTGAGCTCCGTGAGCCCCGCTTCTACTTCTCCTCGCGCCGCTGAAATATTGGCGATGATCTCGTTCTGTACCTTTGTCTGGCCGAGATCCAACCCCGCTTTGATGTCATTGGCCACAACGCTCGCATGCTCGGCGGCCAAGTCCTTCAACCTCTTACCCAGCGCGGCCATGCTACCTTCTGCGTCGTCGGTATCCTTTGGCTTGAATTCAGGAACGTCGAGTTTAACAGCGCGAAGATGTGAACGCGCCGTTTCCAGCGCTTGGTCGAAGGCCTCGACAAGGCCAACCAGTTCTTTGGCCCGATAACCGCGATACTCACGGGTCTTGTGGCACAAGCCGTCCGTCAGCGTGCCGATCGCGACAAGATCATCCAACCCCGTCAACGCTTGGACGGCATCGGTCAAGCGGCCGCCGCCTTCATCGAAGCGCAGCTGCGCGAGCCGTGCAGGCATCAGCAAGCCCGTCTCGATCAAAACCGAAGGAACAGCAAAGTTGGGCGAAACACTATGGGGCAGGGCCCCTGCTGAAAGTTTCCTCTCGACGGTCGCTTGTGTACCGGAAGGATCAGCGAAGGTGAGCTTAACGCGCACCTCGGGCGTCACTTTCAGCTCCGCGACCGAGGGAGGATAGCAAGCAAGCGGCGGCCATTCGCCGGCGGCCTTGTTCGCTGTCGCAAAAACCGGCTTCGGCTCATGAGCATTCGCGTCGGATTGGTCCCGGGGCCGCTCGCCAACCAAGGCCCATATGAGGGCACCAATGAGCGAGGATTTGCCGCTTCCGTTGGGACCTTCGAGAAGGAAACTCTCTCCGTTAAATTCGAATTCGAAGGGCGCACCCTTCCAGCTGTTGAGGCCACCAAACCCTTCGGTTTCGATTGAATGCAACCTCCACGGACCAGTCGCCGCGCCCGGGGCGCTTGCTGCTCCCGACTGGGCCGCCGGATCATCGACGGCATCAAAGGCAGCCTGTAGACCTGCCACAAACGTTTCCGGAAGATTGGTTGGCTGCCGAACCTTGGATGAAAGAAGATACACCAACAGACGGCGCTGCTTGGCGTCTGAAAGGTGAAATACGGCGCGCTTTTCAGCTGCGTCGGTCCACTCAACCGTACCGCCGGAAAGCAAAGCGCTCTCAATTTCGGACTTCGTAAGCCGCGGCAACCGCCACTCCACTTTCGCGAGCAATCGTAACGCCATGCCAAACAAACGCTACCCGGAGGCATTGTAACGCAAGCATAGTGCTCGGCAACGCCGTTGGTGGGCCGCTTCTGGAACGATGCTAATTGCTAGCGTTCGGCTGTAACTGCAGCGACGCGACGCGACTTTAGATGCTACATGTGTGTGTGGCCGCTTCTCCCTGACTGGGACTTCATCCAATGGATTTCACATTTCTCCACGCTGCTGATCTCCATCTAGGCAGCCCCTTCGTCGGGCTAGCCTTGAAGGACGAGACGATGGCTCGGCACTTCGCGGCGGCGAGCCGGGAGGCCTTCTCGGAATTGGTAACGCGCGCTATCGAAACGAAGGTCGCTTTCATAGTGATCGCTGGCGACGTGTATGACGGAGAGTGGAAAGACACCTCGATTGGCCTGTTCTTCAACCGCGAGGTGGCCCGGCTCGACCGGGCCGGTATTCCGCTGTTCCTATTGAAGGGCAACCATGATGCGGAGAGCGTCGTGACGAAGACTATCTCGCTCCCGGACAGCGTCAGCCAGTTTCCGACCAATAAGGCGAAGACTTTTCAGATCGATAAGCTCAAAGTCGCTCTTCACGGCCGCAGCTTTCCGGATCGGGCGGTGGACGAGAACTATGCGATGTCCTATCCCGCCCCCGTTCCCGGCTGGTTCAACATCGGCGTCCTGCATACGTCCTGTGATGGGCGACCCGGCCACGCGACCTATGCGCCCTGCACCGTCCAGGAGCTTGCGAGCCGTGGCTACCAATATTGGGCGCTCGGCCATGTACATGAGTTCGAGGAACTTGCACGCGACCCCTGGATCGTCTTCCCCGGCAACCTGCAGGGACGCAGCGTGCGGGAATGCGGCGCGAAGGGCGCCGTGCTCGTTGATGTTGCGGACGGACACGTCACTAACGTGCGGCGGTTGATTGTCGATCGCGCCCGATGGGCCGTGGTGTTGGTGAACCTCGACGGCGTTTTCGAAGAAATGGCCGCGCTGCGGAAGATCGAGGACCAAATTCGGCCCGCTACCGAGCAGGCCGAGAGCCGGCTCCTTGCTCTTCGCGTGCGCCTCGAAGGTACGACACCGCTTCATCGACTCCTAAAGGCCGATCCGCGACGATTCTCGGACGAGGCTCAGGCTGCAGCTCATCGATGCAATGAGGATATCTGGCTCGAATCTCTGCGTATCGAGACTCAAGAGCCTCACGCCGCAACTTCAACCGATGATGTGGTCGCATCGATCGATCTCGCCGCCACGTTCGACGGGCTACAAAATGACCCGGATGTTCGCACGAGCGCGTCCGCGCTGATCGCTGACATTACATCCAAGCTGCCGGGCGGAATTTCAGAAACCGAGGCGCCGCTCGCGGGCGACCTCGATGTGCTTCTGCGGGATGCACGTGCGCTCGTGCTCGGTCGCGCCATGCTTCAGGCTAAACGCTGATCCAATGCGGCTCCTAACGCTCGAACTCGATCGCTACGGGCCATTCACGGGCCGCACACTGACCTTTCGATCGGACGCCAAACTTCATGTCATTTATGGAGCTAACGAAGCCGGCAAGAGCTGCGCCCTGGCCGCAATTACCGACCTCTTGTTCGGCATCGAAAGACAGACCCGCTATGATTTTCTCCATGACGGGAAAGATATGCGGGTCGGCGCCACGATCGCTGCGCGCGATGGCAGCCGCCTCACCTTCCGGCGTCGCAAGGGCAACAAAAACACGCTTATCGACGCCACAGACGGCTCGCTCGGCGACGACGCGCTATTGCCTTACCTCGGCAACCTTTCACGCGAGGTCTTCTGCAGCGCCTTCGGCCTCGACGCCGAGGCCCTGCGCCGGGGCGCAGAAGAGATGCTCAAGAGCGAAGGTGATGTCGGCGCGAGCCTCTTCGCCGCGGCCTCCGGCCTGCGCGGACTGACCGAATTGCGCCGCAGCCTCGAGGACGAGGCCGCTGGGATCTTCACTCCGCGTGCATCGAAGGACCGCACTTTCTACCAAGCCCTCGAACGCTTCGAGGAGGCGCGCAAGTCCATACGCGAGCGCGAACTGAGAGCAGGCGATTGGACGTCGCGCAACGACAAGATTGAAGAACTCGCCCGCCGCCTCAACGAGATCAAGCTTATTCGGAGTGCGAAGTCTGCCGAGTGCGCGCGGCTGTCCCGCATCAAGCGCGTGGCGCCGCTAGTGAAGCTGATCGACGGCAATCTCGCCCAGCTCGCTGCACTCGGGGATCTGCCGGACGTGCCCGTCGGCTTCACCGAGCGATTGCGTGAGGGGATCGAGGCGGTTCATGCGGCGACCGAAACGAGCCAGAGAACCGCAGACGACGAAACCATAGCCATCCGGGATCATGCCGAAATCATGGTCAACGAGGCACTGATCGCACGGGCTGGTGATGTGCTGCGCCTTTTCGGCGAAACCGGCGCATACGCGAAAGATCGGGGTGACCTGCCGCGCATCCAGGCCGAGACCGACGAGTATCGCACGCTCTTAGCCGGTCTCGCGGTGCGGCTCGGCCTCGGAGATCCATCTGCGGTCGAGGCCGCGCAACCAACCGATGCTACGCTGGCGCTCATCCGAGGCCTCATCACCGGGGGCCGCGACCTCACCGAGGTCTTGAGCCGTGAAACCGCGGCACTCGCCGCTGAGCGTGCCTCGCTCGCCGAGATGGAGCATCAGCGGGCCGAGCACGGCGGCCTTACCAATCCGCAGCCTTTGAGGGAGATGTTCGCTGCGTTCGCGCCCGTGCTCAAGACGTTGGAGAAGCGCGCCGAAACGGAGCACACAATCCGCATCGAAGCGCGCAGCCTGCGGGAGGCCGCCGGCCGGCTTGAGCCGCCCGTCGCGGATCTGGACGCACTTGCGGTTACCGCCTTACCCAGCATCGAAACGATTGCACGCTTCCGCAAGGATCTCGACCTGCTCGCTCAGAACGTCCGGCGCGAGCGTGACCGCTTCGCGGCCGCGACGGAGACCTCGGCGGCGACCGAGGCCAAGCTGCGCGAAGTCACATTTGGTCGTCCGGTGCCTTCGGTGGAGAGCATCACCGCCAAGCGGCAGCAGCGTGACACTGAGTGGGGCCGCCTGCGCGCGACGCTCTTCGGCGCGGAGGACTCACTCTCGGGAGCCCCACTCGCAGAAGGCATCTCGAGCTTTGAGCGCCACAGCGCGGATGCGGACCAGCTGGCGGATAATGCGGCCAGCGATGCCAAGCGCGTCGCCGCCCACGCGGTGGAGAGCCGTCGGTTGGTGGAGGAGCGCGGTAAGGAGGCGGAGGTGAGGAGCCGCGTCACGACCCTCGAAGCTGAGCACCTAAAAATGTTGGAAGCATGGACTGCGGCCTGGGTGCCCGCCGCGATCGCGCCGCTACCACCAGCCGAGATGGCGGCGTGGCTGTCGGCCGTACAAGGGCTGCTCGGCCGCCGCGACAAGCTCGAAGTCTTGCGAGACGGATTTGCCTTAATGGATGCGACGGTACGCGGCATCGAACCCGCGCTCGGCGCACTTGCAGCCGACATCGGACTTGCTGAGCTCGTTGGGATCGACGCGGCGCTGGTCGCCGCGCGCATTGAGGATCGGCTGCGCTCGATTGGCGAGAACTGGGACAAGGCGCGCGATCTCGACACGAGTATACGCGACATGGAATACCGTATCGAAAAGCTCGTACCAGCGGAAAAAAGAGCGGCGCACGATCTCGACGAATGGTTGGTCCATTGGCGCCCCGCGCTCCCGGCAATCGGTCTCTCTGCGACGTCGACATCGCACGAGGCCGAAGCGGCGCTCGGCGCCTGGAAAGAGGTGCCCAGCACCATACGCGAGCGCGACAACCGTGCGCGGCGGGTGTCGGGCATGCAGCGGAACATCGAGGACTTCGAAAGTCGCTCCAAGGATCTCATGAACGGTCTCGCCCGGGATCTTTTGTCGCTGCCGGCAGATGCAGCCGTGAAGACGCTAAACGAGCGCCTCGCCGCAGCCCGAGCCGCCGAGACCCGCAGAACCGAAAGCTTGCGTCGCCTCACCGAAACATCTCGCGCGCGTGGAGAAGCTGACACGGTGCTTGCCGCAGCCGAGGCGGCGCTCACCACTCTTTCCGCCGCGCTACCACCCGATATCGATCGCGCTGATCTTCTCTCTCGGCTCACCCAACACGATGGATTGCTTCATACGCTGAGTGAGCGGCGAACACAGCTTATTACCCAGGCGGAGGGGCACGACGAGACCGACCTGCGTGCCAATCTCGCCGCGTTTAATTCGGACGAGGCAGAAGCAATGCTCAAGACCCTCGCCGAGGAGGACGCAGGGCTCGATCGCGAGGCGCAGGAGGTTTTTGCAACCCGCGACCGCGAGGTGCGTGAACGCGCAACGCTTGAGCAGGGCATCGGCGCGGAACTTGCGTTGCAACAGCGCCGCAACGCCGAGGCAGAGTTGACGACGACCACGCGGGAGTGGACCGTGCTCAAGCTTGGCGCCCTCCTGATCGGTACCGCGATCGATCGTCGCCGGGCGAGCCAGCAAGATCCGCTGATGGTCCGGGCTGGCGCGCTGTTTACGACCTTAACGGGCGGCAGCTTCGCGGGGATTGGGCAGGACTATGACGACCAGGACATGCCGCATATCGTCGGCCGTCGTCCCGCAGGCGGGATGGTGCCAGTCACCGGCATGAGCAGCGGGGCGCGCGACCAGCTCTATCTCGCGCTCCGCCTCGCCTATCTCGAAGGCTATGCAAGCCGGGCCGAACCCGCTCCCTTCATCGGCGACGATCTCTTTGCTACCTTCGACGAGGATCGTACGACGAACGGTCTCGCGGCTTTGGCCGCGATCGGCGACCGCGTCCAGCCAATCCTTTTTACACACCATCGTCACGTGGCGGAAATCGCCCGGACAAAAATCGCCGCCGACGTCGCCGTGTTGGAGCTTTGTTGATCTGTGTCTACCCCGCACAAACGTTGCCGTGAACCTCGCGCTACAACCTTTGCAGAGGCGGTACGCGCCGATGCAAGAGGTATCCCTTATTCCGCGCGCAGCGACGGCACGGGGCGTGGCGACTGTTCCCGCTATCGGTAACGCAGCGATATTCGTGCTCTGTGAATTTACCATTTAGTGATTCCATCATCATGTTTGTCCACGATCTCCAACAGCATCGAAGTTTTTTGCGAATATGAAAAAATGCGACTGCGGCTCGCCGGGGTGAAGCCGAACTCGGAAGCAATTCGCATCATTGTATCGGCCTGCCGATTTACAGTCGCGAGGTATGGCGATTGAGTTGGATATCCGTTGGGCGATTTAATCATCGCGCCGTATTTCTGAACCGCCTCCGTAGCCTCAATCCACAGAGCATAAGCATTACAATAAGCCGCGAGAGGGCCGCGATCGAAACTGCTCAACACTCCCAATGAAGTGAGTTCACCAACAATTCGGTCCCATTCCTGCCGCGCGAGTGGCCCGAGCTCCAGTGGGCATTCCAGGATGCGAGCCGGCTTTGTTTCTTTCGTTTCGGGCGGGAGCTTGTGCTGGCTAGACGTAATCTCCTTCAGACCCTTGAGTTTGGTTTTTCGTTCTTGCATTTGCGTCACCTTAGGCTGCCGCTGCGTCATTCTTGATTGAGGTTGTCGACCGGCTGTGCAGAAGCCGACCTGGGGTTTGTGCTTTGAAGGTCAGTCAGGCGTTCAGCGGCGACCACATCGAATGAACGGCCGTCACCGAGAAGGCACGCCTTCATGCCCGTGAACGCCTGCCAACGTCGCACCGCGACATCGACGTAGCGTGGCTCTAATTCCATACCCAGACAGACTCTGCCGGTCGTCTCGGCAGCTATCAGCGTCGTCCCGCTGCCGAGAAATGGGTCATAGACCGCTTGGCCAGGGTTGCTGTTATTCTGCATCGGCCGTCGCATGCATTCGACGGGCTTCTGGGTGCTGTGCGGGGTTTCGGAGTCTTGGCCGCCGCTGGCAATGTTCCAAAGCGTTGTCTGCTTGCGATCGCCAGTCCAATGACCTCTCGTCCTCACCGCATACCAGCAAGGCTCATGTTGCCAGTGATAGTCTCCGCGGCTCATGACAAGCCGCTCCTTGGCCCAAATGATCTGCGCGCGAACGGCGAAGCCATTTTCCGCGAGACTGTCCGCGACCGTCGTGGCGTGCAAGGCGCCGTGCCAGACGTAGGCGATGTTGCCAGGAAACAAGCCCCAAGCGGCGCCCCAGTCTGCCTGGTTGTCGTTGCGCACCTTTCCGCGTCGGGCCGATCGGTTCACCCCCAGGCGATGACGCCAAGCCGGGTCGTAATCGACCCCGTAGGGCGGGTCGGTGACCATGAGTTCAGGCGCTAGGCCACTCAACAGCGCGGCAACCGCAGCGGCGTCGGTACTGTCACCACAGGCAATCCGATGAGAGCCCGCCAACCAAATATCTCCGACTGAGGTCACGGCTTTTTCGGGTAGTTCCGGGACCTCATCCTCGCCGGTAAGACCGGTACTGCCTGCGGGATTGAGTGCCTTGGCAAGCTCTTCAGCCGTGAAACCCAAGACCGCCAGGTCGGCCCCGAGCACGGTCAAATCTGTGAGCTCGAGGTTCAGCATTTCGAGGTCCCAGCCGGCATTGAGCGCGATGCGGTTGTCGGCAAGCATCAGCTGGCGTCGTTGCAGGTCAGTCAGCCCGCTCAAGACAACGACCGGCACTTCGCTGAGGCCCAATTTGCGCGCGGCCGCCAGGCGCCCATGACCGGCGATGATATCGCCCTCCGTGCCAACGAGTATCGGATTCGAAAATCCGAATGCCTGGATACTGCCGGCGATCTCCGCAATCTGCGCGTCGCTATGCGTGCGGGCGTTGCGCGCCGACGGGATGAGCCGCGCGACCGGCCAATTTTCCAAACGCAGACGATCGATGGTGGATACCGTGTCAGTGCTTTTCATTTGTTGCTCGTTTCTTTTCTCGACCGGGAAGTGATAGCAGCGCCAATCAAGCCTTCGACGAATGCCCGGCACAGCCGGCTGATGATCGCATCGTCGATTGAGGCGAGACGTCCAAGAACATCCAGACCGTTCGGAGCGAACATCGCTGCGAGCTTGAGTTCGATCGCCCCGCGTGTCGCTGGATTGAACGGAGTTCCAGTGCTAATTCCCTCCTTTGCTTTCCTGGATGCCATTGAGGAGGATTCAAGTTGGATACTTAAGGAAGATTGGTGGACATCCGTGTCCGACCTAGTGGAACGTTTCTGCCTGCTGCCGTTACCAAATTTGTCCCAATCTTCAGGCAGAAGCACGGGTGCATACCGACAGCCAGACTTCTCCCTGACACCGCGTCTGATGTTGACGAGCTCAAGAGCCTTCAGTCCACGAGCCGAGCGCCGTACCGTCTTGTTGGACCTGCGGCCAAGCAATCGAGTGAGGGTGGATTGTCCAGGCCAGCTGTCAGATCATGCCGGCTGTTCCTGCCCGTGCGTCCATCAGCCAGAGTTTGCCCGGCGATGGCCATCAGGCCGAGCACATCATCGAGCTCGCGATAGGCAAGCAACCCTGCATCGGAGGTGACGCTGGAACCGTGGAACTCCAGCTTGAGGCGGCGGTCGAAATTGAGCCGAGCAGCGTCCGATTCCGATTCACCCGCTGGGTGCGCCATGACGCTCTCGATTCAATAATATAAGGTGCTGAAACCTATATCTGAATCGCCGTGAGAACGCCGCTGTTTAGTTCTTCATCCGGGAAATGCGGGGTGAATCCAGTCCCTCGGCGGGGTCGCCGTTGGACGCGAAAGATAACTCCCCCAATTCCACGTTTTCACAACGAGATCAATGCGCTCGGCGACTTTAGAGGTGGGGTCAAACTTGCGCGCGATTTTGCAGACTGACCACCGACGACGCTGGCATATGCGGTCAAGCACCGGAGAGGAGACGCAACAGAACAACATCGAATGGTGGAGACGCCGCAGCAACGATGTGCGCCCCGAAGGAAGACTGGTGCCTGCCGATATGACATTGCGATGGCGGCAATATCTCGACGGGATCAAAGGCCAAGTGACGCCGGCGGAGTGGGAGCTCAACCGAAAGGGACTACAGCGGTGATCCAATGCCGGCGATGCAGATACGTGCCATCACGCAAGCACGGGCGCCTGGCCCAAACCGCTGCCACGCCAGGCGTATGCGCTCGAGAACGAGCCTGATCAGCCAATTCCCAGTTCCATTTTGATCTCGGTGAAAATTCTGGCTGAAGTCTCTGCACCAAGAAGCTCGGCGAAATGGGCTTCCATTGCCGCGGTGTCCATGCCGAGCTCGGTGAACCCAATGAAATAATTGCGCATGCGATCTTCCCAGCGGTTCGCATAAGGCGCGCCCAGGGGACGGTTGAAACGATGGATCCATCGCAGAAAAGGCAGACACAGCGTTCGCCCGCCACGCTGCCGGATTTTTTCGTGGATGTAACCTTCCTCGCCGCCAAACCCGCGGAACTTCGGGTTGAAGCCAGGCCATGCGGCGCGGCGGCATGCAAAGAGGCCCAAGCCGTGCATGGGGATGTCGAAGCAAGATGCTGCTGGATTGTCGCCGCGCGGATCATTGGCCCAGACACCATACATTCCGGCGCGCCATCGCGGTTCCATATGCGTCATCTTCTGGCGCAGGTCATCGTAGATCAGAGGTCCTTGGATTAGATCGCGGCTGTTAGGATTGGCTTCAAAATATGAGATCAGCTTCGAAAGCGCACCTGGCACGATGAGCACATGAGAATCAATGCAAAGGACAAATTGGCTACTCGCTTCCTCGAAGACCGCGCTCCTTATGGCTGTTCCAATCCATTCGCCGCGCGGGACATAGCGATAGCCATCGATCGACTTGCCAAGATGGCTTAGCGCCTCCGAACAAGGGCCGCCTGGGTTGTTGTCGATCACAACGAACTCCACGCCACCATTGAGCTCGGGATTGTTGATCCGTATCGATTGAACCGTGAAATAGACCCCGTCGTAGTCGTCGTAGGTCGCCATGCCGATGGTCAGACGACGCGGAAAGCGAGCAACCGTCGGTGCGGGCGCGACGCCATTCGGTGCGTCGAGCGACGTAGGTCTCGTTGCACCGCTATTCGAAGCGGATGCTGTTTGCGCTGCTGTCCTGGCGGTGAAGGCTGCGCAAAGTGCCGCAAGGTCGTCCTGAGTGGTTGGCGTCGCCAGCACTTGGCGCGTGAGAACATCAAGTGTTCCGCTCAACTGGTCTGTCTCGCCGTAGTCGAGGGCGATTGCCTGGACGCGACGGGCCAGGAGACTCGCAAAGGGCAGACCTCCACGAGGCAGGTTTCGGGCGTTGAGGCAGTTTTCGATCAGACGAAGGCAAGCCTCCCCCGGGGTCAGTGCCGTCAGGTTGAATGGCGCGTCCGGCGTGAAGCGAGGGAACACAATGATTCCGCGATTGATCGTCTTTTGGGTCCAAGGCGCGGCAACTTCGAGCCTGACAAGCAGACCGCAAGATGAGTCTTGCTGGGCGACTGGCGCTTCCCCGGGTCGCAACAGCGCATTCGCGTCGACCAATGCCTTTAGGATCACCGGTCGTGGCAAGGCCCCACCGAGAACAATGTCGTTAGTCCCGTTCGGTCCGGGTGACATGGTAACGATCTCGTCAGTGCCCAAGTCGAAACCTTGCGCGCGATACCACAAGGACAGGCGGGTCTTGCCGGCACCGGTTCGGCCTGGCAGCAGCACAAAGCAATTCTTTCGACAGAGCGCCGCGGCATGAAAAGCGATGGCATCGCTGAGATCATCAACCAAAAGGAAACTCACGCGCTCCCAAAAGGTCGCCAGCGCGTCGCCGAGATCGAGCCCTGCCGCTGGGGGATTGACGCTTGCGAGGACATCAAAGCGGTCGGGCGCCTCGTGAGCGCACAGGCGCACCCATTTGCGCGGGGCGACATCCTCGTCCGCCGGGTCGACCAAACCGTCGAACCACAGGTCGAGCGTTTGAGGATAGGTTACGGCGACGTGGCTGGAACCTAGGCGGACAGATTTCTGTCGCATCTCACCCAACGACAAGAACGCCGTTCTCCTGAAGCTGGTTAAGCGTGCCTAACACATCATCGGTGAGACTTGCGTCGGCGTCCGGATAACTTTCTACAATGACCCGGATGATTTCCCGCACCGGTCGGCTCCCGTCGCACAAACCCCAGACCACTGCTGCCGTCGGATTCAAGTAGACAGCGCGTGTTTGCTGAGGGTGGTACAGAAGAACTTCGCCGTCGACGAGCTCCGTCTCGACGTCGACGGCAGGTACGGGGATGAGATCAAGCATCGTGTTCTGAAAGCCTGTCATCACTGGACCTCTGATACGCGATCCGCTTGGCAACGAACGATGCAGGCTGGAGCGGGCTCAGATAGGCCGATGCCCGCTGCGAGCCGTCTCGCCAACCATCGCGCCACCGTAGCCGGGTGCCGGATGATCCGACAGACCAGCAAGGACTTCTCGGGCGGGACCGCATAAAATCCATGGAGCCACCATGCAGGGGGATTGAACAAGGCCGCAAGCTTGGAAATGAACCCAATGTCCGCAGCTGCGATCTCCGAAAGCGGCACCATTCCAAGCCCTAATCCTGCAGGGACCGGCTCGGATATGGCGCTGAAAGGACGGTCCGGCGAGCGAGGACTCGTAAATACATAAGACACCAGCCGCAGAACAACGATGACATAGGGAAAGCGAGCCTCAAGCTTTCGCCAATCGATCTCGTCACGAAACATAGTCTTGTAGCGCCACAGATCATAGAGATGGATCAAGCGGACGCGGCGAGCCGGTTCGAATGCATGGCGGGCAAGATGCCGCAGCATGTCCGTGTGCCCGAGCGCTACGCCGTTCGGTCCCGAGCCGCGTCGAAACGGCAGAGGTTTTGCCGCAAGCGTCGCGAGGGTCAGGCTGTCGGGCTGGTCAGGCGACATCGTATCGACATGGATTTCGAGCGAAATCCGAAAGCCGGATAGAGTCGTGGTTGCCACCGGGAGGTGGTGCATACGGCCGGCGAAACGCGACCCGTGTCGAGACGCGAAGCAGTATCCGAGATCGCGGGTGATCGCGACCGCACGCTTGGTGTCGGCAGGGTCGATGAGCACGTCAATGTCGACCATCGGACGTAGTTCCGGGCCGGGATAGATCCGGTGCGCCAGGGCTGCGCCCTTGAGAAGAATGATTGGAATGTCAGCGGTCACAAAAGCCGCCAGCAATTGATCGACGCATTTTTCGCGGGCGACGGCGGCGCGGCGATGGCGGCTCGCCAGGGCGACAAACGCCCGCCGGACATCGTCCGGGACCGCTTCGGGTCTCTTTCTGGAAAGAGCCGTAATCATCGGCTCAATCAAAGGGGCGACACCATGATACTCTGCTTCGTCGACCAATGTGCGCCAGAGCTGGGCGTCCTTAATTTCGTTACAACGCAGTAAGATTCGCTCGGTCGCTTCGTTCGCAACGCTGCAATCGTCCGGTCCGCGGTAAATCAATAGCGCTCGCACGACACCATAGGCGTCGGCGCAATCGTCGTTCGCAGTCGCGGCATGGGTCGGGCCTCGAAATTGCATAATGCAGTCGGCCTCTGCGCGTAAGATGCGCTAGGCTCAATCAAACCCCGCCGTCATTGGAGCAGCTGATCGGCAGACGCCTGCAAGATCTGACTATCTGACGGTAGAGCCTTAACTGCTGAAGCATTGTGGACGGCGGCCACCGAAGTCGTCCACTCCTCCCACGGTCGTAGCCGCAGCCCTAGGCGCGTGTAATTCACCCGCAGGAAGCCATCGGAGCCATGGATGATCGCATCAGGTACGATTGTTTCGACCTCCTGCGCCATCACTCCGACATAGACCTTATCGCTCCAGAGATACCGATAGCGGTACAGCCCAATGCCATTGTCGAGCCGGGCGACTTCGACGATGTCACGCTTCAAGCGGATGTCGGACATCATTACCGCTGGAGCTGGCGTAGTCGTCGGAGCTGCCGTGGTCGTCGGAGCTGGCGTAGTCGTCGGAGCTGCCGTGGTCGTCGGAGCTGGCGTAGTCGTCGGAGCTGNCGTAGTTACTGGCGCTGCCGTGGTCGTCGCGACAGGTGAAGCCGCCGCATGTGCCGGCACGATCACCGATTTAACAACTGGCCGGACCCAGCGTTCGGGCAAACCTAGAGTGCCCAATGCGCCTCCGCCCAACGCAATCTGCAAAATACGCCGACGATCGAATGTCATGATTTAATCCCCGCCATGGCGCATTGGTTGCGCCACCCCGCCGTAGAAACGAGATTATAGGCCGACCGAAGTTCGGACAAGCCATTTCTCGTAACTCCCAAGTCCGTTTTTAAGCAGGAAATGCAGCGATAAGGGTATTCGGCGGGGATGATAGGGTTTTTAGGATATCCCATCGCTGTTTTCTGGCTGTTGAGATGACGGACCGGAGGGCGGCAAAGGCCTCGGCCCCGGCCTGGGAACGGAAGCCCCCGGAGATTTTCATTTTGACCTTCATCATGCGG
>JGI20191J14862_1000177_pt1 | contig 21851 bp, 22 predicted proteins | sample NGESurdeep092012_7_FD_14862 | JGI IMG/M metagenome (IMG submission 14862)
TGCGAACTACGAGCGCAATTATCAACCGCAAGTGACGGTAGCGCAGGCGTTGTTCGAATCGCTCAACGTGCCGACTGCATACGTCGGCAGCCGGCTCGGCGCCGCGACGATTGTTAAGACGGCGCACGAGATGGGCATCCATGAGGATCTTCCCGCGGTGCTGCCGATTTCGATCGGCGCCGACGAGACCACGCTGCTCGAGCTGACCTCCGCGTACCAGGTTTTTGCGACCGAGGGCTTGCAGTCGCCGCCGTACGCTGTCGAGGCGGTCGTCGATGCCAAGGGCCATCTGATTTACCAGCACGCGGACGAGGAGAATCGCGTTATTCGTCCCGCCGTCGCCTATCTGATCACCGGCGCTCTCAAAGCCGTGCTGCGCTATGGAACCGGCGCGAGCGCGGGCCGCATGGGGCTGGATTTTCCCGCTGCGGGCAAGACCGGCACGACGCAGGATTACAAGGACGCGTACTTCATCGGCTACACGCCCGCGATTGTTTGCGGCGTCTGGGTCGGCTTCGACGAACCCGAAAGCCTGGGATTGACGGGAGCGCAGGCGGCGCTGCCGGCGTGGGTTCAGTTCATGCAGGATGCGGCGCCGGCGGCTCCCGAGGATTTCCCCGAGCCGTCCGGCATTACGATGGCCACGATCGATCCCGAGTCCGGCGGTCTCGCTACGTCGGCGTGCCCCAAGCAAGTCCCGCTGCCGTTCCTGATCGGCACCGAGCCGACGCAGATGTGCTCGATCCACGGCGGACTTTTTGCGAGCGCGCCTCCATCTGCGCCAGTGTCGGGAATGATGCCATCGGCGCCGGGATTCACGCGGCGCGCGCGGGCCGCGTCGGGGAGACCTTCATCATCCGACGTCTTTAGCGCGGTCGGAAAGTTTTTTTCCGGGCTTTTCACTCACTAATTCGCGCGGCCGCCCGATCGGATGAATTTTCATCTGAAACTTTTTTGGCCGAGATTCGTCTAACTGAGGTGCATCTATGCCCATCTGATGCCCGCGAATGCGGCAACTTTGAGTGGGTGAATCACTAGTTCCAAGAGCCGAATGCGTTTGCAAGAGTATCTGCATACCAGCCCCCGATGGGCGCGAAGTGCGCTCGCAGCGTTGAGCCTCGTTGGACTGATCGGCCTGGTCGCGGCGAGCGGATGCATTAACGGCGAGAGCATCGAACCGCCGCCCCACGACGGATTCGTGGCAGACGATTCAATCAAGGCCGCGATTCCCGCGGCGGGCGACGTGTTGATCGCGGGCGGCGCGGACGCGTCGAATCGAAGTCTCGCGACTGCGGAGTTCTTCGATCCGTCGGCGGGGCAGTTCGTCGCGACCGGCGGCGCGGCGTCGAGTCGCGCGGGCGCATCGGCGGCGTCGCTATCGGCGACCCAGGTGATGCTCGACGGCGGCTTCAGCGGGGCCGCCGCGATTAAGAATTTTTCGCTCACTCTCACAGGCTACGTGCTGAGCGGCGCAGAGATATTCGACGAGGCGACCGGCGCGTTCTCGCCGGCCGGCAGGATGGCCGTGGCGCGGATGGGCTCTACCGCGACGACATTGAGCAATGGCAAAATCCTGGTCGTCGGAGGCCAGGACAATCTGGGCGACGTGCTCGATACCGCGGAGCTGTACGATCCCGCCGTGCGCAAGTTCATCGCGGCCAACAACACGATGAGCGATCGGCGCATGTTTCACACCGCGACGATTCTGCTCAGCGGCAAAGTGCTGGTGGTGGGGGGAGCGACCAATCTATCCGGCGACACGACCAGCTCCGCCGACATTTACGATCCCGCGTCGAACTCGTTTACCCCGGCGACCTTCCCGATGGACCATCAGCGCGCGGCGCATACCGCGACGTTGTTTACCAGCGGCCCGCTGGCCGGCAAGGTCCTGATAACGGGGGGAGTCGGCGGCTCGAGCTTTTATTTCAAGGATAGCAGCGCCGAGATCTACGATCCCGCCGCGCAGCAATTCATTCTGCTCTCGAGTTTCATGAACGAGCCGCGCTCGCTCCACACTGCCACGCTGCTCGCCGATGGGAGCGTGCTGCTCGCGGGAGGGTTCAACGGTTCAGTCGCGATTTCGGGCGGTGTGCTATCGGGAGCGTCGGGATTGATCAGCAATTCGGCTGAGACGTTCGATCCGAACAGCGGGGATTTCACTTGCGTCGGCGGATTTAACACCGAAACGACCCGATGCAATCAATCGATGAGCGTTGCGCGCGCGGGGCATACCGCAACGTTGCTCGCGACCAGGCCGCTACCGCATCGCGTGCTGATCGCCGGTGGGATAGGGGCCGCAGATCCGGCTGCTCACGGCGCGGCGCTCAGCAGCGCGGAGCTGTTCAATCCCGCGGCGGGCGGCAGCTTTAGCGCGACCGGCGCGATGTCCACGGCGCGGGCACTCCACACCGCAACGTTACTCCGCTAGTTTTCGCGGATTGTTTTCAGACACTCGTCACTTCGAGTCCGAGCCGCGCCTGCCCGCTCATGCCGCTGCCGGTCTGCGGATCGGTCGGGGGTTGAGCGACGCCGCCGCCGTCGGTCGCGCGCACGCGAATCATGAAATCGCCCGCGGCCTGGGGCGCGAAGCGATACTTCCATAGCGTCCACACGTACGGCGAGCTGTTTGCGACGAGTTGCGCGTTGTGCCACGTGACGCCGTCGTCCGACGACACCTCAACGCGCTTGATCCCCGACGGGCCCGCCAACGCCCATCCATAAATATCCACCGGCGCCGTCACTTTGGCCTTTCCATCGAAGATCGACAGCAGGCCGCCTTCGACGCGCGGCGAGAAAAAGCCCGAGTTGACCTTGCGCCAGCAGGTATCGCTCCATCCGCGAACCTCCCAGTAGCCGGGTATCTCGTGGTCGGCGAATTCGAGTTCGGTGATCCACTTCGGCTGTTTCATCCCGTACTTTCCCGGAATGAAAATCCTGAGCGGATAGCCGTGCTCGGCGGGAAGCGGCTCGCCGTTCATGAGGTANGGNANAAANTTNTCCTCGCGCATCAGTTCGTCGACGGGNAGCACCGTGTGATAACCGTCAGCCCCGCGCATCGCGACGAACCTGGCCGTCCGCTTGACGCGCGCGCGCTCCAGGAGCGGTCGNAGTTGCACGCCGGTCCAGTTGGCGTTGCTGATAGCGGCGCCGTCGGGCGGGTTCGAGATGCATTCGAGCGTCAGCATCTCCTCGATCTTCGGCAGCTTGCGAATATCCGCGTAGGAAAATTGCAGCGGATTTTCCACCAGGCCCTTGATGCGGAAGCGCCACGAATTGACGTCCACAGCCGGCGTCCTTGCGTACGACGTCACGTAAAAATCCGAGTTCGGCGCCGGCCCACCGAATTTCGACGCCGGTGCGGCCGCGCGCGCGATTCGCATCCCCAGCGGGATGCCCGTGAGCGCGATCGCGGCGCCCGACGCGATCAGGAATTTTCTGCGCGCGATCATTCGAGCGGCTCGTCTGAATCCCGCGCCGGCGCCGAGACCCCGTCGGACTCCGCTGAATCGGCAGCAACCAACGGCTTTTGCGGATTCGACGCGTCGGCGACCAGCTTGCGCGACACGATGATAAACGCCGAATGCGCGATCATCCTGAAGTGCGGCCGCACGCTCATCCCCTTTACCTGCCAATGACGAAGCAGCGTCTCGAAGCTTTCGATCTCGCCGAAATCGCTCCGCGCCTGAATCGCCTCGACCGTGTCCTTGAGCTGCATCGCGGTCGGCACGTAGCAGACCAGCACGGCGCCGGGCCGAAGGGCGGACGCCGCGACCGCGAGCGCGCGCCCCGGCTCCGCCAGATCGAGGAACATCCGATCGACGCCGGTTTCATCGAAGCCCGCGTAGAGATCGCGCACCTTGATCGTCCAGTTGGGCGCGTCGCCGAAAAATGCGGCCACGTTCTTGCGCGCGGCGTCGGCGAAATCCTCGCGCAGCTCGTAGGAGATCACGCGCCCCGCCGGCCCCACCGCTCTGAGCAGCGCAATCGTCAGCGCGCCCGCGCCCGTGCCGCCTTCTATTACAGTCGCGCCCGGAAACACGTCGCCCCAAATCAGCAGCGGTCCGGTGTCCTTGGGATAAATCACCTGCGACGCGCGCGGCAGATGCGGGATCAGGTCGGCGTAGGTCGGCCGCAACACCAGGAATGCCTCGCCGGTGGAGAACTTGACGCGCGATCCTTCCTCGACGCCGAACAAATCGTCGGCGCGCAGCTCGCCGCGGATGAGCAGCTTCTTGCCCGCCCGCAGCATCTTCAGGTAGCGGCGGCCCTTGCGATCGATAAATATTACGGCGTCGTTTTCTTTCAGGCGCGAGTCCAAGGTGATCAACGCTTGCATGCATCGCGCGCGCGGGCAACTCTTCGCTCGCGTCGGGCTATTGACTACACGGCCTCGCGACCTTACCTTTGAGGATGCACCCGGCCAGATGGTATCGTCCAATGGCCGGGTCGTTTTGCGTAAACGTTGATCTGATTTCCAAGTCCAAATCGGGGCCGTTAATCCAACTCGAGAGCATTCCACGTCATGGCAGAGAAGAAGGCAAAGACCGCTGAGAAGAACGCCGGCCTCCAGCAAAAACACATCTGTCCCGGTTGCGGAGCCGAGAGCAAGGTGACCAAGTTCGCCGGCTTCGGCCGCAAGGGCTTCTACCTGGTCTGCGAGAAGAACTGCGGCTTCGTCGGACGCACGCGCTAAGCGGCAGGGGGGATTTCGCGATGGGCAGAGCGCGCAAGAGCAAGGCTTCCAAGCGCGACAAGTACGCCTCGTTCGGCGATACGGCGGACGAAGCGGACGAAGATGCCGACCTTCCCAAGGACGAAGCCGGCCGGCGAAAAATCAAGCGCCAGTACGGCGAGCTGCTCGGCATCCGCATCGAGAAGCTGCGCGGAAGAATTCTCAACCGCGAACGAATCAACAAGACGATCGAGGGCATCTACTTCATCTGCGCCTCGTGCCTGAAAGTCTGCCACTCGCTTGATGACGGGCTCAGCGAAGATCCCGCCAATCAGAACAATCTGTGCGGCGCATGTGCCAAGGCCCAGGCCGCGGCCAACAGCGCCGCCGCCGCCGCCGCGGTCAAGGAAAGCGGCGGACCGTCGCGCCGGCCAGCCCGATCGACGCGCAAGCGCGCGGCCGCGAGTTGAGCGTACTTGTGCGCGTGACCACGAAAAGCTAAACAGGGCCGATGTCATTACAGCTCATCCGTCCCGACATCAATCTCGATTTCGTCGGGAAGCGCTATTTCTTCATCGCGCTCTCGACCGCGATTAATATCGCGGCGATCGTGCTGCTCTTCACCCGCGGGCTCAACTACGGCGTCGATTTTGCCGGCGGCAGCGTCGCGCAAATCGAGTTCACCGCCCGCACCAATGGCGACGCGATTCGCAAGGCACTCGCGCCACTCGATCTTGGCGAAGTCACCGTCCAGGACTTCGGCAAGGCCGGCCAGTCTTTTCTCGCGCGCTTCCAGGCGGTCAAGAACATCGGCAGCCTCGGGTCCAAGCTCGGGGCCGCGCTCGACAAAGCCTACGGGCCCAACGTCGCGAAGGTGGTGCGGGTCGAGAGCGTCGGCGCCAAAGTCGGCAGCGATCTGCGCCGCAAAGGCTTTGCCGCGGTTATCCTCGCGACCATCTTCATGGGCGTGTATATCGCGATCCAGTTCCGCCATGTGAGCTGGAGCTTCGGCGCCGGCGCTGTGATTGCGCTCGTCCACGACGTGCTGGTCGTGATGTGCGCGCTGGTGATCGCGCAGTACCAGTTCGACCTGACCACGCTCGCCGCGATATTGACCGTTATCGGTTACTCGGTCCACGACACCATTATCGTCTCGGACCGTATCCGCGAGGATTCGACCAAGCGCCGCCGCGAGCCGATCGCGTCGATCATGAACCGCGCGATCAACGAGACTCTCTCGCGCACCATCCTGACTTCCGGCACCGCGATCGTCGTGCTGCTCTCGCTGCTCGCGTTCGGCGGGCCGATCCTGCGCCCGTCGGCGTTCACGCTGCTGATCGGATTCATCACCGGCACCTATTCCTCGATCTATATCGCCGGCCCGGTGGTGCTGTTCTGGGAGGGCGGTTCCACCCGCACTCGCACCGGAGCAGGCTCCTCGCGCGCGGCCTGAAAGAGCCGGGCCTTTCGATTCGCCGATACGGTGGACTGCGTTCACCTTGCCAACAACGTTGAAAACCGGCCGCGGCATCTACGCGATCGCGAGCACCGCGCCGATCGAGCGCGCCGCCGGTTCCGTCGTGCTGACGCTTGGCCTCGAGCGCGCGGACGGAATCGAGAAGGTCGCGCTCAGATGCCGCATCGCGACAGAGTTGATACGCACTGCGGAATCGAACTCTCCTGAAAATGCGGATTCGGACTCTCCTGAATACTTGATCGAGCGGATTGCGCCGTGGCTCGAGCGCGAATTCGAGCAAACGCGCGAGGCCGCGCTGAAGTCGATCCGCGCCGAGCGCCACTTGCTCGAGATTTCGTTCGACCCAACAAATCCAGGCCCCTTCTGACTCACGGAGGAACTCTGCGATGGCTGTTCAGATTCGCCGCGCCACCCAGTCCGATATCCCGGAGCTTTCGCGGCTGGTGGCGGCGCTGGCGGCGTGGGAGGAAGCGCTCGATCCGCGCGCACGGTTCGATTGGGACGGAATTCGCGATGCGCCCAACTGGCTCAGGCTCGTGCTCAATCGCGAGCATCACGCGGTTTGGGTCGCAGGCTCCGACGCGCGCCTCGTCGGTCATCTGTGGATTCGGCTCAAGCGCAACAGCGACGGCGCCATTCCTCAATCGATCGGCTATATCAGCCAGGCTTTTATGGAAGAGAACTTTCGAGGAAGGGGCCTAATGAAGCCGATGCTGGAAGAAGCCTACGAATGGTTCCGCGATGCCGGTATCACGGTCGTCACGTTGAGCGTGTTGCATCGCAACTGGATTGGCGCGACGGCATGGCGTCGCCTGGGCTTCAGCGATTGGCGTGAAGATCTGCGGATGGACCTCAAACCGCGCCCGAAATAGCTCGATCGAACTCCAGTTTTTGACCGGTCGGTAAGGGTCATATTGTCCTTGACAAACGGACGCAATCGCCTTACTAGACTGGTTGGGTCCAGTATTCCATCAGGCAACTGATTCGGGGTGGATTCCATTTGACTATGGCGGCGGAAGGCCTATATTATACCTAACAGGTCCACTATTAAGGATTGGAGCGTTTTTCACGGGAACGCCGAAAGACACCGAGAGAGAAGATGCTGAAGAAGCCCGTTTACATGGACAATCACGCGACCACGCGCGTCGATTCTCGCGTGCTCGATGCGATGCTTCCGTATTTCACCGAGAAGTACGGCAACGCCGCCAGCCGCAACCATAGCTTCGGCTGGGAGGCGGAAGAGGCCGTCGATCGCGCGCGCAACCAGATCGCGGCGTTGATCGGCGCCAAGTCCAAGGAAATCATTTTTACCAGCGGCGCCACCGAATCCGACAACCTGGCGATCAAGGGCGTCGTCGAGTTTTACAAAGACAAGGGCAACCACGTCATCAGTTGCGTCACCGAGCACAAGGCCGTGCTCGACAGTTGCCGCGCGCTGGAGAGGTCGGGCAAGGCCACGGTCACGTACCTGCCGGTTGACAAGTACGGGACGGTCGATCCCGACGCGGTGCGCCGCGCGATCACCGACAAGACCGTGCTGATAACGATCATGTGGGCCAACAACGAGATCGGCACGATTCATCCGATCGCGGAGATCGGCAAGATCGCCAAGGAAAAGGGCATCATCTTCCATTGCGATGCGGTCCAGGCGATTGGCAAGGTGCCGGTCGATTTCGAAAAGGCGGGCGTCGATCTCGCGTCGATAACCGCGCACAAGATTTATGGGCCCAAGGGAATCGGCGCGATCTACGTTCGCTCGAAGGGACCGCGCGTGCGGCTGACTCCCCAGATGGACGGCGGCGGCCATGAGCGCGGGATGCGCTCTGGGACGCTCAACGTGCCGGGAATCGTCGGCCTGGGCGCGGCGTGTGAAATCGCGGGGATGGAAATGCCCGAGGAAGCGCAGCGCCTGATTCAGTTGCGCAGTCAGCTGCAGGCGGGGCTGTTCGAGCGCCTCGACGAAATTTACGTCAACGGTCATCCGACCGAGCGTCTCCCCGGCAATCTGAACGTGAGCTTCGCCTACGTCGAAGGCGAGTCTCTCCTGATGGGCATCAACGATATCGCGGTCAGCTCGGGCTCCGCGTGCACGTCGGCGACGCTCGAGCCGTCGTACGTGATCCGCGCGCTCGGCATCGACGACGAACTGGCGCACAGCTCGATTCGTTTCGGACTGGGCCGTTTCAACACGCTGGAAGAAGTCGATTACGTGACGGACAGGGTCAGCAAGGAAGTGAAGCGGCTGCGCGAAATGTCGCCGCTGTACGAGATGGCGAAAGAAGGGATCGATCTCAAGTCGGTCAATTGGAAGTCATAACACAACGTCGTATCGACGCGGCGCTTCGGGGAAAAAATCATGGCTTATTCGGAAAAGGTTATCGAGCACTATAACAATCCGCGCAACGTCGGCAGCTTCGCCAAGGACGAGCCCAACGTCGGCACCGGCGTCGTCGGCGCGCCGGAATGTGGCGACGTGATGAAGCTGCAGTTGAAGATCGGCGACGATGGCGTGATCGAGGATGCGCGCTTCAAGACCTTCGGATGCGGCAGCGCGATCGCAAGTTCGAGCTACGTCACCGAACTGGTCAAGGGCAAGCATATCGACGAGGCGATAACGATTAAGAACACCGTCATAGTCAAGGAACTCAACCTGCCGCCCGTCAAGATTCATTGCTCCGTGCTTGCCGAGGACGCCATCAAGGCCGCGATCGCCGATTGGCGCAAGCGCAGGGGCGACAACCTCGCCTCAGGCGAGCAGCCGCCCAGGGCAAAGGAGGCGTAGTCTTACGTGGTGATCTCTCTTTCCGAGGGCGCCGTCCAGAAGATCAAGCAACTCGTCGCCGACAAGGGCGAAGGCGCCGGCCTGCGCGTAAAGGTCGTTGGCGGCGGATGCTCGGGCTTGCAATACCGGATGGAAATCGACGCCGCCAAGGAGCGCGACAAGGTTTTCGAGCGCGACGGCGCGCGTCTGATCGTGGACAAGAAAAGTTTTCTTTACCTCAACGGCTCCGAGCTCGACTACGGCGAAGAACTGATGTCGTCGGGCTTCAAGGTCGTCAATCCAAACGCCAAGCGCAGTTGCGGATGTGGAGAATCGTTCGTCGTATGAACGAGTGGACGTGGGGACTGCTGTCTCAAGATGATCGAATGCCCTTCATGTGGACGGCGGCAACAGCCGCTGCTGATTTGCGCTGATTGCGGATCGCCGCTGGCGGCGACGCTCGATTGTTTCGCCGCGCTGGGGATGCCCCGAAAGCTGACGATCGATCTCGGCGCGCTCGAGCGCCGCTATCACGAGTTGAGCCGGATGATTCATCCCGACCGGTTTGCATCCAGCGNCGCCNGGGTGCGCGACGCGAGTCTGCGCGCGACCGCGACTCTCACNCGCAGCTACCGCACGCTGCGCGATCCTGTCGCCCGCGGTCTTTACTGGCTCGAACTAAACGGTGAAAAGCTCGCCGAGAACAACAAACGCGTTCCGCCCGAGCTCGCCGAGCTGGTCTTTGAGGTGCAAGAGCAACTCGCCGGGATGCACGACGCCCCTGCCGACTCGGACGCGGCGTGCGAACTCGCAGCCCAGGTCGTTGCGCGCCGTAGCCAGCTTCAAGCCACGATGGATGCCAGCCGGGCAGAACTCGAACGAAATTTCGTGAAATGGGATCAGCGCCCGGATGAAAAGATGCTTACGTTGGAACTGAAGGCGATTCTTTCGAGCATCGCCTACCTGCGTACCCTGATTCGCGATATCGATCGCGCTCTAGAAAATTCAAAGGCCGCCTGACCCTGACTTAACACTGAAAAAAATGGCACGGATTTTTGGCATAGACCTCGGCACCACCAACAGCCTGATTGCCGCCATGGAAGACGGCGCGCCGCGCGTAATCGCGGTGGGCGGGAACCACAGCGCTCTGCTGCCGAGCGTGGTCGCGATTGCGCCCGACGGCGCCATCACCGTCGGCGAACGCGCCATCGAGATGGAACCGCATCTGACCGTCGAACGCGACGGCCGCGTGAGCGCAATCGGTTTTGCCGGCGGCCAATACGGCGCCGTCATTCGATCCGTCAAGCGCTACATGGGATTGGGCGGCGACGAGATCGCGCCCGAAGATCGCGCGCGCTACACGTTCGCCGATCTGAGCGGCTCGGTGGTGCGCTTTCAAATTGGCAAGCGCGTCTTAACTCCCTCGCAAATCTCCGCCGAGATTCTGCGCGCCCTCAAGGACGGCGCCGAACGCGCTCTCCGCGCGGCCGGCAAAGATGAAAAAGTCGAGCGCGTCGTCATAACCGTTCCCGCCTACTTCAACGACGGCCAGCGCCAGGCCACCAAGGATGCCGGCCGTCTCGCCGGTCTCGAAGTTGTGCGCCTGGTGAACGAGCCGACCGCCGCGTCACTCGCCTACGGCTTGAACAAGAGGGCGACCGGCAACGTCGCCGTGTTCGATTTCGGCGGCGGCACCTTCGACATCTCGATTCTCAGCGTCAAGGAGGGAATCTTCGAGGTCCTCGCGACCAACGGCGATACCCATCTCGGTGGCGACGACATCGACCGCGTGATCGTCGATTGGCTGCTCGCTGAACTCCCCGACGCTCTCAAGCTCGATCGCCACGTCTGGAACAGCGCTCGCATGGCCGCCGAGAACGCCAAGAAACGCCTCAGCGATGTTGCCGAGACCCCCGTCGCCGTCGATCTCCTCGGCCACTCGATTCGCAAGCACTTGACGCGTGACGCCCTCGAGAAGATGGCCGAGCCTTTCATCGCGCGCGCTCTCAAGCGATGCGAACTGGCCGTTGCCGACGCCCAGCTCACGCCCGCCGACATCGACGCTGTTGTTCTGGTCGGTGGCTCGACGCGGATGCCGCTGGTCCGCCAGCGTGTTGCTGCGATGTTCCACAAGGAACCCCTGTGCTCGATTGATCCCGACCAGGTCGTCGCCTTGGGAGCCGCCGTTCAGGCTTCTGTGCTAATGGGCACGCAGGGCGATATGCTCCTGCTCGACGTGGTTCCCCTCTCGCTAGGCATCGAAACGATGGGCGGCGTGATGGAACGTCTCATACATCGCAATACCACCATCCCGACCAGCGTAGCCGAAGGCTTCACTACGGCTGTGGATAATCAAACGCATGTTGATGTCCATGTTTTGCAAGGAGAGCGAGAGCTTGCTAAAGATTGCCGTAGCTTAGCGCGCTTCAAGCTGGGGCCGATTCAGCCACAGCCGGCGGGTGTCCCGCGCATCGAAGTCACTTTCCTCATCGATGCAAACGGGATACTAAATGTCAATGCGCGCGATGAGCGCACGGGCCGCGAGCACTCGGTCGACGTCAAGCCAAGCTATGGACTGACGGACGATGAAATCGAGCGAATGCTCGAAGAGGCCATCGATCTCGGGGAGCAGGATCTCGAGGAGCGCCTGCTGATTTCGTACCGCAACGACGCCGAGCAAATTCTGGGCGCACTTCGAAAGCAGCTCGGCGAATTCGGGGCACTGGTCGATGTCGGAGAGCGTGGGCGCATGGACGAGGTGGTGGAGCGGCTGGAGGCGGCCCGAACCGGAACCGATCGCGAGCTAATCGCAAAACTCGTCGAGGAGCTGAACGAAGTTACCACTCCGTTCGCGGAGCGGATCATGGACGCCGCTATCAAGCTGGCGCTCGAGAAGAAATCAGTGGAGGAACTTTCCTAGCGAGGTAACTTGGAACGGAAGCCGGGCGAGGGACGTATTGACAATGGGGTTTAAGTGGGATCAGGCCGAGGAAATTGCCGAAGTGCTTGCGGAGAATCATCCGGGACTGGACCCGCTCGCCGCGCGCTTCACTGACCTGCGTCAATGGGTCATCGATCTCGACGAATTCGACGACAGTCGCGAGGGCTCTACCGAAGCGAAATTGGAAGCCATCCAGATGGCATGGCACGAAATATACAAGGAACAGAACGAAGACGACTCTGAATAGGCGTAGGCGTGGTTGCGTCATAACTACTAGGAGGTGGGGCGGTGGATGCACGCACAACATTGAAGGCAGGTAACGGAGAGAAGATGCAGGAAAAGGAAACACTGGACGAAAGATTGCCGGGGCTGTTCGAGCCCGACACCCTTTTGCCCATTCAATACTTCGAAGCGATGCGCAAGAAGCATCTGCTCGAGGGCGAAAAGCGGCTCATCCTGAGCGTGCTCGAGGACGCGATCGAATGCTTCATGAAATGCATCGATGCGTCCACCAGCAAGGGCCAGCGATTGTTCCGCGACGCTGACGAATGGATCGCGCACGAAGACAAGCGCTGGGTCTTTTCGTTCGACAACGTCTGCGACATGCTCGACATTAATCCCGAGTACATGCGGATGGGTCTGCGCAAGTGGAAGGAAAAGCGCCTTGACGCGATCGTGCGCCAGCACGCCGCGCTCGTCCTCGAGGCCGATCGCGCTGCCGCCGAGCCTGCGGCCGCGCCAGTCGCGCCCCCTGCAGTCCCCGCGCCCGCAGCCGCGGTCGCAATTCAAAAGCCTGCCAAAGTCGCCGCCAAACCGGCGCGTGTCAAGCGCCGCCCCGAGCGCGTGCGGATAGCCAAGCGCTCGGCGCGCAAACTGCGCAAAGCGCGCGCATAAGACAGCAAAGAGGCAATCGCAAAGTGGCGCGCGTGTCATCGACACGCGCGCCGCTTTTTTTTTCAAGCACCCTGCTACGCCTCCGCTTCCGCCCGCGATGCCGACAGGCCCGCGCCGCTATCACCCGCACGATTTCCCCGGCGCCGTGCCAGCACGGCAGTAAAAAGTGCAAAAGTGAAAAAGTGCAAAAGTGAAAAAGTGCAAAAGTGAAAAAGTGAAAACGGAGTCGTTAACGGCTGACTAGCTTGCAGAAATGCGGCCACACCTTGTAGCGTTTTATCGCAATCATCATTCCTGCTCTGCGATGCCCCTGCGAACTAAAATCGAATGCCCCAGCTGCGAGGCGGACGTGGTCGTCAAGCGCGGCGGCGTATGCCCCAACTGCGGGGCGTGCATCACCGAGCATGTCGCCCGGGTCCGCGCCCGCGAGAAACACATCGAGCAGGTCGTAGCCGTCGTTGCCACCGTCCTCGTCGTCGGTCTGGTCGTCGTCACCAGCGGCGCGACGCTGCTCGAGGGAGTCGCCGCCTACGCGATCGTCGGCGCCGTTATGTACTACCTCGCGCGGCGCACCTTCGTCTGATTTTTCGTTGTTTCGTTTTTCACCGGCTTGTGTCTGAACGTTTGTTTATTTCCAGCCGCTCAAACCTTTGTCTGAGGGCTCGTGCCTGGACGCTTGTTTATCTCCACGCCGCCGAAACCTGAACATGCGTTAACCTGTTCTCTCCGTTGACGTTTTTCGTGTTTTTATTTTCGAATTAGTGCAACCGAATTCTGCTGATTGCGTATCTCCACGTGTGAAGACGAAGTGCGTTGCAGGGAGTTTTCCGAAACGAATCGATGGCATCCTTAATGCTCTCTCAATCAGGTAGAGGTAACCGACAATGAAATCCAAACGAAGTCTGATGACGGTGCTGGTTGGTTTGGCGATGCTTGCGACGCCGATTACGGCGGCTGCGTACGACAACGATAACTACGCCCATGAAAATTCGCGTGCGGCGCACGTATCACGTTCTCCTAATGCGCCGGCGCGCTCCTTCGCTCCAGTGCGCAATGTCGCCCCGCCTATCGTGGCTCGCCATGTGTTCCACAACAACGCAGTGCCAGCTAATCGTGACTGGCGCGCAGACCGCGACTGGCGCGCAGACCGCGGCCGGCGCGACGCCAACGAATACCGGAACTACGGGAACTACGGCAACCCCGGCTACTACCGGGCTCCTGCTTATCCTGAGGCGGCCCCGTATTTTGGCGCGCCGGGTTACGCCGGCGGAGCGGCGTGCGGACAAGCGCGGGGCATCGTGAACACCTATTATCACGACCGGAACACCGGCCATCCCGCGGCCGCCGCTTATGTGCTCGCACATAATCAATGGGCGTTCCGTGGCGGCTGTGGAGGCGCGGCGCCTAACGCCGGCGGACTGTTCGGCGGAGCCGGTGGAGCGCCCGCGTACAACAACTACGGCGGATACAACGGTGGATACAACGGCGGTTACGGCCAGCCTTACGGCGGAGGCTCGACGCTCGCCCCGCTGATTCAGCAATTCGTCCCGTAACTAGTGAAAAATGCATCTGGTCCGTTCCTGACGACCACCGCGCCCCGTCTTCTCCCGGCGGGGCGCGGCCTTTTCTTCAATCCTCGCTCCGTCATCCTCTGCTCAGACCGCAGCCAGCCGCTCGATCGCGCGCAATATCTTTGCGCGGCGCTCTTCCGGCGTCTTCGCGAAGGACGCAAATTGCAGCGCCGTAGTCGTGATTCCCGCGCGCGCGTAATCCTCCAGCCGCCGCCGGCATTTCTCAGCCGTGCCGAACACGAAAATTTTCTCGACCATCTCGTCGGGAATCGTCTCGAGCGCTTTGTTGCGATCGCCGGCGTTCCACGCATCGATCGCAATCGTCGCTTCCTTGTCGTAGCCGATCTCGCGAAAAAACTTGTTGTACTGCGGCACCGTCACGTAGGCCGTCAGCGACCGCCGGAATAGATTTCGCACGACGTCTTCGTCCTCATCCACCGCGACGATTATTCTGCACACCACGTCCAGCCCGGCGGGATCTTTGCCCGCCGCGCGCATCCCTTCGCGCGTATTGTCCAACATCGGCGCGACCGTCTCGGGTGTGATGAAATTGACGATCACGCCGTCGCCCAGCTCGCCCGCCAGCCGCAGCATCTTGGCGCCCTGCGCACCGATATAGATTTTCGGCGGACGCGTAATCGGCGCATCGAGTCGGAAACCGTTTATCTTGACCATCGTGCCCGCCATCGTGACCTTCTCGCCGCGAAAAATTGCGCGCAACGCTTCGATCGTCTCGCGCATCATCGTAACCGGCTTGCGAAACGGCACGCCCATCCACTGCTCGACGATATTCGGCGTCGAGATTCCCAGCCCCAGGATAAAACGGCCGCCCGCAAGCTCGTTGACGGTGACCGCCGACATCGCAATCAGCGGCGCCGGCCGCGTGAACACCGGAATGATCGCGCATCCCAGGCGCATCTTGTCGCTGAGCATCGCCGCCGCGGCAATCGGCGCAAACGCGTCGGTCGAGAACGATTCATACGACCACGCGTCGGTGTAGCCGCATCGATCTGCGGTGCGCACCAGCTCGGGGAAATGAGCGCTCTGAAACGGTTCGAATGGGATGGTGATTCCAAGTCGCATCTTTGGGTTTTCCTCAGAGATGCGAATCTAGCGCAGCGGGACGAGGTTATCCTACCTGTCGATCGAGGGCGAAGTCGGCAGATTCAGCACCTCCGCCAGATGCATCGGGCGCCGCGACGGACAGAAATGGCGAATCTGCGAGCGGCACGAGAACCCGTCGGCGACGATGATCGCCTTTGGCGGCGCCTTTTCGATCGCCGGAATCAAAACTCTCGCGCCGATCGCTTTCGATACCTCGAAATGCTCGCGGCCGTAACCGAANGCTCCCGCCATCCCGCAACATCCCGCGTCGAGCACCTCGAGTTCCGCGCCGGCCGCGCGTGACAGCAGCATGACCTCGTCGCCGATTCCCGCGATTGCCTTCTGATGGCAATGCCCGTGCACCAAAGTCCGCCGATGTAGTTCGGGGGGCGCGAAATCCGGCGCTTCGTGGGCGAGGAACTCGTCGAGCAGGAACACGCTCGACGCAATCGCCTTCGCGCGGGGATCTTCTGAGAAGAGCGACGGCAACTCGTCGCGAAAAGTCAGGATGCAACTCGGCTCGAGCCCGACGATCGGAATACCCACCGCGACGAATGGATCGAGCGCTTCCATCACGTCTCTCAGGCGCGCCTTCGCCTGCTCCAGCATCCCCTGATCGTAGAGCGGGCGGCCGCAGCATAGCTGGTGGCGTGGAATGATCGCGCGAAATCCAGCCCGCTCCAGAACTTCGACCGCGGCGATTGCGACGTGCGGCTCGAAGAAGTTGTTGAAGGTGTCGGGAAACAGCACGACTTCGCGCCCGCCCGCTCTGGGAGCCGTCCTGCGCTCGAACCATGAGCGGAAGGTCCGCTGCGCAAAACGCGGCAATTCACGATCTGGATGAATCGCGAGTGCTTTTTTCATGACGCCGCCCACAATCGGCGCGTGCGCCAGGGCGTTGGCGATCGACGGCGCGTACGACGCGAGCCGCGCGGCTTCATTCAGTTTGCCGAAGAACGCCGACGAAAGCGGACGCCGATGACTTCGATAGTAGTTGAAGAAAAATTCCGCGCGGTACGCGGCCATATCCACCGACGACGGACACTCGCTCCTGCATCCTTTGCACGACAGACACAAATCCAGCGCGTCGCGCACCGCCGGATCGGCGAAACCCTCGGGCAACAGGTCGGTGGTCAAAGCCTCGAACAGGATCCGCGCGCGTCCGCGGGTCGAATGGATTTCCTCGCGCGTCGCCATGTACGACGGGCACATCGTCCCCGTCTCGGTCTTTCGGCATTTCCCGATTCCGACGCATCTGAGCGCCGCACCCGCCAGTCCGCCTTCGGCTCTGAAGTTGAAGTGCGTGGCGATTTCGCGCGGCCGATAGTTCGCGCCCAGCTTCAGGTGCGAGTCGAGCGGATGCGGATCGACGATCACGCCCGGATTCATCATCGAATCGGGATCGAAGATTCGCTTGAAATCGCGAAACGCCGCGATCAGCTCGGGCCGGAACATCATCGGCANCAACTCGGAGCGCGCCAGCCCGTCGCCGTGCTCGCCCGAGAGCGAACCGCCCAGATTCGCAACGAGTTCGCCGAGCCCGATCATCGCCGCACGGAACGTCGCGATTCCGGGCGCGCTGGCCAAATCGAAATTGACGCGCGCGTGAACGCATCCTTCGCCGAAATGTCCGTAGTAGGTCGCCACCTTGAGGCTGTGGCTGGTGAGGATGCGGTCGAAGCCGCGCAGAAACTCGCCGAGCCTGGCGGGAGGCACCGCGGAGTCTTCGGCGCCCGGCCAAGTGCGCGGGCGGCCCGGGATGAACGCGCTCGAGCCGAGCCCCGACTCGCGAATATTCCAGACCGCGGCCTGCTCCTGCGCGTCGGCAAGGTAAGTGGCGCCGGTGCATTCGCCGAGCCCGCGCGCCTGGGCGATCACGCGCTGCGCGCGCTCGCGCGCTTCGTCCCGCGACGCTCCCCCCAGCTCGACGAGCAGAAAAGCGCGCCCGGCGGGCAGAAATCGCACGCCCGGCATTGCCTTGATGCGCGCGAACTCGGGAAGATTCTCATCGAAGCCTTCCAGGGCTTCGGGGCGATGCTCGAGCAGCCACGGCGTTTGATCCGCCGCGATGAATACGTCGTCGAATCCGAGCACGACCAGCCCGAGTTCGTTCGGGCGCGGCACGGCTCGTATGGTCGCGCGGATGACTGCGGCGAGCGTACCCTCCGAGCCAACGATTGCGCGCGCAAGGTTGAAGCCCCGCTCCGGCATCAGCTCGTCCAGGTTGTAGCCCGAGACGCGGCGCGGAAGCTTGGGGAAATGAGCGCGCACGGAATCGGCGGATTGGTCGCGAAGTTCGCGGATGCGCGAGTAAAGCTCGCCTTCGCGGCCGCCGCGCGCGATTGTCGCGCCGATTTCCGCGTCCGCAATCGAACCTGTCAACGAAAGTTGCGTTCCGTCGTAGAGGATGACTTCCAGCGCCTCGACGTTATCGACCGTCTTGCCGTATGCCGCCGAATGCGCGCCGCATGAGTTATTGCCAATCATCCCGCCGACGGTGCATCGATCTTTCGTCGATGGATCGGGCGCGAAGAACAGGCCGTGCGGCGCCAGCGCGGCGTTGAGATGGCTCTGGATCACGCCGGGTTCGACCTGCGCGACGCGCGCGCCGGGCTCAATGGCGATGACTCGATTCATGTACTTCGAAAAATCGAGCACCAGCGCGGCGTTGCACGCCTGGCCGGCGAGGCTGGTGCCGCCGCCGCGCGCGAGAATCGGCATCGAGTTTTCGCGTGCGATCGAAAGCGCCGCAATCACGTCGCCTTCGTGTCGCGGAATCACCACGCCCACCGGCACCTGGCGATAGTTCGATGCGTCGGTCGCGTAGGCCGCGCGGGTGCCGGCGTCGAAGCGCACTTCGCCTTCGACCTGGCGGGCGAGTTCGAGCTTTACCGAATCGAGCGAAATCATCGTCGTGGCCCGATTGTAGTCGAGGATCGGACGCGCGGAATAGCGCGCCGGTGATTGCGGGTTACAGCCGGATATCNTTCAGGCCGGNCTGCGGTGAGCCGACCAGCGCCACCATCTTNCCCTCGGGCGCGCGATTTTCATGCATCGCCTGGTGGCATTCGGGAATCTCGTCGAACCGGTAGATCTTGGCGACGCACGGATCGATCTTGCCGTCGAGCACGAGCTGATTGAAGGCGTAGGCCTGCTCGTCGTTGGCGAAGTGCGAGCCCTGCAGGCGCTTCTGCCGCATCCACAAGTAGCGCAGGTCCACCACCGCGTTGTAACCGGTGGTGCCGGCGCAGATCACGACCATTCCGCCCGTGTCGCACACGAACACGGAAGTTGAAATGGTGTCTTCGCCGGGATGCTCGAATACGATGCGCGGATTTTTCCGCTCGCCCACGACGTCCCAGATCGCTTTGCCGAACCCGCGGCATTCCGCGGCCCACTTGTTGTAGAGCGCAGTTTCCTTCCAATGCGGCATCATGCCCCAATGCAGATGCTTTTTCCGATTGATGCAACCCTTGGCGCCGAGCCTGACGCAGTAATCGATTTTGCGATCGTCGCTGACGATGCCGACCGGAATTCCGCCTTCGGCCTTGACGATCTGAATCGCCATGCATCCCAGCCCGCCCGACGCGCCCCAAATCAGCACCACGTCGCCGCGCCGCACGACGTGCGGCGCCCATCCCATCAGCATCCGGTACGCGGTTGCGCCCACCAGGGTGGGGCCCGCGGCCTCTGCCCACGTGAGATGCTTCGCCTTGGGCATGCACTGATGCGCCTGCACGCGCGCGAACTGTGCGAAGCTTCCCCAGTTGGTTTCGTAACCCCAAATCTTGAACGACGGGTCGTACATCGGATCGTCGCCGTTGCGCACCGCGCGCGAGTTGCAGTCCCAAACCCCGCAATGAATCACCACGCGATCGCCGACCTTGACGTTGCTCACGTCGTGGCCGACTGCATAGACGATTCCCGACGCGTCGCTGCCGCCGATATGAAAATCCGAATGATCGTACTTGGCCTTCTGACGCGCGCCGATCACGTCCATCGGAGAGCCGAGCGCCGCCCACACGTTGTTGAAATTCACGCCCGCCGCCATCACGTAAACCAGCACTTCGTCGGCGCGGATTTCCGGCACCGCGATCCTCTCGACCTGGAACGCGTGCCTGGGGTCGCCGAATCTCTCCGCGCGGATTACCTGCGCGTACATCTGTTTCGGCACGTGCCCGATTGGGGGCATCTCGCCAATCTCGTAAATTTCCTTAACTCTCATTTCAATTGCTTGGTTGATTACCAGCGGGGCGATGCTCCGCGACGAGCGGCGGCCCCGGTTGGCTTGCCAAGTCCCGGTTCGAGGTTTCGGTCAAAACGCGCGCCGGAATTAGCTACCGGTTTGCCTCGGATATGACAATACTTATCTTTCAGGTGCAGGGGAACGGAGGATCGCGTCGGCGGGTAATGTCCTGATTTGAATTTGTGGCGCTGCACTGCGCCCATTACAATTTCGTGCGGATTCATCGGGCATTGAGGATGACTCCCGCGATGGCCGCTGGCGTGACGGATCGGCTGTGGTCGGTTGCTGAACTGATTTAGCCTGGTGTATCGGCGCTTAACCCTCTGTTATTCAGATGAAACAAGTGATCATCGTCGCGGCGATCGTGGTCGGCGTCTGCGCGGCATACGTCCTCGCACATCTGGCCCTGATCGAAGTTGGCCGCGAGGTCGTTGTCGTCCACGAACCGACTCCAACGGCAGCGGTGCGCAAGGCGCGGCTCTGGATCGTCGACGATGGACCGTATTCCTGGATTCACCCCGGCAACGCCAACGCTGCGTGGTGGATCCGGAATATGGACGCGCACCCGATCGTCGAGATCGAACGAGGCGGCAAAACCCGGCGATACCGTGCGCTGCCTGATCCCGAGGCGCATGCGAAGGTCCACCAGCTACTGCGGGAGAAATACGGGGTGGCCGACAGGTGGGTACGTTTCCTGGAGGGCACCGATACTCAGAGCGGCCTTCTCACCGGCGAAAAGTGCAAAACCGTCCCCATTCGACTCCAACCCGCAGCGCCAGCGCCGTAGGCCGTCACTTCCCCGCGATAGAATGTGCCAAGGAACTCCTTCTCTGCATTGGGTTTTCTGGTTTTAGCCGATATTACAGCGAACTCTCTTCTCGCCGGACTCATCGCTGCAATTGTCGGCATCACGGTAATTGCCTTCAACGCGCGAGTCGGCGCCGCGCTTCAGCGCGGCAATTCCGAGCGGATGCGCACCCGAAAGATCAACGCGGCTCCGAGGTATGCACCCAATAGCACTGGGAATCCCGGATGCGGCAACGCTTTGATCAACGTGCTCGCGATGCAGATGGCAAGCATCGTGGCGCCGGCTATCAACCCGATCCGCCAGGCTGCTTCGCGCGGCTGGTCCCCGTCCCATGCAGCACGCAGCCCGAACAGGTACGCGGGCAGCAAGAGCAGGGTGTCCGTTTCCCACGCCAGGGGCGACATTAGAAGCGCGAGCGCGACCCACAGCCCGAATCGCAGGCCGTCGAGATCGGTGCGTGCGCGGCTGGTAATCGTGGCAGCGCCAGCGATTGCGAGCAGCGCGAGATCGAGCAGCGCGGTGAATCCCCAGACTGCTAGAATCGGTTCCGCGGCGATCCGGATGCCGGCGAAATGCGCCAAGCTGCTGCGCACAAAGGGCAGCACGGTAACACCGGCTCGCCCGCCTCTGACGTGATATGTGAGGGGCAGTCCCCACGTCACCAGCTCGAGCCAGAGTCCGGGATTCGTTAGCAGTACGCCGGCGGCAAAAAAACCGATCGTCCAGCCGAGGGCGCGCCATCGGCGCCCAAACAAAAAATACCCAGCGGCTCCGGCGGGATAGAGCTTAAGCAACGCCGCAAGCGCCACGCACAGTCCGGCGGCGGCCTGTTGCTCCCGCTGGGCGAAAAACCATGCCGCCGATAGCAGCGCCAGCAGCATCGGCGCGACCTGACTCCACACAAGCGAGCCCGCGAACGGGCGTGACAGCAGCACCAGTGAAAGCACTATGATCGTCGGCCCGGGGCCGAGTGGCGAAGCGTTCCCGTGTGCCAGCAAAAGTACGGCGGCTGCCACGCAAAGGACCATTGCGGCCTGCCAAATCCGGAACGCCGTCTTCGGGTCGAGGCGGGCGAGCGGCGAAAATATCTCGACGAAAGCCGGCGGGTAGTTGCAACCACGCATCGGTCCGCGCCGGTCCGTCCACGGGTCGCCGCCGCTCGAATAATCGCTCCACCATCCGTAGAAGTGGTTGAAATCGAACTGGTCGTATCGATGCGAGACCGCGTGGATGCGCTGGGCGAGCGACATCGCCGCGACGAGCGCAAGGATCGCCGCGCTAGCGCGAATGATCCGAAACCGAGGCTGAGCCGGAATTTCCATATTGACCGGAATTTCCATTTTGACTTTGCAACCACGAGATTTTTAGCCGGATAGC
>JGI20191J14862_1000180_pt1 | contig 21636 bp, 21 predicted proteins | sample NGESurdeep092012_7_FD_14862 | JGI IMG/M metagenome (IMG submission 14862)
ATCCAGTGACAATACACTCGCCACAGACCACCGGGAATCCACTACACCTTGCCGCTGACGCACCCCGATTCATTAATTCTTGGGCGTCGCCTAAGCTGGCTGTCACCGAGTGGAGCAAGCGCACGCCGGCTCATGTCGCGGCCTGGCAACCAACGCCTGCTCTCGCGCAATGCTTCGTCGCGCGTGACAGCAATATCGCGGAGCTGATGCTCATCAAGGTCGGCGAGTGCCCGGCGGGTACGCCGACGCTCCCACCAACGCCTGACAGTCGCATAAACCGCCAGTCCTGCGTCCATGAGCAGGAGTAGGATGTGGTCGTCCCTCAAGAGGACGGGGCCGGTCTGGCCGGGGGTCGTCCTATTGCAATTTTGGCTCAACATATCTAATGCTCCTGAGTGGCTTGGCATCCGTCAGATGCCATTCGAGGAGCTGTTTATTGGGCATTACTCGGCTTGCTCGCAAAGCATGCTTTCTCTTGCATGCCATAATATTTCTCATGTACAGGGATGCGCCGTGTCACGCCGACTGCCATCGCTCAACGCGCTGAAGGCTTTCGAGGCTGCGGCGCGGCACGAGAGCTTCACCCAGGCAGCGCAAGAGCTCTGCGTCACGCAGGGTGCCGTCAGCCACCAGGTCAAGGCGCTCGAAGCCGAACTTGGATGTAGGCTGTTCAACCGCGAACACCGCCGTCTCATCATCACGTCGGCCGGGCAGACGTATCTCGCGGTCGTGCGCGATGCATTCGATCGCCTGGCGTTGGGGACCGAACATCTCTTGCAGCGGCACAATGCGGGGACGCTGACGGTGAACACGTCTCCCAACTTTGCGAGCAAATGGCTGGTGCATCGGCTTGGGCGGTTCGCGGAACAACATCCCGCCATCGATCTGCGCGTTTCCGCGTCGGCTCAACAGATCGATTTTGTGCGCGAAGATATCGATTTGGCGATCCGTCACGGCGACGGAAATTGGCCTAGTCTGCACGTGACCCGGCTGTGCGCCGAGGAACTATTTCCGGTGTGCAGCCCGACGCTCATGCGCGGGCGTCGTGCACTGCGCTCGCCGGCAGACCTCAAGCATCACACGCTCCTGCACATCAACGAGCGGCGCGACTGGGCCAAATGGCTGGAGGCGGCCGACGTCACGGACGTCGATTTCACGCGCGGCCCTGTCTTCAGCCAAGCCAGTATGGCCATCGACGCCGCCATCGACGGACGAGGCATCGCGCTCGCGCGAAGCGCGCTGGCTGCCTGGGACCTCGGTGCCGGCCGCCTTGTCCGACCGTTCGCGCTTTCGCTCACGGTGCCCTACTCGTATTGGATTGTTTGTCCCAAGCCGACCGCGACGCTCCCGAAAATTTCGACGTTTCGGGAGTGGCTTCTGGCCGAGGCAGCCGAAGATTCGCGGCGGATGCAGCGAGCTTAAATACGGGTTCGGCAGACGATAAATCGCTCGGGGGAATGCCAACTCACGAGAGGCATTAATCCCTCACCCGCCTCGCTCTTGCTGACGCATTCGCTCGGCATTCTCTCCCAGCCGAAGTCGGATGTTTCCGACTTCGGCCAATTTCAACATGGCAGAACTCGGGTAAACCCGAGTTCTGCTGGGAGAGGGGCAAGAGAAGCCGCGACCCCCGTTGCTGCCGCGAACTGCCGCTTGCTAAGCTCAAGCCAACATCGCGATCAATGCATTTCATAAACACCATCGGGGGAGACCATGCCTGACAACAGCGAACCAACTTCCATGCGGATCTCGCGCCGCGCGATGCTGGGCACGGCGGCCGCGATGGTTGCAACGCCGGCGCTGGCCGAGGTCTGTCCGATCGGGCCGCCGGCGCATGAAAAGGGCCCGAAGGTCTGGATGGACCTGGACCAGGTCGAACTCGACGCGGCCTACGATCAAACCGCCTATGCGCCGCTCATCGGCCAGATCGTCAAGCGCTACGCCACTAGCAGCAATGTGGCGCGCGCCCACCTGGGCGCCCCGAAGCGGCTGGCTTACGGGCCGACGCCGGTCGAAGGCCTCGATCTCTATCCGGCTAAAAAGCCCAATGCGCCGATTTTCGTGTTCATCCATGGCGGCGCCTGGCTGCGTGGCGACGCCAAGGACTACGCCTTTCCGGCCGAGCTTTTCGTCAATGCCGGCGTGAATTACATCGCGCTCGATTTCATCGCGGTGGGGGCGGCGAACGGCGACATCGGGGTCATGGCCGAGCAGGTGCGCCGCGCCATCGCCTGGGCTTACAAAAATGCCGCCAGCTATGGCGGCGATGCCAGCCGATTTTACATCGGCGGCCACTCGTCCGGCGGCCATCTTTGCGGTGTCGCGCTGGTGACCGACTGGCAAAAGGATTTCGGATTGCCGGCCGATATGGTGAAAGGCGGCCTCTGCATGAGCGGCATGTACGACTTGAAGCCGGCTCGGCTTTCCAAGCGCAGCTCCTACGTCAAATTCACCGACGACATGGAGCAGGCGATGAGTTCGCAGCGGCAGATCGACAGACTGCGCGCGCCCATCATCGTCACTTACGGCACCAATGAGACGCCGGAATTCCAGCGCCAGAACCGCGATTTCGCCGCGGCGGTGAAGGCGGCCGGCAAGCCGGTCGAGCTGATCGAAGCGCCGAACTTCAACCATTTCGAAATGTGCGAGAGTCTGGGCAATCCCTACGGCCCCAACGGCCGCGCGGCGCTCAAGCTGATGAAGCTGGCCTAGCGCGTGGGGCGGAGAGGCGTTCGCGCTTTCCCCTCTCCCAGCAGAACTCGGGTTTACCCGAGTTCTGCCAAGTTCAACGTAGCCGAAGTCGGAAACATCCGACTTCGGCTGGGAGAGGGGAAACAGCGCAAGCGCCGGCGCTTCAGTCCACAAGTCGGTGATGAAAAACCGGGGCCGGCGCGTGCTGGGAAAAAAACTCCCGCAGCCGCTCATTGTTGAGGTGGGATTGGATCGTCGCGGCGGCAAGGCCGCCGATGGCGCGCTGCGCATCCGCCGTCGCCACATCGATCGCGAGCTCGCGCTCCTGTTCTTTTGAGCGGTCGGCGTCGAGCCGCAAATACCTGTCGCCGAGCCACTGTCGCAGCATGGAATCGACGGCGTGCTGCTGCGCGGCGATGATGACATTGACAAGTCGTTGATCGCGCAACCATCCAAACGCGCCAAGCTGGCGGCGGGTGGCGCGGGCGAAGGAAAATTTGGCGCTCGCGGTTCCGACGCTGAGCAGATGCAGGTTGCCGTCCGGCTGCCCCAGGAAGTGCTGCGCTTCGTGCAGCGCAAGCAGATCGGGCGAGGTGGCATAGAGCCCGCCATCCGCAAACAGCGCATCGCCTATTTCCGCGATCGGAAAATAGGTCGGCGCCGCGGCGGTGGCGAGCGCCACATCCACGACCTTCAGATAAAGATCGGTTTGAAATTCGCGGTGGTGCGGCGTCTTGAAGAGCTGCGGTTTGCCCTTGGTCAGATTGATCGTCGGGACAATGACCGGGTGCTTGAGGTCGCCGATGCGGGTGCCTTCGCCGACCAGCTCGACGATCGTCCGCCGCAAAGCGTCGGTCTGGTATTTCGGCTTGTGCACGAATCGCGCGAGGTCGCGAACGGTGCCCCACCATGAGGTCGCGGCTGGCCGGTTGGAAAAAATATCGCGGCCGTTGCGCTCGAACGCCGCCTTGATCGTCGCTGCGGGAACTTCCGCCGCAAGCCCGAGCGCGATAATTCCGCCAACCGACGTGCCGGCCATCAGGTCGAAATGGCGCGCGATCGGAGCGCCCGCCGCCTGTTCAAGCCCGGCCAGCACGGAAACCGTATAGAGGCCGAGAAAGCCGCCGCCGCTGAGGGAAAGAATATTGAAGCGTCCAGACATCTAAACCGCGTAGCACAAATGAGAACAAACAACGGGATGGTAGCGCGTAGGATGGGTTTCGGCTCGCGCTCAACCCGTCCTACGCGCTAGTTTGCCCGACTAATGCAAGCGTTTGGGCACTAGCGTAGCGGCCACTTACGCGAACGACACGCCGGGAGGCGCCCTATGGGCTGCAGCAGTTAGGCATAGCCCAACCTAGCCCCTCCCGGCGCGTTTTTTTACATGCGGCATGCGCCATCGCCCGCTAGTATGCATCGGCTTTGAATTTGGGGGAGCGCATGCCGAAGAAAGCGGATAATAAGAAGAAAACAAAGTGCAAGAATTGCGAAGGCAAAGGCCTGGTAAAGAGCGGCGACAAAAAGGTGAAGTGTCAAAGGTGCAACGGGACTGGTTTTAAGTCCTGATCTGCCGGCCCCGCTTCAGCGGGGCTTTTCTTTGAATATCACAATCGATAATTGCCTTTGCGCGCGTCATGCCGACTGCCTCGCCCGCTCACCGATTTCGATTTATGAGGACACGGCCTCACCGAGGGGAACTTAAGCTGGTCCGGCAGGTTGGTTAGACTGGATAGAATCCTCGTTTCCAGTGTGTCGAGAAAGCGCCAGCCATGGTCGGCTCCGTTCCCATGATGCCGCAGGCGGTTCGAAAATTGTGGTTTGCCGTGACCGGGCAAACCCATTTGGCGCGTGAAACGGCTGTGCCGCCAGTCGTTGTACATGACCCTGCCGCGCGGCGGCCGCATGATCTCGATGATCCGTTCTTCGATCTTAAAGTTCAAGCGCGTATTGCTAGCGTTATTGCGAGCGCCGGGCATAAGAAGTGATTTGATCACGGTCATGGTTCCCCGCATTCCGTATTGCTGCTTGCGGGCTACTTGCCACCAAGTCCGCGTACAAAACAGCAGCGCGTAGGCGCTCCTTGTTAACGTCCTTGACGCCCGAGCGCCCGCAGCTTGTCGAGCCGTCGCGCAAGCTGCGTCTTATTCAGTAGCGCGGGGAACGCGCCCTCGGGTTCACCGGCGCCGCCGCCGAACCACCCGATCAGGATCGTTCTTATCGGACTGATACCGGCAAAGCCGAGGATGTTGCGTTTGAGACTCTTGAGGCTATGGGCGCGGTAAAACCAGTGATAGAAAAACGCCGGGCTACCCATGGTGACGACGATGCGCGCCGTCTTTCCCACGAACAACTTCTTCGGCAGCTGTCGCTTCCGACTCTCAACAGCAAAGCCTGGCCGGAACGTCTGTTCGAGGAACGCATGGAAAAGCGCAGGAAAGTGTCCATGCCAAAGCGGATAAAACAGCACGAGATGATCGGCCCAGCGGATCGCGGCTTGGGCTGGGAGAATGCCTTCCGGGGTCGGGCCTTGGTAAAACTCTTCCGAGCTGCGCAGCAGCGGGAAGTCGAGTTTCGCGACCTCAATGGACTTGATCTCGTGGCCGGCAACGCGCGCTCCGGTGGCATAGGCATCCGCGAGCGCGTGCCCGAAATGCTGCCCGCGCGGGTCTGGGTGGCCTTGCAGGATCGTGATGCGCTTGAGCATGGCTTTTGTTGCGCCGCTGGCCGCGCTGGCAGGTTGATCTAGATCACAGTGATCCTTGTTGCGACGATTTGGACCGAATGAAGCGGTGATCGCGCCGCACGCTCAGTGGCAAGCCCGGCCATGCCGACTGAATGCCTGCCATGCAGCCGCCCGCTATTCCGTCTCCGACGTGCCCGGCTTTTCCAGCTTGTTTCTCAGTTGATCGGCGCCTTTCATGGTGTCTACCACCGTATGATAGGCATTCGACAGCCGGTCCCTGATGGTTATCGGCTTGGCCTTGCGCGCCGTTGTTTTCTTCTTCGCCACGGCCCTGACTTTTGTCTTTTTCTTGGTGACGGGCCTGGATTTTTTCTTGCCTTTAGCCGCGGATTTCTTGCGCGCTTTCTTAGCCATCAGCGACCCCTTGTTTCAGCCGGTGCAGCCGACACAATAAGAGGACCCTCGCCGTCGCGCCAGGGGTGGTCTCCCTCTCCCCGCTTGCGGGCAGAGGTAACGCGAAGTCTGGATCGCCGCCCGGCTTTAGGCTTTGCGCATGGTCTATTCCGAAAACCGGTTCCCACTTTTCGGGATCATGTGCTTACTGCTAATCATCGAGCCGAGACGCGACAACAATCGGGGAGGATACCGGTGCCCGCATCAATGCAAGGCGAAATGCAGCCGACCATCTACCGCTTCAAGTTCGGCGGCTTCGAAATCGCCAATATCATGGACGGCAAGGTCATCCGCGAGGGCCTGCATCCCAGTTTCGGCGGCGACCGAGCCGCGCAAGAAGCGCAGGAGCTGGCCCGCGCCAACCGCATCGAGGCCAACCGCTACGAGCACCCGTTCATTCCGACCATCGTGAATACCGGCAAGCAGTTGATACTGTTCGACACCGGCAACGGCGCGCTGCGCCGCGAGCACGAGCAGCTGCGCGCCCGGCTGCCCGACGGGCATCTGGTCGCGCGGCTGGCGGCCGCCGGCTACAAGGCCGAGGACATCGACGTGGTGGTCCTCACCCACGGCCATCCCGACCACATCGGCGGCTTGACCGAGGCCGGCCAACCGGTGTTTCCGAAAGCGCGCTACGTGTTCGGCGCCGCCGAATTCGATTTTTGGAAGCGCGGCGAGAACGTGCGCGAGGCGCGCAAGTTCAACCGCGAGCTGTTCGTGCAGATCGCGGTGCCGCTCGCCGACCGCGCGACTTTCATCAAGCCGGGCGACGAGGTGGTGCCGGGCATTCGCGCGGTCGACGCCGCCGGCCATTCGCCCGGCCTGATAGCCTTTCACATCGAGAGCGAGAGCAAGCGCTTATTAATTTGGGCCGACACCTGCATCCACTACGTGATGGCCATCCAGCGGCCGGAGTGGCACATCGACGTCGACGACGACAAGGACAAGGCGGTGGCCACCCGCAAGCGCATCCTCGACATGGTGGCGAGCGACCAGCTGTTCGTGGCCGGCTTCCACATGCCATTCCCCGGCATCGGCAGCGTGGAGAAATCCGCCGGCGGCTATCGCTGGGTGCCGGTGAGCTATCAGTTGAATTTTTGAGGCAGCGCGCGCCGCACTCGGGCGCGACAGTCTACGACTCCCGCCGCCTTGCGCTCACGGCAATCGACAGCAGCGTGCGGTGCGCGATCGTTTCGGCGAGCGCGGCATTGCGGCGCATGTCGAGCGAGGCCTCCGCCAACTGCTCCATGGCGCGCAGCAAGCGCGCCGGCGTCCACGTCCGCAGCGCTTCGCCCACCAGCTTCTCGCGGGTGAAATGCACCGGCGGCGCGCCGCGCTTCATGGCGAATTCGATGCTGTCGCCGCCCTCGACCGCCAGCTTCATCTTGTGCAGGTTCGCCACCTGGCGGATCGCCGCCGAGATGATCGCCGCCGGCGATGAGCCGCCGGCGCGCGCCTTGCCGAATTCGGTTTCCACGTCGGCGGTCTTGCCGGCAAAGGCCGCGTCGATCACGCCGTCGAGCGCCAGCGCCGAGGCATCGGCTACCACCGCCATCACGTCGGCGAGCTCGATGCGCTCCTGGTCCTTGGCATAGAGCGCGAGCTTGCGGATCTCGTTGCGCGAGGCCAGCCGGTCGCCGCCGAGCAGCGCCAACAGCGCGGCGCGCGCTTCCGCGCCGATCGACAGGCTCGAAGCGCGCATCTCCTCGTCGATCAGCCGCGCCAGATCGCGTTCGCCATCGGCGTAGCAGGGCAGCGCTACGGCGACCTTGGCCTTCTCGCACAGCGCGCGCAGCGGCGCGGTTTTGCGCAAATCGCCGGCCTCGATGATGATGCGGCATTCGTTCGACGGCAACGCGATCACCGTCTCGACTGCGGCGGCGATGTTGCGCGCGCCGGCCTTCACCAGCACCGCGCGGCGGCCGCCGAACAGCGGCACGGTGTGCGCCTCCTCAACTAAGCGCGATGGATTGCCGGACAACTCCTCGCCCTCGATGCGCGCGAGCGCGAACGGATCGTTCGGATCGTCGACCGAGGCGCGCACCAGGGCGTCCACCCGCTCGCGCACCAGGCCGGCGTCGGGCCCGAACACCAGCACGATCGGCAGGCCGGGATCCGGCCGGGCGATGAACTTGTCAACGTCGGAGGATTTGATGGCGGTCATGAACGTTTCTTTCCCCTCGCCCACAAGGGGAGAGGGGAAGTTAGCAAGCGGCGAAGCTCTACGTCCCCGCCGTGAAATACGACGCCAGCCGGGTGCGGATGTTTTCCGCGATCACCTTGGCGGCGCGGTCCTCGGCATCGCGCAACCCGCGATCGCCGGCGAAGCGCTGCTGCTGGCCCGGAATATTGTACGACACGCGCGAGAATGTCGTGCCGGAGATGACCGACTTGCCGGTGGCGGTGTCGATCAGCGAATAGCTCGCGTCGATGCCATAGTTCTGGATGTCGGGCCGCGCGGTGTTGATGTCCACGATCACTTGCAGATTCGTGGAGGTGAGCCTGATGTTCAGCCGGTAGTTGGGTGATGCGGCGGCGCCGCCGCCGGTGAGCTGGTACATCAGCTCGTTGCGCACAGTCACGCCGACGCGGGCGAGCCGGGTGCCGTTCGGCGAATCGATCGGCGCGACCTCGACGGCATCCATCTTGTCGCCGACGCCGGGCTTGCCGACCAGCGATTGATTGCCATACAGCGGCTGGAAGCAGCCGGCGGTGAGGCCGGCCAGCGTCAGCGCGACCAGCAGGCGGGGCAAACCCGGTATCTTGCGCGGGATTTCAGGCCACGACATTCACGATCCTCTGCGGGACGACAATGACCTTTTTCGGGCTTTTGCCGTCCAGCGCCCTTATTACCGCATCGAGAGACAGAACGGCAGCCTCAATGTCGGCTTTTTCAGCATCCCGGGCCACCGTGACGTCGGCGCGCTTCTTGCCGTTGACCTGGACCGGCAGGGTAATGGTGTTTTCGACCAGCAAATCCGGCTCGACCTGCGGCCAGGCCTCGGTGGCCACCACCGTCATATGGCCGAGCGCCGCCCAGCATTCCTCGGCCAAATGCGGCATCATTGGGTGGAACAGCCGCACCAGGATGTCGCCGGCCTCCCGCACCGCCCAGGCCAAATCGGGCGTCGGGGCGGTTTCGACCGCGCCGATGGCGTCGCTGAGCGCATTGGCGAATTCATAGATATGGGCGACGCAGCGGTTGAAGCGCAGCTTGGCGATGTCGTCGGAGACATTGGCTAGGGCGCGGTGGGCGGCCTTGCGCACATTTAACGCTGCCGGGCCAAAATTCGCCGGCCGCGCCGCCGGCGCGGCGATATCGGAAATTTCCCCGACCAGCCGCCACAGCCGCTGCACGAAGCGCCAGGCGCCCTGCACGCCTTCCTCGGTCCAGATCACGTCGCGCTCGGGCGGCGAGTCCGACAGCATGAACCAGCGCGCGGTGTCGGCGCCGTAGGCGGCGATGATGTCGTCGGGATCGACCGTGTTCTTCTTCGACTTCGACATCTTCTCGATCGGACCGATCTCGATCGCCTCGCCGGTGGCGGCCAGCGTGGCGCGGCGCGCCTCGCCCATGCCTTCGATCTTTACGTCCGCCGGCACCACCCATTCGCCGTTCTTGGTGCGATAGGTCTCGTGCACCACCATGCCTTGCGTGAACAGGCCGGCGAACGGCTCGTCCATGCCGACGTGGCCGGTCTTGTGCATGGCGCGGGTGAAGAAGCGCGAATACAGCAGATGCAAAATCGCATGCTCGATGCCGCCGATATACTGATCGACCGGCAGCCACGCATCGACGTGCTTGCGATCGGTCGGCGCGCTGGTGATCCATGGATTGGTGAAGCGCGCGAAGTACCAGGACGAATCGACGAAGGTGTCCATGGTGTCGGTCTCGCGCCGCGCGGGGCCAGCGCATTTGGGACAGCTGACGTTCTTCCAGGTCGGATGGCGGTCGAGCGGATTGCCCGGCTTGTCGAAGCTGACGTCCTCCGGCAGCGTCACCGGCAAATCCTTTTCCGGCACCGGCACCACGCCGCACTTGTCGCAGTGGATGATCGGGATCGGGCAGCCCCAATAACGCTGGCGCGAAATGCCCCAGTCGCGCAGGCGATAATTGACTTGGCGCTCGGCGACGGGGCGGTTGCCTCCGGTCGCGCGCTCCAGCCGCTTGGCGACGTCGTCCTTGGCGTCCGCGATGCTCATGCCATCGAGGAAGCGCGAATTTATCATGCGGCCGTCGCCGTCATAGGCGGTGGTGGTGATGACGAAGGTGTTCGGATCCTGGCCTTGCGGGCACACCACCGGCGTGTTGCCGAGCCCGTATTTGTTGACGAAATCGAGGTCGCGCTGGTCGTGCGCCGGGCAGCCGAAGATGGCGCCGGTGCCGTACTCCATCAGAATGAAATTGGCCACGTAAACCGGCAGCTTCCAGTCGGCGTCAAACGGATGCAGCGCCTTGATGCCGGTGTCGAAGCCGAGCTTCTCGGCGGTGTCGATCTCTGCTTGCGCGGTGCCCATCTGCTTGCACTCGGCGATGAACGCCGCCAGCTTCGGGTTCTTCGCCGCCGCGGCGGCGGCCAGCGGATGATCGGGCGACAGCGCCATGAACTTGGCGCCGAACAGCGTGTCCGGCCGGGTGGTGAAAATCTCCAGCTCGTGCTCTTGGGCAGGCGTGGTCGCCGCATCGAGCAGGAAGCGCACCAGCAGCCCTTCCGAGCGGCCGATCCAGTTCTTCTGCATCAGCCGGACTTTTTCCGGCCAGCGCTCGAGCGTGTCGAGCGCGTTCAGCAGGTCTTCCGAATAGTCGCTGATCTTGAAGAACCACTGCGTCAGCTCGCGCTGCTCCACCACCGCGCCCGAGCGCCAGCCGCGCCCGTCGATCACCTGCTCGTTGGCGAGCACGGTGTGGTCGACCGGGTCCCAGTTCACTTTCGAGCGCTTGCGCTCGACCAGCCCGGCCTGGACGAAGTCGAGAAACATTTTCTGCTGGTGCTTGTAGTAGCTCGGATCGCAGGTCGCGATCTCGCGCGCCCAGTCGAGCGACAGCCCCATCGATTGCAGCTGCTTCTTCATCGCCGCGATGTTGTCGTAGGTCCACGCCTTCGGGTGCACCTTGCGGTCGATGGCGGCGTTCTCCGCCGGCATGCCGAAGGCGTCCCAGCCCATCGGATGCAGCACGGCAAAGCCCATGGCGCGTTTGTAGCGCGCCACTACGTCGCCCATGGTGTAGTTGCGCACGTGGCCCATATGGATGCGCCCCGACGGGTAGGGGAACATCTCCAGCACGTAATACTTCGGCCTGGGATCGCTGTTTTGCGTGGCGAAGATGCGCCGCTCAGCCCAAATCTTCTGCCAGTGGGCCTCGGCGGCGCGGGCGTTGTAGCGCTCGTTTTTGCTCGAATCGGCGGTCATTTCCGGCTCTTTTTAGGGTGCGCGGAACAGACACGAAAGGGCTTTGTGGGTCAACCGGCGGGAACAATTCACCAGCAAAATCAAGGGAACCAGCCGCGGCCTGCGCGGGTTAGCCCAGCGTCAGAGGAGGTGCCACATGGCCAAAGCGCAAGACATCAAGGAACACATGGACGTTGTAGGCTCCGACGGGCTGCATGTCGGCACCGTCGACTGCCTGAAAGGCCCGACAAGATCGTGCTCACCATGAGCGATCCGAAGGCCGGTGGCGAGCACCACGTCATTCCGCTCGACTGGGTCGTGCGCGTGGATGCCTATGTCCACCTCGACAAGCCGGCCGAGGACGCGGTGGCGCAGTGGCAGGCGGCGGCGTAGTCGTTTCCTTTATGACGAGCGGGGCCGGCCATGCGGCCGGGCCTTGATTTTTCGCCGCGTCGGCGTGCCGCGCTCAACCCACTTGGGACAGCGTTGCTGACGTCGGTCCGACCACGCGGTTGCGGCCTTGCCGCTTGGCTTGGTAGAGCGCGGCGTCGGCGCACTCAGTGAGATCCTGCGGGCTGTCCTGTTCCATCGGCAACACGGATGCCGCGCCGACGCTGATCGACACAAAACCCCAAGGTACGCCGGCGTGCGCCATCAATAGGTTCTCGACGCCGCGACACAGCCGTTCGGCGACTTGCAACGCGGCCGCGACGTCGGCTCCCCGCAGCAGAACGGCGAACTCTTCGCCGCCGTAACGTGCGGCGAAATCCGACCTGCGGGCATGGTCGGCAAGTCGGTGCAGCGACGCCGGCAACTTCGTCGCAAGGGCCGGCATTGAACAATCCGCTTGGGCCCGGGTCGCTGACATCAGAACGCCGCTCACCTTGCGCAAGCAGGCGTCACCTTGGACGTGGCCGTAGAGGTCGTTGAACGGCTTGAAGTGGTCGACGTCGATCATCAGGACCGCGATCGGTTGCCGCAGTTTAACGGCGAGTTTCCATTCGGCCGCGAGCCGTTCGTTGAACGTGCGGCGGTTGGCAAGCCCGGTCAGCGCATCGACTTGCGCGAGTTCGCGCAATTGATTGTTGCTGTCGCGCAGTTCCTGCTCGCGTGCGATCAGCTGCCGGGCCATGTCGTCGAGGGCAACCGCGAGCGGAATGAACTCCGCTGCCCAAGGCAGCTCCGCCGCATGGGTCTTGACGTCGCCGCGGCCGATGCGACCCGCCGTATTGGCCAAGGTGCGGATCGGCCGCACCAGCATGCGCTCACCGCCGAACCAAATGCCAAGCAGCACGAGAGCGGCGACAACCGAAACCTCGGCGAAAGCCGTCCACATCTCGCGATCGACGCGGGCCAGCACCTCTTGCTCATCGAGACCGACCGCGATGCGGGCCTGGGTGCCGGGCAATTGGATGTAGCCGAAGATGTGGCGAACGCCGTCAAGCGCGGCCTCGGTAACGAGGCCCTCGGGTCGCGACAGCATGGCTCGAACCAAGGGATGGTCCTTGAATTCATGGCCGATCAAATCCTGGCGGTTCGGATACTGCGCCAGGATGGTGCCATTACCATCGATCATCAGCATCAAACCGGAGGGCGGGACGAAGGTCTTGGCGACGTGCTCGAACCAGCTGAGGTCGAGCAAGCCGAGTACGACCGCGGCGGCGGCGTTATTCGGTCCGCGCCGGGCAAGCGCCAGCGTAATGAGCGGAGCCTTGATGCGCGTACCCACGTAATAATCGCTGAGCACGAATTCGCCGCTGTCGACCGCATTGAAAAAATGTGGACGGTCGGAAATATCCAGGCCGAGGGATTCCTGTGCGCTCGAGCAGATGAGTAGGCCCTGAACGTTGGCGACCGAAAGCGCCTTGATCCACGGTACCGGCGTGGCAATTGTTGCCAGGAACCGATTGCACTCGTCATTCGAGGTGTTGAAGGTCGCGCGCGCGGTGGCGACAACCTGAAGGATGGCGTGGGCCGATACGATGACCTTATTTTGCTCGGCCGCGCCCTGGCGCGCCACGTCCAGCGCTTGCTTGTAGGCGGCTTGAATCCGTTCGTTGCGGTCGAATTCCTCGTTGTGGATGCGCTCCAGCAGCAGCGGCACAATGGCGATGACCGCCAATATCATCAGCCGCACGCGAACGCTGAGCGTGCGTCGCGGCCGAGTAATTCTCGATTCTGAGCGCTGTGGACGATCGTCCGGCATGGTAGGTTCGCCCCCAGTGTGTTGTTGCACGCTGCGCTTTAAGATGCGTTGCTACGGATCGCTAAACGTTTAAAGAATCGCCGCAGCAGGATTGTATTAACCATCATGGCTACGGCGGCCTCGCCAACGACCACGATATCCGGCCTCGCCGCCGTGCGCGCCGAGATCGTCCGCGCTTGCCGCGACGCCGGGCGCGAGGTGGCGGAGGTCGAGCTGGTGGCGGTGTCGAAGACGTTCCCCGCTGAGGCGATCGAGCCGGTGATCGCCGCCGGCCAGCGCGTGTTCGGCGAAAACCGCGTGCAGGAAGCCAAGACGAAATGGCCGCCGCTGCTGGAGAAATATTCCGGCATCGCGCTGCATCTGATCGGCCCGCTGCAATCCAACAAGGCGAAGGAGGCGGTGGCGCTGTTCGACGCCATCCATTCGGTCGATCGGCGGAGCCTGTGCGAGGCGCTGGCGAAGGAAATCAGCAAGCAGGGGCGCCAGCCGCTGCTGTTCGCCGAGATCAACACCGGCGCCGAGCCGCAAAAGGCCGGCGTGCTGCCGCAGGACGCCGATGCGTTTCTGACCGCGTGCCGCGACAGCTACGGCCTGACCATGTCCGGCCTGATGTGCATTCCGCCGCTCGACCAGGCGCCGGGGCCGCATTTCGCGCTCACCGCCAAGATCGCGCAGCGCAACGGGCTGAAGCTGCTGTCCATGGGCATGAGCGCGGATTTTGGCGTAGCCATTTCGCTCGGCGCCACCCACGTGCGCATCGGCAGCGCAATTTTCGGCGGGCGGACATGAGCCAAAATATGAGCCAGACCGAAAGCGAATTCGAGCGCTGGCAGCAGCGCTTCGCGACGCCCGGCTATCTGTTCGGCACCGCGCCGAATGCGTTTCTCAAAGCGCAAGCGCATCTGCTGCGCAAAGGCGAGACCGCGCTGGCGATCGCCGACGGCGAAGGCCGCAACGGCGTGTTCCTGGCCCAACAGGGGCTCGATGTGCTGTCGGTGGATTTTTCACCCCAAGCGCAAGCCAAGGCGCGTGCGCTCGCCCAGCTGCGCGGCGTCAGCTTGCGCGTCGCGCAGGCCGACATGACGGCATGGACTTGGGCTCCGGCCGCCTTCGACGTGGTGGCGGCGATCTTCATCCAGTTCGCCACGCCGCCGCAGCGCGCGGCCATCTTCGCCGGCATCAAGCGCACGCTGAAACCCGGCGGACTTTTGTTGATGCAGGGCTATGGCTTAAAGCAGCTCGATTACAAGACCGGCGGTCCGTCCGACGTGACGCGGCTTTATACGCGCGAGTTGCTGGACGAGGCGTTCGGCGATTTTTCCGCGCTCGACATAAGCGAGCACGACGGCGTCATCGATGAAGGCTCCGGCCATGCCGGCCTATCGGCGCTGATCGATGTGGTGGGGCGGAAGTAGTTACCTGAACCGCGGCGGATAGCCGGGCGTGCCGGCTGGCGGCGTGCCGAACGAGGTGGCATCGAGCGGCTTCTTTAACAGGCTCGAGCGCAGCGTATCGGCGCGCGGCGCTGGCTGCAGTGACGGCGCTTGCATGGGCGGTACTGGCGCCGGTGCCGGCTGCAGGGCGGGCGCTTCGGCATAGTCAGCCATGTCGTCGTCGCTGCGGTGGCTCATGCTGGCGCTGCACCAGCGCTCGATCACGGTCGAGATCAGATCGCGGCTGATATTGGCGCCGGCGTCCGAGCGGGTGTTGCCGGAGGCCTCGCTGTTCGGCCGCTGCGCTGCCGGCAATTCCTGGAAGCGCATGCGCGTCGGTAGCGCCACGCCGGAGCCGAAGGTGAACACTTCGCGGGTGCCGAGCGAGGGGATGAACGAGAGCAGGTTGGCCGCCGCATCCGACACTGCCGAGCGGATCAGCGCCTGGTCGCGGTCGTTCGACAGCCGCATCACAAACAGCGTCGAGCACTGCGAGATGATGGTGGAGTCGATCTCGGCCGGCCGCTGCGTCACCAGCCCGAGGAACACGCCGTATTTGCGGCCTTCCTTGGCGATGCGCGACAGCGCCCGCTTGGTCGGGCCGAAGCCGATCTTCTTGTCGGCGGGCGCGTAGCGGTGCGCCTCCTCGCAGACGAACAACAGCGGCGCCACGCCGTCGCTCCACAGGCCGAAGTCGAAGGCCATGCGGCAGAGCACCGACACCACCGAATCCACCACCTCGGCCGGGAAGCCGGCGAGCTGCATGATGGTCATCGGCTTGCCTTCCGGCGGCAGCCGGAACAGATGGCTGAGGATTTCGGCCATGGTGTCGCCGCCGATATTGGCGTTCTCGAACATGAAGGCGTAGCGCGGATGATTGCGGAAGGTTTGAATCCGCGTGATCAGCTTGTGGTAGATCATGCGCGACGAGCGGTTTTCCAGCTTGCCCATGCGCTCGTCGAGCAGGTTGATCAGATCCTCGATGCGGTAGGGCACCGGCGTGTCGGCGGTAAAGCCGGTGTCGCGCGGATCGCGCTTCTTGGCGAGCAGGCGGTCGCCGCCGGCGCGATATTGCAGATAGGCCGCCTTCGCCATCGGAATGACTTCCGAGAGGATCTCGACTTCTTCGTCGACGCCGGGCCGGCCGCCGAAGAAGGCGTCGACGGTCTCTTCGAAATTGAACAGCCAGAACGGCAGCCGCAAATTCCGCGGCGTCAGCACTTGCGCCTTGTCGCCGAAGCAGCGGGCGTATTCGTTGTGCGGATCGACCAGGAAGATGCGCAGGTTCGGCCGCGTGTCGAGAATCGTCTGCAGGATGATGGCGACGCCGCTCGACTTGCCGACGCCGGTGGCGCCGAGGATGGCGAAATGCCGGCTCACCAGATGGTCGATGTCGATGTGCACGCGGATGTTCGGATTCTGCTGCAGGTCGCCGATATGGGCGTGGTCGGCATCGGCGGTGCCATAGACCAGCCGCAACTCATTCTCGGTGAGCATCTGTGCGCCGTCGCCGATGTTCGGATATTCGGTGACGCCGCGCTGGAAGCGCGCAGCGCCGGCCGCGCCCGTTCGAATTTCGCCAATCAGATCGAGCCGCGCCACCTTGCGGAAGGTCGGCCCGCCGGTCGTCGCGGCAATTGATTGCTCGCCGACTTCGGTGATCATCCCGATGATGACTGACTTGCCCGTCGTCAGGCTCATGAATTTTCCGACGGTCGGATTGTCGCCGACCGCCGCGCGCGCGGTGAGCTCGACGGTGGCCTGCGAGCCGTTAACGCCGGCGACGCGGCCGATCGACTCAAGGCGCGTCGTTGCTGGGATGCGTGGGTCGCGTGCGAGTGAGGTGTCCATGATCGCCCCGTCGCGGCATTGTTTTACATTTCTTGCGGGACAGCCGCACCATCGGGAAAAATACCAGGGAACACTTCCGGCGATGTTAATGCGCCAGTTATTGGCGGTATGGCGCGCGCTTATGCTTAATCATCGGTAGAAACCAAAGTGCTGGTAACGATTACTCAACCACGATTCGGGTTCGCGGGCCAACGCGCGCGAGCAATCGGCGCAGCGAACTCAACTCTAGCGCGACGCAGCCGGCGGTCGGCGCTAGCTGCGGCCGCGCCACATGGATGAACACCGCGCTGCCGCGCCCGGCCACGCGCGGCCGCGTGTTGTGGTCGATCTCCACAATGAAGTCATAGAGCGCGTCGGCGCGCGCGAGGCGATCGGCTTTGCTGCCGCGCGGCACTTTGACCGGCCGGTTGTAATGGCGATCGGAGGGATCCTCGCACCAGCTGTCGTCCGGCTTTATTCGCTGCGCCGGCAACAAGGTGGCGGGGCGCGCGTGCCGCTCGGCGCGCCACCACAGCCGCTTGAGCCGGAATCTCCCGCGCGGGGTTGCGCCGTCGCCTTCGCGCTTATTGGCTTTGACGCCGCCGCGGCCGAGCGCCACCGGCAGCGCCAGCGGCCCGGCGATCAGCCAGCCGCGCGTCGGATCGCCCGGCTTGCGCCGTACCGTCATGCGGGACAGTGACTGTTTTCGCATGCTTCGCCAAGTTCTTGCCGAGCCGCCGGCCCGGCCCTAAATACCAGTTCGCGCTTGCTCTTTTAGCCCTGAATGCTCTACTTCGCGAATAGCGCATGATCCCGAAAAGTGCGAACCGGTTTTCGGAAAAGATCAAAGCGCTAAGCAAAATGCTGGGCGGGGCGCGTTGGCGCGCCTCACGGGGGCCTTTGAGCGATGCCCAATAGGCGGACCATCCTGATCGTGGACGACGATGCCGAGCTGCGCGAGGCGCTGGTCGAGCAATTGGCGCTGCACGAGGAGTTCGAGGCGACCGCGGTGGACAGCGGCACCAAGGCGGTGCAAGCGGCCAAGGGCGGCCAGATCGACCTCGTCATCATGGATGTGGGGCTGCCGGACGTGGACGGCCGCGAGGCGGTGCGCATCCTGCGCAAGAACGGCTTCAAGGCGCCGATCATCATGCTGACCGGCCACGACACCGATTCCGACACCATCTTGGGGCTGGAATCCGGCGCCAACGATTACGTCAGCAAGCCGTTCCGTTTCGCGGTGCTGCTGGCGCGCATCCGCGCGCAGCTTCGCCAGCACGAGGCGAGCGAGGACGCGGTCTTCACCATCGGGCCCTACACGTTCCGGCCGAGCTCGAAGCTCTTGCTCAGCCCGAAGGGCAGCAAGGTGCGGCTGACCGAAAAGGAAACCGCCATCCTGCGCTATCTCTATCGCGCCGGGCAGAAACCGGTGTCGCGCGAGACGCTGTTGCAGGAAGTTTGGGGCTATAATTCCGGCGTTACCACCCACACGCTGGAAACGCACATCTACCGGCTGCGGCAGAAGGTCGAGAACGACGCCGCCGTGCCGTCGATCCTGGTGACGGAAGCCGGCGGCTACAAGCTGGTGCCGTGAGCAACGTGCACGGACTCACCACTCGGTCATTCCGGCGCACCGATCTGGGTGCGCCGTCCCGGAATGACGACTAGCCATGGGTCTCGAAGACGACATCGCCTTTTTCGAGCAGGTGCCCACCTTCGCGGTGCTGGGCAAGCAGGCGCTGCGCATCCTCGCAATCGGCGCCGAAACCCGCAATCTGCCAAGCGGCGCGGTGCTGTTCTACGCCGGCGAGCTCGCCGACGGCGGCTATGTCGTGCAGGAAGGCTCGCTGCTGTTGGAGCCGGGCACGTTTTCGGAGGGCAAGGACATCATTGCCGGCCCCGGCACGCTGGTCGGCGAGTTGGCACTGTTCACCGACATGGTGTGCCCGGCGACCGCGATAGCGAAAGAGCCGACGGTGGTGATCCGCATTTCGCGCAGCCTGTTCCGCAAGATGCTGGAAGGCTATCCGGACGCCGCCGTGAAATTGCGCGACATCATGGCCGAGCGGCTGGACGCCTGGACGCGCGAACTCGGCGACGTGAAGACGGCGATGAATAAGGGCGACAGTTAGATCTCAACCGTCGCCGTCACCGGCACGTGGTCGGAGGGGCGCTCGGCGCCGCGGTAGTCCTTGGCGATTTTGATCTTGGAGACGCGATCGGCCAGCGCCTGCGAGGTCCATATGTGATCGAGCCGCCGGCCGCGGTCGGCCTCGCGCCAGTCATGGGCGCGATAGCTCCACCAGGTGTAGAGCTTGGCCGGCTCCGGCGTGTGCACGCGCATGCAGTCGATCCAGCCACCGGCATCGCGTACGAGGTTGAGCTTCTCGCATTCGATCGGCGTGTGCGAGACCACACGCAACATTTGCTTATGACTCCATACGTCGTGTTCGAGCGGCGCCACGTTGAGATCGCCGACCAGGATCGCGCGCTGCGATACCGCCGGGCGCAGGCCCTGGTGCGCGCGCATCTCGTCGAGGAACGAGAGCTTGTGCTCGAATTTCGGATTGATCGCCGGGTCCGGCTCGTCGCCGCCGGCCGGTACGTAGAAATTATGCAGCGTCAGCGGATCGCGTAACCCAGCGCGCTCGCCCAGCACCACCGAGATGTGGCGGCAGTCGGTCTTGCCGCAGAAGCTGTGCACGTCAAAGCGTTCGAACGGCACGCGCGAGAGCACGGCGACGCCGTGATAGCCCTTCTGCCCGTTGATCGCGGCGTGCTCGTAGCCGAGCCGCTGGAAGCGCTTGAGCGGAAAGGCGTCGTCCGGGCACTTCGTCTCTTGCAGGCAGAGCACATCCGGCCGCGCCGACTTGATGAACTTGGCGACCAGATCGATGCGCAGGCGGACGGAATTGATGTTCCAGGTGGTGATCTTGAGGGGCATGGGAAAAATTGTACCACGTCAATCCGGGGCGCGCTGCGCTCGCATCCCGGAATGACCGGAAATGCTAATTCCGATACTGGGTGTAATCGATCTTGAACATGTTGGGATCGGGCCGCCGGCTGGTGTCGAGATTGTACACCGCCACGGTGGTGTCGTAGCCCTGCGGGTCGGTCACCGTCCACTGCTTGAGCTGCATGTCCTTGGACGCGAACATGATCATCAGCCGGCTGGTGCCGACGATGCCGTTCTTTTCCTCGACCACCACGGTGATGAACACGTCGTCGGCATAGACCGCGACCAGACTGGAGTCCTTCATCAGGTCGACATGGTCGGCGAGCAGGAAGCGCAGCGGCGTCTGCGACAGCGGATAGACATCTTGCGTCGCCAGCTTGCGGTCGCGCACCACCACCGACTGGCCGTCGGCGATCAGTTCGATCCGGCTCGGCTCATCATATTCGAAGCGCACTTTGCCGGGCTTGGAAATATAGAACGCGCCCTGGGTGCGACCGCCGTCCGGGCCGACCTGGACGAATTTGCCCGACAGCACCTGCATGCTGGACAGATAATTGTTGACCCGGTCGATGATGGCGCGCTGCTCGGGCTTGAGCGTGCTGGCGGAGCCGGGGTTGCCGAGCAAGGCCGCGAACGGATTGGAGATCGGGTTCGGCGCTTGCGCTTGCGGGGCTTGCGCGCGGGCGCCGAGCGCCGCGCTGGGAACCGCGGGCTTGGCTGTGGTGGAGTTGCCCGCGCGCGGCACGATCGATCCGGTGGTGTTGGACGCCGGCCGCGGCGTCGGCAGCGGCACGCTCTGGGCCATCGCCGGAGCGGCCGTCAGGCAGGCAAACAACGCGGCCATCGCCACTTTGTGGCCGGTTCGCGCATTGTGGTGTGCCGCCATCACGTTCTCCGCCTCAAGCTTTGCTGACGCATGGTCTATTCCGAAAACCGGTAGCCACTTTTCGGGACCATGCGCTCCCGCCTGCCCCTGTTTTCTATATGGGCCGGCTGTGGCGATTTCGCGACCCAGTTTACCGCTTACTTGCGCATGATCTTATCCGAAGACCGGCTGCCACTTTCCGGGATCACGCGCTGGATTCCGGCTTAATTGCGATAGTAGCCATTCTCAATAGCGCTCGTCGGCCGGATTCTCGGGGATCAGGATCTCGCGTTTGCCGGCATGGTTGGGCTGGCCGATGATACCTTCCTGTTCCATGCGCTCCATCAGCGAAGCTGCGCGGTTGTAGCCGATCTGCAACCGGCGCTGGATGTAGGAGGTGGAGGCCTTGCGGTCGCGTTTCACCACTGCAACGGCCTGGCTGTAGAGGTCGCCGCCTTCGGCGAGCCCCATGCCGGTCGCATCGAACACCGCGCCGTCCTCGCCCTCTTCGGGTTCGCCGGCGGTCACTTCCTCGAGATATTCCGGCTGGCCTTGCGACTTCAGGTGCCGCACCACCTTCTCGACTTCGTCATCCGACACGAACGGGCCGTGCACGCGGCTGATGCGGCCGCCGCCGGCCATGTAGAGCATGTCGCCCTGACCCAAGAGTTGCTCGGCGCCCTGCTCGCCCAGGATGGTGCGGCTGTCGATCTTGGAGGTGACCTGGAACGAGATGCGGGTCGGGAAATTCGCCTTGATGGTGCCGGTGATGACATCGACCGACGGACGCTGGGTGGCGAGGATAACGTGGATGCCGGCGGCGCGCGCCATCTGCGCCAGGCGCTGGATGGCGCCTTCAATGTCCTTGCCGGCGACCATCATCAGGTCGGCCATCTCGTCGACGATCACCACCACGAAGGGCAGCGGTTCAAGCTCGAGCTCTTCCTTCTCGTAGATCGCTTCGCCGGTTTCCTTGTCGTAGCCGGTGTGCACCGTGCGGGTGAGCGTCTCGCCTTTCGACTTCGCCTCGGCGACGCGCGCATTGTAGCCGTCGATGTTGCGCACGCCGAGCTTCGACATCTTCTTGTAGCGCCCCTCCATCTCGCGCACCGCCCATTTGAGCGCGAC
>JGI20191J14862_1000181_pt1 | contig 21594 bp, 21 predicted proteins | sample NGESurdeep092012_7_FD_14862 | JGI IMG/M metagenome (IMG submission 14862)
GCGTCTTGCAGATTGCCAAACTCGCCGACCCATTCGAGCCGCGATCCCGCCGGCAGCGGGACTTCTTCCACTACTTTTTTCTGAGCTTCCCGAATTGCGCTGCCGAGATCGCGATCGCGCACGCTGAATTTGATCGGCAGATATCGCTGCTGCTGTTCGCGGTAGATATAGGCAGCGCCCGAGTCGATTTGAATCTTTGCAAGCTCGCTGAGTGGGACCTGCATGAATCCTGCCGAGCTTTGGACGCCAACGCCGAGGTTTTTGATCGAGTCCAGGCTTTGCCGGAAGTGCGGCGCAAGTCGTACAACGATCGGAAAATGCTGATCGCTGCCCGGTTCGAAAAGATCGCCCGCCGTATCTCCGCCAATGGCGACGCGAACGGTTGCATTAATGTCGCCAGGAGTGAGGCCATATCGCGCGGCGCGCGCTCGATCGATGTCGATTTGCAGAGTAGGCTGCCCAAGAGAAGTAAATACCGAGAGGTCGGTAATTCCCCGCACGGTGGCGAGGACGTCTTTGATTTTGTTCGCGGTATCGGTGAGCTCCTGAAGGCTATTGCCGTACAACTTGATCGAATTCTCGCCCTTCACGCCCGAAACGGCCTCCGCGACGTTATCCTGAAGATACTGCGAAAAATTGAATTCAACTCCCGGAAAATCGTCTTGCAACCTTTTGAGCATCTCATTGGTGAGCGTGTCCTTGTCGACGCCGGCGGGCCATTCACCGGCGGGCTTTAATGGCGCAAAGAATTCGGCGTTGAAAAAGCCGGTTGCATCGGTTCCGTCGTCTGGCCGCCCGTGTTGCGAAACGACGGATTCTACTTCCGGAAAGCTGCGCAGGGTAATCCTTATCCGATTGACGTAATCACTGCCTTCCTCGAGAGAAATAGTGGACGGCATCGTTGCTCGAACCCAAAGATTTCCCTCCTCGAGTTTCGGCAAAAATTCAAGCCCGAGCATTTTGATCGCCAGCAAAGCAGACGCCAATAAAATTACGGCGCAGACGAGCGTGATCTTTTTGTTGGCGACGGCAATACGAAGGGCAGGGGTATAAAGCCGGTGCAGCACGCGCACCAAAATTGTTTCGACTTCGCGCGTATGGTCGGGCAACAGCAAGGCGCTTAGCGCCGGCGCTACCGTGAATGTCGCCAGCAGCCCGCCTGCCAGCGCATAGGCATAAGTGCGTGCCATCGGCCCAAATATGTGACCTTCCACGCCGCCCAGCGTGAAGAGTGGAATGAAAGCGGCAATGATGATGCCCGCAGCAAAGAAAATCGATCGGCTTACATAAGTGGCCGCCTGAAATATCGCCGCCGGCTTCCCTGTCAGCTTGTCGTCGGGGCCGCCATCACGCAACGGCTTTGGTACCGATGTTTCCCACTGTGAGCCAAGCCGTCTGAAAATGCTTTCGACCATGATCACGGTGGCATCGACGACTAAGCCGAAATCGATCGCGCCAACCGACAACAGATTTGCAGACTCGCCACGCAAGACAATGATGCCGACCGCAAAAAACAACGCGAACGGAATGGTGGCGCCAACGATGAGCGCGCTGCGGAGATTGCCAAGAAAACACCATTGCAAGATGAAGATCAGGATTATGCCGAACGCCATGTTATGCAACACAGTGCTGGTCGTAATTTCGATCAGATCCTTGCGATCGTATATCCGCTCAATTTTCACGCCCGGCGGAAGAAGAGTCGAATGATTGATCCGTTCAATCTCGGCTTCGACGCGGTTTATCGTCGGCGTGCTCTTCTCGCCACGCCGCATGAGGACGATGCCCTCGACGATGTCGTCTTGATTGTCGCGCCCTGCAATGCCAAGGCGCGGCTTGTTTCCAACCGTGACCGTGCCGATATCGCGAACCAGAACTGGTGTGCCGCCGGTTTGCGTCAACATCGTATTGCTGAGATCGTCAATCGAACGAATCAGCCCGACACCGCGTACGACTGCGACCTGGGGGCCGATATCGAGAGTATTGCCGCCGACGTTGATATTGCTGTTGTTGAGCGTCTGCAGGACCTGCGCCAAAGTAAGGCCGTAGGCGGCGAGCCGAATCGGGTCGACCTGAACTTCATAGGTCTTGGTTTTGCCGCCCCATGCCGTCACGTCTATGACGCCAGGCACCGAGCGGAATCGCCGCTGCAACACCCAGTCTTGCAAAGTCTTCAGGTCGCTTAGCGAATAGTTCGGTGGGCCGACGAGCTGGTAGCGGTATATTTCGCCGATGGGGCTGACGGGCGAAATCTGCGGCAGCGCACCGTTTGGAAGCGGCGGAAGCGTGCTCAAACGATTGAGCGCCTGCTGCAATGCCTGTTCGTAAGTAAAATCGAACGTGAATTGCAATTTTACGTCCGACAGACCGTACAGCGATATGGTGCGGATCGTCTGGATATTGGGAAGACCAGCGAGCTGCGTCTCGATCGGAATTGTAATGTATCGCTCGACTTCTTCGGCCGAGAGCCCGGCGGTCTGCGTAACGACGTCCACCATGGGCGGCGTGGGATCGGGATAGGCCTCGATATTCAACTCACGGAATGCAAAGACACCACCGAACAATATCGCGATGAACAGCACAAGCATCAACGTGCGATGCTTCAGAGAAAAGTTGATCAACGCGTGCATGGACTACTTTTTTGATTGTTGACGCGTTTGACGAATCAACTGCCGGCGGCGGCGCGATCGACGAACAGGCTGCCCTTGGTGACGACCTTCTCGCCAAGGCGCAGACCGTCGAGCACCTCAACCATTTGTCCGTTGGAAAGTCCGGTCTTGATTTTGCGCGGCTCGACGGCGTGATCGTCGCGCGCGACCCAGACGCGGGCATTATTGCCGTCGTAGATGATCGCCTCGCGCGGCACCGCCAGCGAGTTGTCGCCTTCGCCGGTCAGGATGTTGACGCTGGCGAACATTTCAGGCCGCAGCACACCTTCCGAATTGTTGATGGTCGCGCGCACCAGCAATCGCCGCGTTGTGGCATCGAACGACGTCGCGACATAGGCGATGTTGGCCGTGAATACGCGGTTGGGAAAGGCCAGCACGGTGAAATGCATGGCTTCCCCGATCCTCACGTTCGGGGCTTCGGATTCGCGGACATAGGCGACAAGCCAGACGGTGGACAGATCGCCGATGATGAATGTCGCGTCGTTGGCGGCGGGGCTGTTCGACGAAGTGTTGACGTACTGGCCGGGCCCGACCTTGCGCTGCACCACCGTGCCGGCGATTGGCGAATAGATCGTGGTCTGCGGACTGATTGCGCCGGTCTCGCCGAATTTGGTGATTTCGTCGTCGGTCTTGCCGAGAATCCGCAGCCGGTTGCGTACCACTTCGAGCGAGGTTACCGCCGCGCGCATATCGTTTTGCGCCGCCAATGTGGCCGCCAGGGACTGCTGCAGGTCACGCAGCGGCACCGCGCGGGTCTCGTACAGCGACTTGTTCTGCTGCTCGACGATCTTGGCGAGCTCGAGTTGCGAGCGCGCCTTGTTCAGTCCGGACGCCGCGCTAATGAAATCGTTCTGCGCCTGCACCATGTCCGGCGATTCGACCACGAACAGTGGCTGGCCGGCGACGACCATGTCGCCCGGCTTGGCGAGCAGCTTGATCACCCGGCCCGAATACGGCGAGAACACCAGCGTCGCGCGATCCTCGTCGACCGCGATCTTGCCTTCGGTGAGATGCTCGGCGCGGAAGACCAGCTCGGTGACCGGCGCAGTCGTGAGCGACGCCCATTGCTTCGGCGTGGGATAGTACAGCTCGCCGACCCGGCGGGCCTGGTTCGACAGATTGACTTCGGCGGTCTTGTCGGTACGACGCGCGAGCGTCGTCGCTGCCACCACGAGCATTATGCAAATGATCAAACCGACGGCGGCGAGCACGCTTTTGGGCGTGTGTGCCAGCGGTCGTAGCTTGAGCCACGCCATGAGATACCTGACAAGCCGATCCAAGGATCCCCCCTCCCGGATCGCCCTCCTGTGACAAGCCTTATAGTGAAATCGCCGGGATGCGGAATTACCGCGGCATAAACATTTTGCCGGCGAACGAAACCCGGACTATGGTGCGCGTTAAGTTGGCGCCCGCCACCAGCCGGGGGAGATGCCGAGATCGCCGTGCTTTGCTGCGGCTTTCCGCCGCTGCGCAACGGTCCTTATTAGGAACAAGTTGCAACAGCGATCTCGACGGTTAAGCTTATTGCGGCATTTGGCGCGACGGTGCGGTCATCCGCAGATCGTCTTTCGGGCGTAAGTGCCACCCGGTGGCGCGTGGTAAGTGGGACGAAAGGCCGTTGCGGCAAGTCATGACAGTGCGTGGGTGGCGAATTTTCAGTGCCGTGCTCCTGGCTGTTGCCGGTCTCGGCCCGGGGCCATTGCTTGCCGCGGATCCGGCATACGATCCTAGCCAAGCCGAGCCGTCGATCGCGAGCAGTCTGCCGAACAACGGCGATCCTACCGGCGTTCGCAAGCGGCTGAGCGACCGCGGCATTAGTTACGGCCTGATCTATACCCACGATGTACTGAGTAATCTGTCCGGAGGCCTCAAACGCGGCACCGTCGATCAGGGCAAAGTCGAAGGCCAGCTGACGGTCGATCTGGAAAAGCTCGCCGGCTGGCAAGACCTGACGCTGTATGCGAATGGCTTTCAGATTCACAACACCGGCCGCATGCGGCGCGACTATGTCGGCGGCATCAATACGATCGCGGCGATCGGAGCCATCCCAACCACTCGCCTGTCCGAATTATGGCTCGAGCGGAAATTTGGGAACGCCAGCGTCCGCGCCGGCCAGCTCGCCGCCGACAGCGAATTCTTCTTCAGCGAAATCAGCGCCATGTTCATGCAGAGCGATTGGCCGACCATCGCGGCGGCCAATCTGCCGGGCGGCGGCCCGGCCTATCCGTTGTCCACGCCGGGCGCGCGCGTAAAATACACCACTGACAGCAAGGACATGGCGTTTCTGTTGGCGATCTTCAACGGCGATCCGGCCGGTCCGGGGCTCGGCGATCCGGAAACTCGTAACCGCTACGGCCTGAATTTCCGGGTTCGCGATCCGGCCCTGATCATCGGCGAGGCGCAATTCAGAGCCAACCAAGATGCCGGGCTGGCGCGGACGCTGAAGCTCGGAGCCTGGCGCCATCTCGGAGAATTCAACGATCAGCGCTAAGCCAATGATGGCTCATTGCTCGCCAATCCGGCGGGGAGCGGAATTCCGGCCAAGCATCGCGGCGACTTCGGGATCTACGGCATTATCGATCAGCAGATTTATCGCCCGCAGAATGGCGCGCCGGACAGCGGCATATCCGTATTCAGCCGCGCGTCGTTGAGCCCGTCGGACCGTAATCTGTTCGACACCTATATCGACGGTGGGATCGTGTTCGCGGGATTGTTGCCGAGCCGGCCGAAAGATCGTTTCGGCGCGAGCGTCATCTATGCGCGCTTCGCCGACGGTGCGCGCGCCTTCGATCAGGACCAGATCAATTTCGGTGTGATGCCGGGACCGGTTCGCAACTATGAGACCAATCTCGAACTTACTTATATCGCTATGATCGTGCCCGGCTGGACCTTGCAGCCGGATTTTCAAATCATCTGGCATCCGAGCGGCGGCCAGTCCGCCCGCGAAGCCAAGGTGATGAGCCTGCGTTCGGTACTGAAATTCTGAACGCCAAGGAACAAGGAAAAAGTGTGACCCGCCCGGACGGGGACTGGCCGGGCGGGTCTTTCGGATCGGCGCTGCATGGACGGGGGGCTGGCGCCGATCGCAGCTGGGTAGCGCATGATCCCGAAAAGTGGGAACCGGTTTCGGACAAGATCATACGCAAGAAAGTTCAATACGGGACGACGTCGCAGACCTTGATGGTGCGGACATTGCCCCAGCGGTCGAAACGCTCGACATAGCGGCATTCGCGGTAGCCGGGATCGACCACATAGCCGGGGCTGGCATAGGCGCTGGAGGCGGCGATACCGACCAGCGCGCCGGCGGCAAAGCCGAGCCCGAGGCCGGCGCCGAAGCGCGGGCGGGCCTGCGCCTCGCCGCTGGTGGCGGCGATGCTGGCGGCGAGGGTGAGCGCAGCGAGAGCGGCGGCGATGGTCTTGGACTTGGTCATGGCTTGCTCCATCCGTTTGATCTGAGGCGGCCTTGACCGGCCGCGTAACGATGGGTCGCGCAGTGGCCCGAAAAGGTTCAAAGGGCTTTGCGGCCGCGGGTTGCCGCGACCTGTCCGGCAATGACAAAGTGCGGAAATGACCAGACTGGCCGTGATTTTGTTGAGCTTTGCCGCCGCCCTGGCGTCCGCCCAGGCGCAGCAGCTCGACAAGGTTCGCTTCGGCACCAATTGGGTGGCGGAGGCCGAGCACGGCGGCTTCTACCAGGCGCTCGCCGACGGCACCTACGCTAAGTATGGCCTCGACGTCACCATCGTGCCGGGCGGGCCGAACGTGAACAACCGCATCCTGTTGCCGGTCGGCAAGCTCGACTTCTTCATGAGCGCCAACACGCTGCAATCCTTCGACGCGGTCGAGCACGTCATCCCGACCGTGGCGGTGGCGGCGAGCTTCCGGAAGGACCCGCAGGTGCTGATCGCGCATCCGGGCGTGCAGAAATTCGAGGAGCTGAAGAAGCTCACGCTGTTCGTCTCCAAGGAAGGCATGGCCAGCTATTTTCAATGGCTCAAGGCCGACTACGGTTTCGATGAATCGAAAGTGAAGCCCTACACCTTCAATGCACAGCCGTTCCTTACCGACAAGAATTCGGCGATGCAGGGCTATGTCACCTCTGAGCCGTTCGCGATCGCAACGCAAGGTGGTGTCACGCCGAAAGTGTTCCTGCTCGCCGATTACGGCTTCAACGCCTATTCGACCTTGATCGAGACCAGGCGCGATCTGGTGGAGAAGCGCCCCGACCTGGTGCAGCGCTTCGTCGATGCTTCGGCCATCGGCTGGTACCACTATCTCTACGGCGACAGCCGGTCCGGCAACGAGCTGATCAAGAAACAGAATCCGGAAATGACCGACGCGTTGCTGACTTATTCAATCGCCAAGATGAAGGACTTCGGCATTGTCGATTCCGGCGATGCGGCAAAGCTCGGCATCGGCGCCATGACCGACGCCCACATGAAAAGCTTCTTCGACAAGATGGTGCGCGCCGGCGTGGTCAAAGCCGGCATCGATTACAAGCGCGCCTACACCCTGCAATTCGTTAACAAGGGCGTCGGCGTCGACTTGCGGCCCCAATGACCCCGCAAGGCCCAGCGGTCGTTTCGCTGCGCAACGTCGGCAAGACGTTCGAGAACGGCACGACCGCGCTCGCCGGTTTTAATCTCGACATACGCGACGGCGAATTCCTGTCGTTGCTCGGGCCCTCCGGCTGCGGCAAGTCGACCGCGCTGCGCATCGTTGCCGGCTTGAGCGCTGCGTCCGAAGGCACGGTCGAATGGCCGGGCGCTGCTGGGGCAGGCCCGAGTTCGGATGGCCGCATCGGCTTCGTGTTCCAGGATCCGACCTTGATGCCTTGGGTCGATGTCGCCGCCAATGTGCGGCTGCCGCTCAAGCTTAACTATGCCGATGCAGCGCGTTCGCGCGCCGCGGTGGCCCGCGCGCTCGACCGCGTCGGGCTCTCAGACTTCGCGAATGCTTTCCCGCGCCAACTGTCTGGCGGCATGCGCATGCGCACCTCGATCGCCCGCGCGCTGGTCACCGAACCGGAACTGCTCCTGATGGACGAACCGTTCGCCGCGCTCGACGAGATCACCCGCTTCAAGCTCAACAACGATCTCTTGGCGGTGTGGCAGGAGCTGCGCCGCACGGTGATCTTCGTCACGCATTCGGTGTTCGAGTCGGTCTATCTGTCGCAGCGCATCGTGGTGATGACGCCGCGGCCCGGGCGGGTGTTCGCCGAAATCGCTATCCCAGCGCCCTATCCGCGCGACGAGCGCTTCCGCACCTCGGCCGATTACGCCGGCTTCTGCCGGCTGGTGTCCGAGGCGCTGGGGCAGGCGATGGCGGCGGGAGGCGCATCATGAGCGACCGCGCTCTGCGCAGCGGCCTGCCGATCCTGGTGCTGGCGTTGGTCGTGCTCGCCTGGGATCTGGTCGTACGAGCGTTCGCGATTCCGCCCTACGTGCTGCCGGGCCCGGGCCTGGTGCTGGCAACATTGATGTCCGACGCCGGCCTGCTGTGGCATTCGCTGCTGGTGACGCTCACGCTAACATTTGAAGGCTTCCTGCTGGCGGCGTTCGGCGGCATCGCGCTGGCGATCGCGTTCAATCAATGGCGGCTGGTCGAATACTCGCTGTACCCTTACGCGGTGATCCTGCAGGTGACGCCGATCGTCGCCATCGCGCCGCTGTTGCTGATCTATCTGCCGCAGCCTTTGGCGGTGCTGGCCTGCGCCTGGATCGTGGCGTTCTTCCCGGTGCTGGCCAACACCACGCTTGGCCTCAATTCGGTCGACCACAATCTGATCGCGCTGTTCGATCTCTATAAAGCTTCGCGCTGGCAGGTGCTGTGGAACCTGAAGCTGCCGGCGGCGCTGCCGCAAATGCTCGCGGGCTTACGCATCGCCGGCGGGCTGTCGTTGATCGGCGCGGTGGTGGCCGAAATCGCCGCCGGCTCTGCCGGCGCCGGCTCAGGGCTTGCCTACCGTATCGCCGAATCCGGCTACCGGCTCAATATCCCGCGCATGTTCGCGGCGCTGCTGCTGTTGTCGGTCGCGGGCGTCGCGATCTTCTTCGCACTGTCGGCGCTCTCGCATCTCGCGCTGCGCCGCTGGCACGAGAGCGCGCTCAAGCGGGAGAGCTAGTTCAGCGCGTATTGCGCGAGCACGCCGAGCGCCGCCATCGCTACCACCACCTCGATCAAGCTGCGATGCAGCCCGAAGGCGAGCACAGCGGCGATCGCCGCCAGCACCGCGGCGCGGATATCGAGCGCCAGCGGATCGAAGGCGTACCAGCGCAGCGGGCCTGCGTGCATTTCGGTCACTTTGCCGAACAGCACATGCAGCGCGAACCAGACCGACAGATTAAGGATGACGCCGACCACGGCGGCGGTGATGGCGGCGAGCGCGCCGGACAGTTGTCGGTTGGCGCGCAGCCGCTCGACGAACGGAGCGCCGGCGAAAATCCACAGCATGCTTGGCACGAAGGTCACCCACGTCGTCATGGCCGCGCCGAGCACGCCGGCCGTGACCGGTGAGAACGGAGCGGCATCGCGAAAGGCGGCGAGGAAGCCGACGAACTGCGTCACCAGAATGAGCGGTCCCGGCGTGGTCTCGGCCAAGCCCAGCCCATCCACCATCTCCGGAGCGGTCATCCAGCCGTAGGTCTCAACCGCTTGCTGCGCCATATAGGCCAGCAGCGCATAGGCGCCGCCGAAACTTACCACCGCGAGTTTCGAGAAGAACATTCCGATGCTCACCAAAACATGCTGCGGACCGAAGATCAGCGCCGCGAGCGCTACCGGCGCCCCCCACGCCAACAATCCGACCAGCGATGCGATGGCGAAATGCCGCCAGCGGCCTTCCGCAGGCGGCGGCACGCTTTCGGTCTTGTCGGCAAGGCCGAGTTGACCCGGGGTCCGGCGCGCGACCAGGTAGCCCACGAGCGCCGCCGCCGCGATGATCAGCGGAAACGGCAGCGCCAGAAAGAAGATGCCGACGAAGGCCGCCGCCGCGAGCCCGAGCAGCACGGAGGTCTTGAGCGCGCGCTTGCCGATGCGGATGAGCGCCTCGATCACGATCACCAGCACGGCGGCCTTGATGCCGAACAATGCGCCGTCCACCACCGAGACGCCGCGCCCGAGCGCATACAGGAGGCTTAAGCCCAGCATCACGAACGCGCCCGGCAGCACGAATAGAATGCCGGCCGCCAAGCCGCCGCGCACGCCATGCAGCAGCCAGCCCAGATAGGTGGCGAGCTTTTGCGCCTCCGGGCCGGGCAGCAGCATGCAGAAATTGAGCGCATGCAGGAAACGCGCTTCGTCGACCCACTTTTTCTCGCCGACCACGACGCGATGCATCAAGGCGATCTGTCCGGCCGGGCCGCCGAAATTGATGCAGTCGATCTTCAGCCAGACCTTGAACGCCTCGGCGATGCTTGGCTTTGGCGCGGTCCGATGAGCGGCATTCATGTCACGCAGCCTTCGCGGGCCAGTTATGGCGTTCCTCGGCGGCGAAGCGCAGCCAAGCGAACAAGGCATCGTAAACCATGAAACCGCGTTCGAGCAGTCCATGATCGTCGTCGCCGGCGAGCGCCGACAGACCAAGCGAAATCGCATGCAGGCCGGCGGCTTCGGCTGCTAGGTCGGGCCGTGCGGTGTCGGCACCGCGCACGATCAGCGCAAGCCGCGCCAGCGACGGCTCGCTTTCCAGCCCGAACAGCTTGAGCATGGTGTCGAAGCTGCAGCGTTCGCCCTCATGGCTCAATTCGACGTCCTTGATGTCGAACGCAACGCCGCCGCTCTCGCGCGCGACGTTCAACACCTGGTCCGGATCGACGAACAGAATGCGCGCTTGGCTTGTCGAGGAAGCGGCGGATCAGCCATGGGATATCAGGCGGGGGCAGCGGCCGGACTGCCCATGGTTGCTAAGCCTGAGCTTGAGCGCTTCGTGCGCACGCGTCCGAGCCTGTGGGCAGCGAGCAGGCCATTGAGAAATCCGACGCCAACCTCGTTAGGAACGCCTTCGTGCGTCAATTTGATCGCCGGTCGCGCCAGACTGTAGATGCTATAGACGACGAGCAGCACGCCAATCCCGATGCGCATGTGGGCCGGGTCGATATAAGTGAGCAGCAGCGTGCCGGCCGGCACACCGATCACTCCGCCGGCGATGAATGGCGTCGCACCTCGCCATCGCACCGCGTGCCGCAACGTCCAGACGCCGTAGCCCTGCGTCACAAAGCCGTAGCCGACGATCAGGGTAGCGGTCTGCATCGGCGTGAGGATGTGCAGATAGATGCCGGACACCACCAGGCCCATGGCGAAACCGGCAAGACCGGAGGTCAAGCCGCCCAAAAATGACGCTAAGAGAAAAAGCCCGAGAACCATGCCATCCATGGGTCGCTCCCAAAAAGAAGTGACCAGCGTTTGGATGGATGGCTGCCATCTCGAGGGGAGGCTGCTATGTCCCCTGCGATCCGAGTATATCAGCAAACCCAGGCCGTTCAATCATCCGCCATGCCGAGCACGACCACCAAGGCGATCCAGATCGCGCACCAGCGCCGTCAGCGCCTCATCGGCATCGCCTTGATGTGCGCTGCGGTGGCGCTGTTTGCCGTGCTCGACACCACCGCGAAATATCTCAATACCCAGATGGACACTTTCCAGATCGCGTGGGCGCGCTACACCAGCGCCTTCGTGCTGACGCTGATCGTTTCCAATCCGCTGACGCACACAAGTCTGCTGCGCACCGCCAGCCCGAAGCTGCAGATCGTGCGTTCGGTCCTGCTGGTCGCCTCCACCGTGCTGAATTTTTTGGCGCTACGCTGGCTGCAACTCGACGAGGTGCTGTCGATCATTTTCACCTTTCCGTTCATCGTCGCCATCGCGTCCGGCCCGATGCTGGGCGAATGGCTCGGCTGGCGGCGCTGGTGCGCGATCTGCTTCGGCTTTGGCGGCGTGCTGCTGATCACGCGTCCCGGCTTCGGCGGCATGCATCCGGCCGCCTTGCTCTCGCTGGCGGCGACCATCTGCTACGGGCTTTACGCGGTGATCACGCGCATCGTGTCGCGCGTCGATTCCAACCAGACCTCGCTGTTCTATGCGAACTGCATCGGCGCGCTGGTGATGCTGCCGGTCATTCCCTTCGTCTGGCAGGCACCGGCGAATTGGGTCATTGCGCTGATGCTGCTGGGAACCGGCGTGCTCGGCAGCCTCGGGCATTTCTTTCTGATCTCCGGCCACCGGCTGGCGCCGGCAGCCGTGCTGTCGCCTTTCGTCTATACGCAACTGCTCTGGGTGGTGATCTTGGGCTATCTGGTGTTCGACCACGTGCCCAACCATTGGACCATGGCGGGGGCGGCCATGGTGGTCGGCTCGGGCCTCTATTTGCTGTACCGGGAGCGCCGGGTGGGCAAGGCCACCACCAGCGAGGCGGTGATCGAATAGGAGAGTTGCGGCCTCGCGTTCATCAGGGCTAAGTTCCGCCCGCTTAAGACAGATTTCGACCCTTCGAGGAACATTCATGGCGACGATAAAAGACCGGGCGCCGGTACCGGCAGGCTCGGGCTTGAACGACGATATCGGCGAGCAGAAGCGCCTGGATCTGTACCGCTCGCAGGTGCGCCTGCGCGAGGCGGAGCAGCGCGCCTTCGACCTGTTTCTGCAGAACCTGGTGAAAGGCACCAGCCACCTGTCGCTCGGGCAGGAGGCGATCGCCGCGGGCTTTGCCGAAGCCATGCAGAAGGGCGATCTCAGCTTCTGCACCTATCGCGGCCATGCCCATACGCTGGCGCGCGGCGTTCCGGTCGAGAAGGTGCTGGGCGAGCTGATGCAGCGCGACAATGGCTTGATGCGTGGCAAAGGCGGCTCCATGCATCTCACGTCGGAAAAGCATGGCGTGATGGGCTCCTATGCCATCATCGGCGCGCATCTGCCGATCGCTTGCGGAGCCGCCTGGCGCGCGCAATACAAGGGCGACAAGGACGTGTCGGTCTGCTTCTTCGGCGATGGCACCACCAATATCGGCGCATTCCATGAGGCGCTCAATTTCGCCGCGGTCTGGAAGCTGCCGGTCGTATTCGTCTGTGAGAACAATCTCTACATGGAATATACGCCAATCAGCGAAGTGACCGCGGTCGAGCACCCGGCCGCCGACCGCGCGGCATCCTATGGCCTTGAGCGCATCGTGATCGACGGCAACGACGCCGACGAAGTGTATCGCACCGCGCAGAAGGCATTCATCAAGGCGCGCGCTGGCGATGGACCTTCACTGATCGAGTGCATGACCTACCGGCACAGCGGCCATTCCCGCGCCGATCCCGCCAAGTATCGCCCCGAGGGCGAACTGGAGAAGTGGAAGGAGCGCGATCCGATCAAGATTTACCGCGAACGGCTGAAGCAGTTCGGCGTGAGCGATTCTGCGATCGAAAAAATCGACGCCAGCGTGCGCAAGGAGGTCGATGACGCGACCGAGGTGTGCAAGGCCGCGCCGCCGCCGTCGCTGGATATTCTCACCACCGATGTCTATGCCGATGGAGGCTGGGCATGGCGGAACTGACCTATCGCGACGCGGTCGCTCGCGGCATCGCGCAGGAAATGGCGCGCGATCCCGACGTCGTGTTCCTCGGCGAGGACGTGGCGAAGGCGGGCGGCGTGTTCAAGGCGACCGTCGGACTGCTCGAGCAGTTCGGCCCGCTGCGCGTGCGCGACACCCCGATCTCGGAGCAGGCGATCCTCGGCGCTGCGATGGGTGCTGCGATGACCGGCCTGAAGCCGATCGCCGAGATCATGTTCTCGGACTTCTTCGCGGTGTGCTTCGACTACATCGCCAATGAATTCCCCAAGAGCCGCTACATGTCCAACGGGCAGACGAAATGCCCGCTGGTGGTTCGCACCGGCAATGGCGCCGGTTCGCGCTTCGGCGCCCAGCACAGCCAGAGCGTCGAGAACTGGTGCATGATGATTCCGGGGCTCAAGGTGGTGGCGCCTTCGACGCCGCTCGACGTCGTCGGCCTGCTGGCGGCGGCGGTGCGCGATCCCGATCCGGTGATTTTCCTCGAGCACAAGTCGCTCTATGCGACCAAAGGCGAGGTGCCGGACGGCGAGATCGTCGACACCCTCGGCACCGCCAAGATCGTGCGTTCCGGCAAGGATGCGACCATTATCGCGTTGGCGCTGATGGTTTCGCGCGCGCTGCAAGCGGCCGAGAAGCTGAAAGCCGAGCACGGCATCGACTGCGAAGTTATCGATGTGCGCTCGCTGGTGCCGCTCGATACGCAGTGCATCCTCGGTTCGGTCGCCAAGACGCACCGCCTTTTCACCGTCGAGGAGAATCCACGCCTGTGCGGCTGGGGCGCCGAGATCGTATCGATCGTGGCGGACGAGGCGTTCTACGAGCTCGATGGGCCGCCGGTGCGCATCACCACGCCGCATATTCCGCTGCCGGCCGCCGATATCCTGGAAGACATCGTGCTGCCGACGCCGGACCGCATCGCGGACACGGTGCGACGGTCGTTGGGGAGTTAGCTCTTTCGTCATTGCGGGGCGGCGCGTGAGCGCCGAACCCGAAATCCGGACGAAAGCGAATAAGGAAAAGCGTCATGTACGAAAATCTTCTCGCCAATGTTCCGACCGATCTGTGGATCGGCGGCAAATGGCGCAAGTCCTCCGACAACCAGCGCTTCGACGTCATCGATCCGGCGACCGAGAAGACCATCGCCTCGGTGGCGAGCGCGACGATCGAGGACGCCAAGGCCGCGGTCGACGCCGCCGCCGCCGCCTTCGAAGGCTGGGCTGGGCGCAAGCCGCGTGAGCGCGCCGAGATTTTGCGCAAGGCCTACGAGTTGATCATGCGCGACGCCGAGCGCTTCGCGAAATTAATCACGGTGGAAAACGGCAAGGCGCTGCCGGATTCGCGCGGCGAGGTGGCCTATGCGGCCGAATTCTTCCGCTGGTACGCTGAGGAAGCCGTGCGCAATATCGGCGAAGTATCGCGCGCGCCCGCATCGGGCGCCCGCATCTTCGTGCATCACAAGCCGGCCGGCATCGCCGTGCTGGTGACGCCGTGGAATTTCCCCGCCGCCATGGCCACGCGCAAGATCGGCCCGGCGCTCGCCGCCGGCTGCCCGGTGGTGCTCAAGCCCGCCTCCGACACCCCGCTCACCATGCTGGCGCTGATGCCAGTGCTGGAGGAAGCGGGCGTGCCCGCCGGCGTGGTCAATGTGGTTCCCTCGCGCCGCTCCGGTCCGGTGGTGAGCGCCATGCTGCACGATCCGCGCGTGCGCGTGGTCTCCTTCACCGGNTCNACCGAAGTCGGNCGCAAGCTGCTGCATGAGGCGGCCGACAACGTGATTAGNCCTTCGATGGAGCTCGGNGGCAATGCGCCGTTCCTGGTGTTCGAGGACGCCGACATCGACGCNGCGATCGAAGGNGCNATGATCGCCAAGATGCGCAACATGGGCGAGGCCTGCACNGCCGCCAACCGNTTCTACGTGCACGAGAAGGTGCACGANGANTTNGCCAAGAAGCTNACCGCCAAGATGNGCTCGCTGAAGATGGGCAATGGCCTCGACGAGNGCGTCAATCTGGGGCCGCTGGTCAATGCCGAGGGCCGCGANAAGGTGATNGAGCTGGTCGCCGACGCGGTGAAGAAGGGCGCCAAGGTGTTGACCGGCGGCAANTCGCCGGACGGCCCCGGTTTCTTTTATCCGGCGACCGTGCTCACCAATGTTCCGGATTCGGCCAAGATGTTGAACGAGGAAATCTTCGGGCCGGTGGCCGCGATCCAGACCTTCAAGACCGAGGACGAGGCGATCAAGCGCGCCAACGACACCGAATACGGCCTTATGGCGTATCTCTTCACCGAGGACCTGAGCCGCGGCATGCGCGTTTCGGAAAAGCTTGATTTCGGCATGATCGGCCTCAATCGCGGTCTGGTCTCCGATCCGGCGGCGCCGTTCGGCGGCACCAAGCAGTCCGGCCTCGGCCGCGAAGGCGCGCACGAAGGCATGATGGAATTTCTCGAGACGCAGTATGTGTCGGTGACGTGGTAGGCCGCGCCGGGCACTTCAGGAGAATCGCGTGGACGTTCTGATGCCGCAACTCGGCGAAACCGTTACCGAGGGCAAGATCACGAAGTGGTTCAAGGCGGCCGGCGACGCCGTGAAGCCGGGCGACAACCTGTTCGAGATCGAGACCGATAAGACCTCGATGGAAGTGCCGGCGACCAGCGCCGGCACGCTCTCGGCGATTCATTTTGGCGTCGGCGAGGTGGCCAAGGTCGGCGCCGTGGTGGCGGTGCTTTCCGGCGCCGGCGAGGCACCGGCAAAGGCCGCGCCGGCTGCGGCAGCGCCTGCTTCCGCCGCTACAGCTCCCGCGGCCCGGCCTGCCGGCCTGCCGCTCGCGCCCATTGTTGCGCCGTTGCCGTCGACGCGGCCCATCCCGATGGATCCCTGGCGCGAGGTGCGCAGCCCCGAACGCAATTTTGGCCCCGCCAAGATGCCGGGCGGCGCCGCCACCACGCCGCTGGCGCGCCGCCTTGCCGGCGAACGCGGCATCGACCTTTCGCGCATCTCAGGGTCCGGCCCGCATGGCCGCATCGTCGCGCGCGACGTCGAGATAGCAGGCCCAATCGCCGCAGCAATGGCCTCTGGTGCCAGCGCGGCGCAGGTGAAGGCGCTGTACGACGGTATTGCGTACGAGGAAGTGCCACTCGACTCGATGCGTCGCACCATCGCCAAGCGGCTGATCGAGGCCAAACAGACCATCCCGCATTTCTATCTCACCGCCGATATCGAGATCGGCCGGCTCGTTGCCATGCGCGAGGAGGCGAATGCTGCGGCACCGGTCGATAAGGACGGCAAACCGACGTTCAAGCTGTCGCTCAACGACTTCATCATCAAGGCCTGGGCGGCAGCGCTGCAGCGCGTTCCCGCCGCCAATGCGGTGTGGGCGGAGGACCGCATGCTGCGTTTCACGCATTCGGACATCGGCGTGGCGGTGGCGATCGACGGCGGCCTGCTGACGCCGGTGATCCGCAACGCCGAGACCAAATCGCTCACCGCGATCTCCGCGGAAATTCTCGATCTGGCCGCGCGCGCGCGCGCGAAGAAGCTTAAGCTGAATGAATACCAGGGCGGCGCCAGCGCCATCTCCAATCTCGGCATGTACGGCGTGCGCGAGTTCTCGGCCATCATCAATCCGCCGCACGCCACCATCCTGGCGGTGGGCGCAGGCCGCCGCGCCCCCGTCGAGAGCGAGGACGGTGGTGTGAAATTCGTGAGCCAGATGACCGTCACGCTGTCATGCGACCATCGCGTGGTGGACGGCGCGCTCGGCGCCGAGCTGCTCGCGGCCTTCAAGAGCTTGCTTGAGAAGCCGGTCACCTTCTTGGTGTAAAGGAGAGTAGAGATGGCTGGCGAAAAGCCGGACGTGCTGCTGGTCGGACACAAGAAGCCGGTCATTGTCGGTGGGCTGGAGCCCAAGGTCACCCTGCACAAGCTGATCGACGCGGCCGACAAGGACGCCTTCCTCAAGCCCATCGCCGACAAAATTCGCGCGATCGCGGTGGCCTATACCAACGAGCGTATCAGTCCGGAATTCATGCAGCGCTTCCCCAGGCTCGAGCAGATCTCGAGCTTCGGTGTCGGCTACGACCACATCGACGCCAAATGGGCCGGCGCGCACGGCATCATCGTCACCAACACGCCGGAAGTGCTCAACGAAGAAGTGGCTGACACCGCGCTCGGCCTGCTGCTCTGCACCGTGCGTGAATTTCCGCAGGCCGAGCGTTATGTCCGCGCCGGCAAATGGGTCGAGAAGCAATATCCGCTCACCAAGGCGACGCTGCGCAATCGCACCGTCGGCATGGTCGGCATGGGCCGCATCGGCAAGGCGATCGCGCGCCGGCTGGAGGCCTTCGGCGTGCCGGTGGTCTATCACAGCCGCAATCCGCAGCCCGGCGTGAGCTATAAATACTATCCCAAGCTCATCGACATGGCGCGCGACGTCGATACGCTGATGGTGATCGTGCCGGGCGGGCCGACGACGCAGAACATGATCAACGCCGAGGTGCTCAAGGCGCTTGGGCCCGACGGCATCCTCATCAACATGGCGCGCGGGTCGGTGGTGGACGAGCCGGCGCTGATCGAGGCGCTCAAAAACCGCACGATCTATTCCGCCGGCCTCGACGTGTTCGCCAAGGAACCGCAGGTGCCGAAGGAGCTTATGGAGATGGACCACATCGTGCTGTTCCCGCATCTCGGCTCCTCGACCGAGGTGACGCGGGCGGCGATGGACCAGCTCGTGGTCGACAACATCCTGGCCTGGGCGGCAGGCAAGCCACCGCTGACACCGGTGCCGGAAACCCCCTGGCCCCCGAAACGCGTGTAAGCTGGCCTAGCGCATGATCCCGAAAAGTGGAAACCGGTTTTCGGAAAAGATCATGCGCAAGCAAACACCGGCCCATTGCGACAGGTTCGACATGCTTCGCTTGGGTTTGATCGGTCTGGCTGTCGTTATCGGCGCGCCGGCGGCGGCGCAATCCACCGCCACACTCGACGATTCCGCCAAGGCGATGATCGGCTCTTGGGAATTCTCCAATGCCGACCGCGACAAGATCTGCACGGTGACCTTTAAAGGCGATCGGTCACCGGTCGGCTTCAAGATCGAATTCGGCAAGAATTGCGCCGAGTTGTTTCCACTGGTGAGCAACGTCGCCGGCTGGAATTTTCCCGAAAATGACCTGCTGCGCCTGCTCGACGCGCAGGGAAAATCGCTGGTCGAATTCAGCGAGGTGGAGGACGGCATCTACGAGGCGCCGACGCCCGGAATCGGTGTGCTGTTCCTGCAGAACGCGGCCGCCGCCGGTCCGCCGCCGAAGCCGCCGGAGCAGGTGGCCGGAGAGTGGGCGATCATTCGCGGCAGCGGGGCGCCGCTGTGCGCGCTCACGCTGGCGCCCACCGCGTTGCGCGACGGCTTTGCGCTGACGGTGAAGCCAGGTTGCGATGCGGCCATCGCGCGGCTGAATTTCGGACAGTGGCGCATGGATCGCGGCGAACTGGTGCTGGTGCCCGCGCGCGGCAATCCGTGGCGGTTCGAGGAGATCGACAACGTCAGCTGGCGCCGCCTGCCGGAAAGCGCCGATCCGATCATGCTGGTGCGGCAGTAGGCCCATCCCTCCCCCGCAGGGGGAGGGATGAGAAAATCAAATCAACCGCAATCCCTTGAAGCTGGCGTGCCCTTCCTTGCCGACAATAATGTGGTCGTGCACGGAAATGCCGAGCGGGCGCGCGACCTCGATGATCGATTGCGTCATCTGGATGTCGGCGCGCGACGGCGTCGGATCGCCCGATGGATGGTTGTGCACCAGATGCGCCAATAAATTATAATACTGAAAAACATGAGATTTGTTGGTTTCCGCGCAACGTGAGGGGACGGCGATTGGGGGCGGTAAGGCGGGCCGCCGCAGAATCATCATTCTCCCTCACGCTCGTCCATGCTGTGTGATTTTGACGCATAGCAAATCACCATATTCTTTTGATCCCAAGCATCAAGCTGTTCCACCGGGTAGAGAACGGCCTTTCCGATCTTAACGAAAGGCGGCCCAATTCGTAGTGCTCGCCAATTCCTTAAGGTCCCCACCGTGATCTCGCCACGGTATTGCTTTGCCACTTCTTCGGCGGTCAGAAACTTTTCATCAGTCATCCACGCCTCCATATGATGCCTCAGCAAAATATTTGTCCGAATGCCGTCCAGAAATGCGATGGCAGCGGCTACACTGAGCCGAAGCGGGGTGTCCGCTATAATCTCATCGTGGGGTGGTAGCGTATGTCGCATAACCAACTTGTCCGTAGTGCCCAGCAAGGTGATTGAATATGCATGAGCGCCTGCTGCCATGCCCGCGATTGATCAGCCCTCTGTCGGAAGCGATAGGGGATATAAACGCCGAGCATCGCGAACCTCCCCGGTTTGGACCTGCTAGACCCGTGCGTAAAATGGAAAAAAGCGTAAAATAGGTTCAATCCGATTGGGAGGCCAACATGGCTGAAATGGCAACCATCTCCTTGCACGATGCCGGTCGCCAGTTGGCGACGTTGCTCACGTCAAGGGAACAAGTGGCATGTGGCAGATTACTAAGCCTCCTTAGATCGGGACAAATCAAAGCCGGCTTTCAATTTCCGGCGGGTCGTACCTTATCGTGGATTACGATCCCTACGCACTATTGGGCTAAGGTCAGCAGCGACAAATTCAAAATGATCCGATACTCCAAGACCACCTCGAAGAGCGGGGCACTCATGGTTCGTCTCGGTGCGTTTCCCGAAGAAGTCGTGGCCCAAGTAAACGACGCTTTAGGCCATGAGGAGGTTGCATCCGATAAATGGAAAGCGGTGCTTGCTGCGACGTCTCATAGATATGAGGTCGCGATCATTGAGGCCGATTGGATCGCTTATGAACAGCGAAACCCGCCGAGCGAGCCCGCACCGGAAAAGAAAACCAAACGGGGACGGCCGCAAAAAAAACTGGAAAGACCTTTGTGTCATTATAGGTGCCTACATAACAAAGCATCATCAAGTATCGCCGGAAGATAAGATTAAAGTCGAGCTAGCTAGCGAGAAGATTCACAAGATCGCGGAAGACGATCGCATATTCGATTTGCCTACAGCGCCGACAATCAAGGAGGTGCTGTCGAAGATTCTTTCGAGGGCAGAGTCGATTTCGATTAACTAAGGTTTTACGCATTTTACCTTTTTACGCGCAGTAGACCGGCGACTATGGGAACGGCTCCTTCAATTTTATCAAGGAGCCGCACCGTGACCCAATATCAAGACGAGGATAATTCTGATCCCGAGGTGCAAAACGGCTTTCGCTTTGATTTTGCGCTCATTATAAAAATACCTCTTTGTGAGATTCTACGAACTTTTAAGTGAGTCCATCCGATGTCCGTTCCAGACATTTTACAGTTTTTATTTACTGGTGGATTAGTCGATTCTTGTCAGCACCAGTTAGCAACTCATACAAAATTAGTGACCGCGTCGGGCGACTCGGCATTTTGCGTGTTATTTATCGCTAATTAGCTCAGGCAAAAATACTAATTTCATTTCGAGCAAATCGTTGCGCTTACAATCTGCATTAGGTCAACCGGCAACATAGCCTCCAAATGAAATATCGCATGGATAAGACTCTCAAATTTTGGATCAAATGCGAATTCGAAATGACCAAGCATAAGCACCGTAGCGTAAATAACGACGAAATGTTGGTGTCAACATTGCGGGAATTTGAAGCGGCCGGCGACGCAATGCGGTACCGAAATGCAGACGGCAAAATTGCCTGGAAGGCAACGCCGAAAATGCTTGAGAATCTGGCGAACGCAGAATTGGAAGCCGAGGACGAGCTTGAGGATGATTTGTAGACCCCGGCTCATTTAATTTGTTGCGGCCACGTCAGTGGCGGAACAGGAAACAGGCCATGCTTCAATCTATAACTTCAAGCTGCACAGCAGAACAATCTCATGGCGCACCAAGCATCGGTTATTCCAGCGAGGCGCTACTGCAGGATCTGGAGCAAGTGGCGAAGATTTGGCGCGACTTTCAATCCAGCCGGACTCGCGACGCGGTCTATGGGTATTTGGCGGCTATCTTCGCACTGGTGGAGTGGTGGACAATTGACAAGCGCGAAATTAGTCGGGCGCGGCTCGCTCTGCAATTACGGGGCATTGGAATCCCCGAGGAGATCGAACCATTTGCTGCGGTGATCGTCGCCACGTCTCACCCTGCAAAACTCGACAAACTGCAAAACTCGACAAACGAATGACCTCCAAATATTCGCGGACGCTGTGGTATGCGGAAAAATACAATAGGGCTATGCACTTGACTCAAGTTCTGTCAATTGGTGGAGTTCTTTCGGAGCCGCCTCCCACCCAGGAGTTCTTTCGTAGGAACCGGGCTGAGATCGA
>JGI20191J14862_1000184_pt1 | contig 21547 bp, 18 predicted proteins | sample NGESurdeep092012_7_FD_14862 | JGI IMG/M metagenome (IMG submission 14862)
ACTATGCAGTCCGCGCCAAACCCGCACCGTCTGGGAGCAAGCCAGCATGAAGCAAGCCGCTTAACTCAAACTTGTGTCCAAAGAACCGGGTGCGGTACACGTATATTCACCGAGGCGCACGCTCTCGCGCGGCTTGAGCAGGATCGAGATCAGGCGGTCGAGCAAGGCCTTGGCCGACACCGGCTTGCACAGGAACTCGTTGACGCCGATCTTGACCGACTCGACGATGCGCCAGCGTTCGCCATGGGCGGAGAGCATGATGATGGGAATGTCCGGCATCGGGAACACGCCGGGCGAGCGCACGATGCGCACCAGTTCCGGGCCATTGAGCAGCGGCATTTCCCAATCCAGCACCACGATGTCGGGCAAGGCCTGGCGGATCATGTCGAGCGCGGCGATGCCGTCGGCAGCTTCGAATGTCTTCTTCGCGCCGATATTGTTGAGCATGCTGCGCACGATCTTGCGCATGAACGGATTGTCGTCGACCACCAGCACGTTGAGCTGCTGGATCAGGAATTCGACATGCTTGGCGTTGATCGTCATGAGCCCTGCCCAACCACCGCGCGATTGTGTTCGGCAATCATCACCGGGCCGTTAACGTTCTCCGTACCGCGTCTTTCCAGCCGGAATATTTGCGCTCGCGCTCAGCCACGCCCATGCGCGGCTCAAACCGGCGGTCGAGCCGCCATTGCGCGGCAAAGCCGTCGAGGTCGGGACAAATGCCGGCCGCCCGCCCGGCGAGATAGGCCGCGCCCAAGGCCGTAGTCTCCATCACCACCGGCCGGTCCACCGGGCTCGCCAGGATATCGGCGAGGAATTGCATGGTGGCGTCGCTCGCGGTCATGCCACCATCGACGCGCAAGACCGTTGCAGCACTCGCCGCCTGCGGCCAGTCGGCGCGCATGGCCTCGAGCAGGTCGCGGGTCTGGTAACCGACCGCGTCCAGCGCGGCGCGGGCAAGTTCGGCAGCGCCGGAATTGCGGGTGAGCCCGAAGATCGCAGCCCGCGCCTGCGCGTCCCAATAGGGCGCGCCCAGGCCGACGAAGGCCGGCACCAGATAGACCTGCTCGGCCGGATCGGCGCGTTCGGCGAGCGGGCCGACATCCGACGACTTGGCGATGATTTTCAGACCGTCGCGCAGCCATTGCACCGCGGCGCCGGCGATGAAGATCGCGCCTTCCAGTGCATAGGTGCGTTTGCCCTCGAGCTGATAGGCGATGGTCGTGAGCAGCCGGTGGCGCGAGGCGACCCGCGCGGAGCCGGTGTTGAGCAGGGCAAAGCACCCCGTGCCGTAGGTCGATTTCATCATGCCGGGCTTGAAGCAGCCCTGCCCGACCGTCGCCGCCTGCTGGTCGCCGGCCATGCCGAGGATGCGGACGGCTGAGCCGAACAAATCGGGGACGGTGATGCCGAACTCAACCGCGCAGTCGCGCACCTGCGGCAGCAAGCTTTGCGGCACGCCGAACATCCGGCACAGCCCGTCGTCCCATTGGCCGCGTCCGATATCGAACAACAGCGTGCGCGCCGCGTTGGTGGCGTCGGTCGCATGCACCTTGCCGCCGGTGAGCCGCCACAACAGGAAGCAGTCGATGGTCCCGAAGGCGAGCCGGCCCGCTTCCGCCGATGCGCGTGCACCCTCCACATGATCGAGCAGCCAGGCGATCTTGCTGGCGGAAAAATAGGGATCGAGCAGCAGCCCGGTCTTGGCCGTGATCTCCGGCTCATGGCCGGCGCGGCGCAGCGCATCGCAAAGATCGGCCGTGCGGCGGTCCTGCCAGACGATCGCGTTGTGGATCGGCTTGCCGCTGGCACGCTCCCAGATGACGGTGGTTTCGCGCTGATTGGTGATGCCGATGCCGGCGATGTCCTTCGCCGCGAGCCCAGCCTGCGCCATCGCCGCGCGCACGGTGGCGACCGTCGCCGACCAGATCTCCTCCGGATCGTGCTCCACCAGGCCGGGCGCCGGATAAATCTGCCGCAGCTCCTGCTGCGCGGTGGCGAGCGGCTTGAGCGCCGCATCGAACGCGATCGCGCGCGTCGAGGTGGTGCCCTGGTCGATGGCGATAAGTGCGGTCGGCAAGACGGTCCCCGGGCCTTGCGCGTCGAGCGACGCCAAATCGCGACGTTAAGTCGCGACGCTAAGCCCCGCGCAGCTTAGTTCAGCAAGACCAGATTGGCGATTGCCTGATCGTTGTCGGAATGGACGGCGGCGGCGAGCTTGCGCGGCACCGGGCCGTAATAGTCGCCCGACTTCACCACCACACGGGGCTTCGTCAGCACGGCCACCATGCGGTCCTGCAGCGCCTTCGACGACACCGGCTTGAGCAGGAATTCGTTGACGCCGATCTGGACGGCCTCGATCACGCGCGAGCGCTCGCCGTGACCGGTGAGCATGATGATCGGCACGTCGGGGAACGGGAAGGTCTCGGGCGAACGCACCATGCGCACGAACCCGGCACCGTCGAGCCCGGGCATTTCCCAGTCGACGATCACGACATCCGGCGCCATGGTGCGGATGATTTCGAGGCCGGCCGGGCCGTCGGACGCCTCGTAGATGGTGCACACGCCGATGCTCATGAGCAGGGTGCGCACGACCTTGCGCATATAGTACTCATCGTCCACCACCAGCACCTTGATGGTGGCGAAGCGCGCGGCGAGTTCTTTCAAATCAATCGACATCGGCAGTCCGGATTACGCGAAACGAGCGATAGCCGAGCCAATAGAACACAAAGCTATAGCGGCGTGATAAAACGCAGCCCGGCAATTGCGCCGATCGCGGTAACGCTTGGTAAACCACGCCGGCGCTTATGAAGCAGTTGGCTCCGCCGCCGGTCGGCTCAACGATGCGATGAACTGGCCGATCGCGGTGCGCTGCTCGGCCGTGGCCTTGAGGCCGAGCTTGCTGCGCCGCCACAGCACGTCCTCGGTGGTCTGCGCCCATTCGTTCTCGACCAAATAGCGCACCTCGGCGCCGGTGAGGTCGCCGGTGAAGCGCGGCCCGAGATCCTCCATGCTTTGTGCGTCGGCGAGAATGCGCTCGACACGCCGGCCATAGGCGCGCACCAGGCGCCGCGCATGTGGCTCGGACAGGAACGGCCAGCGCCCGATCGTCTCGGCCACCAGCGCGTAAAAGCCGTCGGCGGGAAAATCGCCGCCGGGAAGCGTGGAGCCGGCGGTCCAGGGCGGCCGGGCTTCGAAGAATTTTCCGATCCGATCCATCGCCGCCTCCGCCAGCTTGCGATGGGTGGTGATCTTGCCGCCATAGATCGTGAGCAGCGGCGCCTCGCGAAACGGCCCGTCGAGCACAAGCTCGTAATCGCGCGTGACGTCCTCCGGCTTGTCGGCGCCGTCGTCGTAGAGCGCGCGCACGCCCGAGAACGACCACACCAACTCGTCGGGCGTCACCTTGTCGCGGAAATACTGGTTCACCGCGTCGCAGAGATACGTGATTTCATCCAGATCGGGCGCCGGCGACTTGAGATCGCCGACAAAATTCTCGTCGGTGGTGCCGATCAGGGTGAAATCCTCCGCGAACGGCAGCGCGAACACCACGCGCCCGTCGGCCGCCTGCAACAGATAGCCGCACTGGTGCTCGAAGCGGCGGCGCACCACGATATGGCTGCCCTTGATCAGGCGCACCGGCGCCGGCAGCGGCTGCCGGATCACGGTGTCCGCCACTTCGCCGATCCACGGCCCGGCGGCGTTGACCAGCACGCGCGCGGTGGCAACGTCGCGGCGCCCGCGGCTGTTGAGCACCAGTTCCCACTCTTCGCGCCGTTCCACCCGCGTGCAGCGGGTGCGCGTGCGGATCACGGCGCCATGTTCGGCGGCGTCGAGGGCGGTCAGCACCACCAGCCGGGAATCGTCCACCCAGCAGTCGGAATATTCGAAGCCGTAACGGAACTGGCGCTTGAGCGGCTGGCCGATCGGATTGTGCGTGAGATCGACGGTGCGCGCGGCGGGCAGCAGCTTGCGTGCGCCCAGCATGTCATAAAGAAAAAGCCCGAGCCGCAGCAGCAGCGGCGAGCGCATCCCGGGCAGCGGCGGCAGCATGAAGCGCATCGGCCGGATTACATGCGGGGCCATGCGCAGCAACACTTCGCGCTCGCTGAGCGCCTCGCGCACCAGGCGGAAGGCGCGTTGCTCGAGATAGCGCAGGCCGCCGTGGATCAGCTTGCTGGAGGCCGAGGAGGTGCCGGAGGCCAGATCGTTCATCTCGACCAGGAGCACGCGCAGGCCCCGCCCGGCGGCGTCACGAGCCAGCCCGGTTCCATTGATGCCGCCGCCGACGATGGCGAGGTCGAAGTCGGCCATGGGCTTCCAGATTTTCCTGCTGATTAGCGTGATTGGCCGCAGAATGGGCGGCTTATGCGGCGCACTCAAGAACCGAGCGGGTTAATCGCTCGCTAAGCCACAATATTCGGCCGCGATTGCAAAATGGCCGCGGCGCGGCCATATCCAACACTAGCGGCGCTTTTTCAGTGAATCCGAGATACCTGCCAGGGAACCCGAAACAAGACCTATGCCCTCCCCCCGCCTGCTCGTCATCGAAGGCAATTCACGGCAGACCATGGCCGAACACGTGGCCGTCGGCGGCGTGCCGGCGAGCAAGGGCTATTCCGACCTGCTGCGCGAGGTTCTGCCGAGAGCGATGGTGGACATCTGCTATCCGGGCGACCCCACCGCGGTGCTGCCGGAGGGCGAGTCGCTGGAAGGCTATGACGGCATCGCCATCACCGGTTCGGGCCTGCACATCTACAATGCCGGCCCGGAAGTGGTGCGGCAGGTCGATCTGGTGCGCGCGGCGCTGTCGACCGGAACCCCGGTGTTCGGATCGTGCTGGGGACTGCAGGTGATCACCGCGGCGGCCGGCGGCAGCGTGCGGAAAAATCCGAAAGGCCGCGAGATAGGCTTCGGCCGCGGCATCAGGCTCACGGAAGCCGGGCGCAAGCATCCGATGTATGTGGGCAAGCTCGACGTGTTCAACGCGCCGACCGTGCATCTCGACGAGGTCGAGTCGCTGGCGCCGGGCACCACCGTGCTCGCCACCAACGCGATGTCGGAAGTGCAAAGCGCTGAAATCCGCACCAACGGCTCGGTCGCCTGGGCCGTGCAGTATCATCCGGAATATCCGCTGCGCGAAGTCGCGGCGATCGTGCGCCGCATCGGCACGCGGCTGATCGAGGAAGGCTTCTTCGCCGACGCGGCCGACATCAAAGCCTTCTCGCACGATCTCGATACGCTCGACCGTGATCCGGATTGCATGCGGCTCGCTTGGCGGCACGGCATCAGCAAGAACATCCTCGACAAGAAGCTGCGCGTCAGCGAGGTCGCCAACTGGGTCGAATTCCAGGTGCTGCCGACGCGCGTCAAGCGCGGACGCGGATGAGCATCGATTTCTCGAATCGTCACGTGGTGGTCACCGGCGGCACCGGCGCGCTCGGCACCGCGGTGGTGGCTGAGCTTTTGGCAGGCGGCGCGACCCACCATTCCCTATCTGCATGCGGCGGAGGCGCAGCGCTTTCCGCATCGCGGCGACGCCAAGGTGAAGCTGATCGCGGTCACCGATCTTGCCGACGAAGCCGCGGTCGCAAAAGTTTATGCGGGCGTGAAGCTTTGGGCCTCGATCCACATTGCCGGCGGTTTCGCGCCGGGCAAGGTGGCGGACACCGCCAAGGTCACGTTGATGGCGCAGATCGACGGCAATCTGGTCTCGTGCTTCCTGTGCTGCCGCGCCGCGGTAAACGCCATGCTGGCGGCGGGCGGCGGGCGCATCGTCAATGTGACGGCGCGGCCGGCGCTGGAGTGGCGCACCGGCGCCGGCATGACCGCCTATACGATCGCCAAGGCGGGCGTCGCCGCGCTCACCGTGGCGCTGGCCGAGGAAGTCGCCAAGGACGGAATTCTCGTCAATGCGGTGGCGCCCTCGATCATGGATACGCCGGCCAATCGAGCCGCCATGCCAAAGGCCGACCACGCCGGCTGGCCGAAGGTCGAGGAGGTGGCGGCGACGATCCTGTTCCTCGCCTCGCCCGACAACCGCGTGACCCGCGGGGCGATCGTGCCGGTATACGGGAAATCGTAAGCGCCACAGCCGTTCGCTAACCTGCGATCGGAACCAGTTCGAGCGGCGGACGCAGCAGGCGCTGCACGGCGCCGGCGGCGACCACGGTGCGGCCTTCCGCGTAGGCCTCGTGGTTCTTCTCGATGTCGTCGAGCTCGTAGCGATAGTTCACCATCAGCCCGTGCGCTTGCGCCATCGCCTTGTCGGAGGTGTCGGCGAGCCAATTGATGCGCTCGAGCCGCGCGCCGTTGCCGAGATGGAAGCGCGCCACCGCGTCCACGGGCAGCCCGCGCTGCGTGCGCGCGCGCAGGAAATACCAGGCCGCCGCGCGCCTGACCGGCTCCTCCAGCCGCGACGCCGTCTCCGCATCGCGCCACCAGCCCGGCGAATCGAGCGCGGCCAGCGCACTCTTGTCGCTCTCGGTCAAAGCCGCGGAGTTCGCTTCCGCACGTTCGCGCTTGAGCCAGGATGCGAAATCGGTCACCGGTGACAGCGTCACAAAGGTCGCAAGCTTCGGCATTTCGCGGCAGATCTCCTCGACCACCTGCTTGATCAGGAAACTGCCGAACGACACGCCGGCGAGGCCACGCTGGCAATTGGAGATCGAATAGAACGTCGCGGTGCGCATCTTATCGGGCTCCGCCACCTCGCGCCCGGTGGCGAGGATCGGCGCGATCGCGGCCGGGATGTCGCGCGTAAGCGCGATCTCGACGAAGATCAGCGGCTCGTCGACCAGCGCCGGATGGAAGAAGGCGTAGCAGCGCCGGTCGGGTGGATCGATGCGCCGGCGCAGATCTTCCCAGTCGTGAATCTCGTGCACCGCCTCGTAGCGAATAATTTTTTCCAGCACGACCGCCGGCGTCGACCAGTCGATGTTGCGCAGCACCAGGAAGCCGCGGTTGAACCAGGACGAGAACAGGTGGACAAAATCGTCATCGACCGCCGTAAGATCGTCGCGGTGGTCGAGCGCATCCATCAGTTGCTCGCGCATGCGCACCAGTGCGCCGGTACCGCCGGGCGCGAGGTTGAGCCTGCGGAACAGTTCCTGCCGGCGCGGCTCCGATGCGGCATGGACCTCGGAGGCTGTTTCGTCGGAGGGCTTTTCCCGCCAGGCGGCGACCGCCTGTTCCATGCGAACCGGATCGGTGCCGAAGCGTTGCGCGAGCGCCTCGAAGAAGGCAATGCGCGGTCCGATGGTGAGCTCGCCATAGCGCCCGAGGATCTCTCTTGCGCGCGCGACGCCGGAGGCCTCGCCGCGGCCGGACAACAGGTCCTCGCACAGCTCGACCAGACTCTCGGAGCGGGCGGAGGCCTCGCCGCGCCGGTCGCGGCCACGGTCGAGCAACGCGCGGCCGCGCTCGGAAATGGTCTGCAACAGTTCCCCGAAGAACGAGGTGTTCATCTCAGCTCCCGCGACCGCTCACAAGGCCGGGTGGTCGCGTGTCACTTGCCGGCGCCCATCAGATGGTCGGGCAACCATGTGGCAATTTCAGGAAAGAAGCACAAGATCACGATCGCCAACATCATACATAGGACGTAGGGCATCGTCCCCCACATGACCGTCGTGACCGGCACATCGGGCGCGATCGCGTTGACGATATATATGTTGAGGCCGACCGGCGGGTGGATCAGGCCGATTTCCATATTGATGGTCAGAATCACGCCGAACCACACCGGATCGAATCCGGCGGCGGTAATGATCGGCAGCAGGATCGGGCTGGTCATCAAGATGATGGCGGCAGGCGGGATGAAAAAGCCGGAAACCAGCAGGAAGAGGTTGATCATCCCCATCAGTACCCAGCGATTGAAGTGGGCATCGGCGATGGCCTGCGCCAGCATCTGGGTGAGATAGAGCGAGGTGAGCATGTAGCCGAACAGCACGGCGGCGGCGATGATGGTCAGAATCATCACCGATTCCCGCATCGTGTCGCGCAAGATGTGCCAAATCTGGTTTACGTTCCAAAGTCCGTAAATCAGAATCGCTAAAATGAGGCACAGTGCGGCGCCGACGCCGGCCGCCTCCGACGGGGTCGCCACGCCGCCATAGAGCGAGTACATGACGCCAAAAATAATCAGCAGGAACGGTGCGATCTTCGGGATCGATTGGAATTTTTCTTTCCACGAATAACGAAAATCGATCGCATGGGAGCGAAAGCCGCGCTTCCAGATGATGAAGACTGTCCACACCATGAACAGGCCGGTCAGCATCAGGCCCGGCATCACACCGGCGAGGAACAGACGGCCAATCGAGGTTTCGGTGGCAATGCCGTAGAGGATAAAGGTGATCGACGGCGGAATCAGAATGCCGAGCGTGCCGCCGGCGCAGATCGAGCCGGTCGCCACGTCGTCCGGATAGCCGCGTCGCCGCATTTCCGGAATGCCCATCTTGCCGATGGCCGCGCAACAGGCCGGCGACGAGCCGGTGAGCGCAGCAAAGATGGCGCAAGCGCCGAGATTGGAAATCACCAGTCCGCCGGGCACGCGGTAAAGCCAACGGTCGAGCGCTTCATAGAGATCCTTGCCTGCCGGCGACGAGCCGATCGCGGCGCCCATCATTACGAACATCGGAATCGCCACGAGCGTAAAATCATCGAGGCCGGACCAGAATGTCTCGGCAACGACATGCATGCTGTCGAATCCGTGGAAGAGGAGAAGAAAGATGATCGAAATCGCGCCCAGGCCGAACGCCACAGGAATACCGGACATCAGCATCAGCAATGTTGCAACGAGAACGAGAGTGCCTTGGGTCCCCGGGCTCATGGGACATCTCCCAACGCCTGCTTGGCCTGCTGCCGCGCGAACTCCTCGGCATCTTCCTTCGGCTTGAGGCCAAACGGCAGCGCCCTGCCCGTCACCAGGCACATCAAATCGGCGATGTATTGCAAGACCAACAGCCCGATGCCCACCGGCATCGAGAGATAGGGAATCCACAAACGCGCGCGCCAGACGGTATTCGAACGCCAGCCTTCGGACCATGCTTCGTACCAATACTGGGTACAGAGGATCCACAGCATCAGGCAGAAGCTCAGCGACAGCATAATCGTAAACAACGCGAGCCAATAGCGGACGTTAGGTCTGAGATAGAGCGGAAGGATTTCCACATTCACGTGGCCTTTTGTCATCAGCACATAGGCGCTGCCGACGAAGGTCGCGGCTACGATGCTGTAAGTCACCACGTCGATTTGCCAGATCGTCGCTACATAGAAGAAGTAGCGCTCGATCACCATGTCGCAAATCACCAGCACGGCGAGGCCGATCAGAAGAGCCGCGAATACGCCAGCCGTGCGTGACAGGAGGGTGACCGCCCGAATGTAAGCGTCCATGGTGATCAATTTTCTCGGCTGGTTTCGATGCGATAATCTTTTCGCGATTGAGTCGCGCCTTAGAGCGGCTCCGGCCGGCGAGATCCCCGCCGGCCGGGCGTCATTTCTACTTAACCGCGAGCGCCTCGTCGATCAGCTTCTGACCGTTCGGCACGTCCTTGGCGAAGCGCGCGTAGGAACTCGTCTTCGCCAGATCGAGCCAGGCCTGATAATCGGCATCGCTGAGGGTCACCACCTTTACCTTGTGATCCTCGAAGGCCTTGATCGCCTCTTTGTTCACCGCCTCGGCTTTGCCCTCGTAATAGTCCTGGGCCTTCTTGCCGGCGGCGATCACGACGTCCTGCTGCTGCTTGTTGAGCTTGTCGAAGCTCTTCTTCGACATCAGCACCGGCTCGTACATAAACCACAGCGCGTTGTCCCCGGGCGCGGTCAGACAGTCGGTGACTTCGTAAAGACGGGTGGAGGCGAAGGTCCCCAGACTGGTGTCGGTGGCGTTGACGACGCCGCTCTGGAACGCATTGTAGATTTCGTTCGACGGCGGGCTGACGATGCTGGCGCCGGCGGCTTCCCACATCGCCGCAAAGGTCGGTCCGGCGGCGCGGAATTTAAGGCCCTTCAGATCTTTCGGAAGGACGATGCAACCTTTGTTGCCCGCCATGCCACCGGCAAACCACGCGTCGGACAGCACGATCACGCCGCGCTTCTCGATCTCGGCGCGAATGGCCTTCATGAATTGCGAGTTGTTGACGCGTTTGGCACGTTCCTGGCTGCGGATCAGACCGGGCATCAGCGTCGCGCTGAACACCGGCACCTTGCCGCTGGCGTAGTCGAGCGGGAACAGCGTGATGTCGAGCTGGCCATTGACCGTGGCGTTCCACTGGTCGTTCGGCTTGAACAGCGAGGCGCCGGGATACACCTGGATGTCGAGACCGACATTGGCGGCCTTGGCTTCCTTGGCGATCATTTGCACCATGTCGTCGCGCACGTCGCCCTTGCCACCAGGAAACTGGTGCGAGGCCTTCAACGTAATCTGCGCCTGCGCCGAGGCCGACAGCACGATGACTGCGGCGGCCGTGGCAAAAATTGTCGAAATTATTCTCATGTTGCGTTCCTCCATTGGGTCTTTTTTAGCGGCGGGAATCCCGCTGCGCTTGGTCGGCGTCCGAACAACAGCCAAAACCCCTTCGTCGCGCCCATATTCAGCTTAGCCGCCTCGGCGACACAGCGCCATAGCTGAACAGGCGGTTCCGCCGCAACCCCGTGCGACGAATGAATAATTCGCGCCCTGGTCAGCGCGGGCCGATGGTTTTATAACCCCCGCCATCGTCGTCCATTCCGCCCTTGCCCGGGAGTTCCTACACATGCCGAAGCCGTTGGCGGGCCTCCGCGTCCTCGAACTTGCCCGCATCCTGGCCGGGCCCTGGGCGGGGCAGACGCTGGCCGACCTCGGCGCTGATGTCATCAAGGTCGAGCGCAAGGGCGCCGGCGACGATACCCGCGGCTGGGGACCGCCGTTCGTGGAAGGCGCCGACGGCAAGCATATCGGCGCCGCCTATTTCCATGCCACCAATCGCGGCAAGCGCTCGATCGAGATGGATTTCGAGAGCGAGGACGGCCGGCGCATCGTGCGCAAGCTGGCGGCGCGCTCGGACGTGCTGATCGAGAACTTCAAGGTCGGCGGGCTCGCCAAATTCGGCCTCGACTACAAGAGCCTCGCGCCGGAGAACCCGCGGCTGATCTATTGCTCGGTGACCGGCTTTGGCCAGGACGGACCCGACGCCAAGCGCGCCGGCTACGATCTGATGGCGCAAGGCATCGGCGGCATCATGGACTTGACCGGCATGCCTGACGGTCCGCCGACCCGCGTCGGCGTGGCGATCTCCGATATCTTCACCGGTTGCTATTCGGTGATCGGCATCCTGGCGGCGCTGGCGCAGCGCGAGAAGACCGGCAAGGGCTGTTACGTCGATACCGCACTGGTGGATTCCACCGTCGGCGTGCTCGCCAATCAGGGGCTCAATTATCTCGTCTCCAAAGAAATTCCCAAGCGCATCGGTAATTCGCATCCGAATATCGTGCCGTACCAGGAATTCCCGGTTGCCGACGGCCACATCATCATCGCCACCGGCAACGACAATCAGTTCATCAAGTTGTGCCATGTGCTGGGCGCGCCGGAACTCGCCGAGGTGCCGACCTACAAGGATAATATCGGACGCTTGACGCATCGCAACGAACTGGTGGCGAAGCTCTCCGCCCTCACGTCGCGCATGCGCCGCGACGACCTGCTAAGCAAGCTCGAAGAGATGAAAGTGCCGGCCGGCCCGATCAACAATCTCGAGCAGGTGTTCAACGATGCGCAGGTGATCTACCGCGGCATGAAGCTCGATCTGCCGAGTGCTGCCGCCAAGGCCGGCACGATCCCGGGCGTGCGCACGCCGATCGTGATGGACGGCTGGAAGGCCGCCTCCGAACGTCCCTCGCCCCGCCTCGGCGAGCACACTGCGGAAATCTTGCGCGAGATCGGCGAAAGCTGACCGCACCAAGTCCAGCGCGCTCGGCTAGCTCGTCGGCGCCGCCTGCTGGCGGCGTGCCTTGGTGCCTTCGATGGCTTCGTGGATGTTCCGCCGCAGGCTCTCGAGATCGTAAGGCTTTTGCAGCACGACCACGCCCTGGCGCACGGCATCCTGCGCGCTTGCGCTGTAGCCGGTGGTCAGCAGCACCGGAATGCCGGGAAACCGCTCGCCGAGCTCGCGCGCGAGATCGAGGCCGTTCATGCCGCCCGGCATCAGAATGTCGGAAAACACCAGATCGACATTGGCGTCCAGCCGCAAGGCCGCGATCGCGGCCTGTGCGTGGGCGACGCTGCGCACCTGGTAGCCGAGCTGGCGCAGATAGTCGGCGCCGACCTCGGCGACGTCGGCATTGTCCTCGACCAGCAGAACCGTGCCCGCGGCGGCCGCCGGCGCCTGCGCCGACGGTTGCGGTGGCACCACGTGCGGCGGGTCGTGGCTGCGCGGCAAATAGATCGTGATCGCGGTGCCGCGTCCCTCCCCGCTGGAAATCGTCGCCGTGCCGCCGGACTGCTTGGCGAAGCCGTAGACCTGGCTAAGGCCCAAGCCGGTGCCCTTGCCGACCTCCTTGGTGGTGAAGAATGGCTCGAACACCCGCGTCTGGATGTCGGCAGGCATGCCGTGTCCGGTATCCGCCACACGGATGGCGACGAATTCGCCGCTCAGACCTTCCTCCGTCGACTCGCCCTTGAGCGTCACCGGCTTCGCCCGTATCGACAGCGTGCCGCCGCTCGGCATGGCGTCTTTGGCGTTGACAGCGAGGTTGAGAATGGCGAGCTCGAACTCGCCCGGATCGACCCGCACCGCGCAGGCGCCGTCCGGCACGTCGACCTTGATATCAATGTCGGCCTGCAACGAGCGCGTCAGCAATTCGCGGATCAACGGCAGCCGCTGCGACAGATCGATGACCTGCGGCGTCAGCGTCTGCTGGCGCGAATAGGTCAGCAACTGGCGGGTCAGCGTTTCGCCGCGCTGCGTCGCGGTTCCGATCATGTCGAGCAGCCTGGTGTGCTTCTTGTCGGTCAACTCGGCGCGCAGCCGCTGCACGCTGCCGCTGATAATCATCAGCAGATTATTGAAGTCGTGCGCGACGCCGCCGGTCAATTGGCCGATCGCTTCGAGCCGCTGCGCCTGGCGCAACGCGCCTTCCGCCGTCTCGCGGCGATCGGCTTCGTTGTGAAGACGCTTGGTGCGTCGTAACGCCAGCGCGAGACCAGCATACAGGAACGCGGTCGCCGGAAGGCCGAAAACGAGGTGGCTGCTCATATAGCTGAGCCACTCAGCCGTGGTCGCCGACTTTTCCACGCCGGCGAGCACATAGACCGGAAACCCGGTGAGCTTGCGATAGCCGATGCGCCGGTCGATGTTGTCGAGCTGCGAATCGACCGAGAAAATATATCGCTCGAAGCCGCGGGCGATGCCGGTCCGGAATTGACTATGCTCATCGAGCTTGATGAGCCTGTCTTTAGGCACAGGGAAGCGCGCCAAAAAGCTGCCGTCGACGCGCGCCATGCCAAAATAGTTGCCTTCGCTGCGACCCATGCGCGCGTAGAAGGTTTCGAAATAACTCGGCAGCACCGCAATCGAAACGATGCCGTTGAATCGCCCGTCATCCGACGGCCGCCGTTGCGACAGCGCGAAGAAATAAGTGCCGAGACCGCGCATGCGCGGCGAGTGCATGCCGCTGACATAGGTGCCGCCGTCACCGTCGACCTGCGCGTTGAAGTAGTCGCGATCGGAGAAGTCGATATCCTTCGGCACCGCCACGATATTGGCAGACACCAGCGGATAGCCGTTGCGATCCATAATCGCGATGTCTTGCAGTTGCGGCAGCGCCTCGACGATCCGCCTGAGCCTCGCGTGCAACGGCGCTTCATTCAGGCGGATGTCGTCGTCCGACATGCCGCGGATGACTTCGTCGATCTCGGCAAAAGTGCGCTCGACGGTCTGCAAGACCTTGAGCGCGTGCTCGTGCAGGATGTCGAGCGAACGGTCGATGCGCTCATCGCTGACGTGCTCGAAATTGCGGTAACTCACCCAGGCGGCGAATGCGAACAGCACCGCCGGCAGCACCAGGGATGCCACCATCATCAGCTTGAGCAGCCGAATGGCTGCGTGACGCGCGGTCAACATCTGGCTGCCGAATGCCCCCGCATGATGGCCGGGATATTTTCACAAATCGCCGACTCGGACGAGTATTTTGAATCGATCAATGCGGGCTGATTGGGACGAAATTCGGTCGAACGCGGGGCGCGATCGATTATCGCATGGGCAACGGAACCTTTCCGTTCCGTGCCCGTAATAAACTTTCGTTCCGACTATGAAACCGCGGTCGGCGCCAACGCTTCGATGTCGGTGGCGACGTCGATCACCGCCGGACGGTTCGCGGCCAGCGCGCGCTGCAGCGCCGGCGCGATGTCGCTGGCGCGTTCCACGCGGATGCCGAGCGCGCCCATGTCCTCGGCGAGCCGCGCGAAATTCATCGGCTTATAAGTCCACAATTCGCGCGATCTGTCGGTCGGCTCGCCGCCATAGGCGCGGTCAAAGCCGCGCTTGGACTGGTTGCCGCCGCCATTGTTGTTGACGATGGTCACCGAATTGATGTTCCAGCGCACGGCCGTTTCGATTTCGGCGATGTGATACCAGAAGCCCGCATCGCCAGTGAACACCACCACCGGCCGCTCCGGGCACGCCGCCTTGGCGCCGATGCCGGCAGGGAACGCCCAGCCGAGATGGCCGGCGCTGCGGATGTAGCTCTGGGTCGGTTTGCGCACATCGTACATGCCACCCATCCACATGCCGGCATGACCGGTATCGACCACCACGATGCCGTCGTCCGGCACGTGCTGGGTGAGCTCGTGGCAGATGCGCGCCGGATGGATCGGCACCGCATCGGATTCCAGCATTGTCTTGTATTTCGTGGTCCACTCGCTGCGCAGCGTGGAAATTTCCTTGACCCAGGCTTCGCGCCTCGATGCGCTCGATTTGTCCGCTTGCGCCAGCATCGCTGAGAGCACCGCCTTGGCGTCACCCAACACGCTCGCAGCAAGCGGATAATTGCGGCCGAGCGACTCCGGCTCGATGTCGATCTGGATCGCCGCGGTGCCGATCTTCGGCACCGTCCAGAAATGCGTGGTCATGCCGCCGGTCTCGCTGCCGACGAAGCAAATGAGATCGGCGCGGTTGACGGCGCGGTTGGCGCTCTCGCGTGAATAGCTGCCGACCACGCCGACCGACAATGGGTGCGCGCCGGGGATGCAATCCTTGCCGTTGAGCGAGGTCGCCACCGGAATCTGCAGCGCTTCTGCCAGCGCGACCAGCTCGCGTCCAGCGCCCGAGGCGCGCACACCGCCGCCGGCGACAATGATCGGACGCGTCGCGCCTTGCAGCACGTCGAGCGCAGCCTTCACATGCGCGGGTTCCGGCTGCGGGCGGAACGGCGGCACGCAGGCAAACTGCGCCTCCACCAGCGCCTCCATCTCGGCCTCCTCGACGTCGACCTGCCCCTCGTTGCCGCGGAATTGCAGATGAACGGGACCGGGCGCCCCCGAGGTGGCGACGCGAAACGCCTGCCGCAGCATGTCGGGAATGCGCGCCACGTCGTCGATGGTGGCGTTGAACTTGGTCACCGGCTCGAATGCCGGCACATCGTCCACTTCCTGATAGACCTTGCGGAACTTGGTTTTCGGATCGCGCCCGCCGGTCACCGCGATCACCGGCGAATGCGCCAGATAAGCGTCGCGCAAGCCGGCGGCGAGGTTGAGCGCGCCGATCACCTGCGCCATGCAGATGCCGGGCCGGCCGGACGCGCGCGCATAGCCGTCGGCCATGTAGGCCGCGGATTTTTCGCCGTGGCAGTGCACGCGCGCGATCTTGGTGCGCCGCTCCATCTCGGCGAAGGTGCGTCGCAACACCGCCGGCACCATGAAGACGTGGGTGACGCCATAGCCCGCCAGCATGTCGGCGAGCACTTCGGCGCCGACGCGCTTGGTATTGTGTCCGATGGTCATGATTTTATTGGCCCCTTAATTCCGACAACACGATTGATCCGGCGACTGCTGTACGGGCGGACATGGAACCGTTCCGTAGGAGCAGAACACGCAGCAATCTCCCGGAAGCGGCTTCAGCCGCTCGCCGCAGCTTTTGCAGACATAAAAGAACTGGCAGGCATCCGTGGGCATCCGTTCGGTTGCCTTATGCCCGCAATTCGGACAGGTGATGGTCGATTGCTCGATGATCACTTGATCGCCAGTGGGTTGGTGGGCGAGCCGACGGCGCCGGTGATCGGAATCGCAGGCGCCACGAACATGAATTCGTAAACTTTGTCCGCGGCGCAGTCGTCGCCAAGTTCCTTGAGGTTGAAGATTTCGCCCATGGTCATGCCCATGATTGGAATGGTAATCCAGTGCCAGGGCTGGTTGATACCTTCCTCGCTTTCGTTTGGGCGTACTTCGCAGCCCCAGGTGTCGCTGGCAAGCGCCGCCAACTCCGTACGCTTGATCCATTCCAACGTCTCGAACGCAAAGCCCGGCGCGTCGCCGCCCGGATAGCCGTCCCAGCTTCCTGCCTTCTGACAGCGCTCCATCTGCCCGGTGCGCACGATGACGTAATCGCCGCGCTTGACGGTGACGCCCTGCTTCTTTGCGGTGTTGTCGAGATCGGCGCAGGTCACGCCGTAGCCGTCGTCCAACGATTCCACGCCCTTGAAGCGCGCCACGTCGAGCAACACGCCGCGGCCGACCATCTTGTTCTTGGTCTTCTCGATGCCGCACTTCTGCGCGCCGGCACTCGTCACCTCGCGGCAGTCATAGCCGTTCCACATGTTGTTCTCATAGAACACGTGGCCGAGCCCGTCCCATTGCGTGCCGCATTGCAGCGGCATCACCACCATGTCGTCGGCGGCGCGGATGCCGCGTTTGTCGAGCACGCCGGAATAGGCGTCGGTGCCGGTGCGCAGCATGGTGTGGATCGGATTCGTGCGGCCCATCGACGGGTACTTGCTCTTGGCGCCCTGCGGCCCGGTGTGATCGAAGTTGAGCGCGAGTGAGATCACTTTGCCCTTCTTGACCAATTTGGTGGCGGCGATGATGTCGTCAGGGCTGGTGTAGTTGAGCGTGCCGATCTCGTCATTGGGCCCCCACTTGCCCCAATTCTTGTACTTCGTCGCGGCGTCGCGCATGTCCTGGCGCGTGACTTTTCGGGCTGCCATTACGTTTCCTCTGATGAAAGCTGCGTCGATTAAGCGGGCTGCCGGAATACAGCCTGCGGGGGCCTGCGATGCAAGCCCCACTGGCAACGGCGGCGCGCAATGCTACGATGCAGAAAAACCGGGGAGGAATTCATGCGTTCGATTGCGCGAAGTTTGGCCGCTGGCGCCGCGCTATTGGCGGTAATCATCGGCATCGGGCCAGCCGCGGCTGCCGGCTATCCCGACAAGCCGGTCAAGGTCATCGTGCCGTTCGCGCCCGCCGGTCCCACCGACGTGATGGCGCGGCTGATCGCGCAGAAGCTGTCGGAAAACCTCAAGCAGCAATTCTATGTCGAGAACCATCCCGGCGCCGGCGGCAATATCGGCATGCTGGCGGCCGCGAAATCGGCGCCCGACGGCTACACCATCCTGGTCGCCAGCTCGAGCTTCGTGGTCAATCCGAGCCTCTATGCCAAGAATCCCTACGATCCGTTCAAGGACTTCGCGCCGATCACGCTCGCCGCCGCCTCGCCGAATATCCTGGTGGTCAACCCCGAGATTCCGGCCAAGACGGTGAAGGAGCTCATCGACCTGCTGAAGGCAAACCCCACCAAATATACCATCGCCAATCCCGGCATCGGCACGACACCGCAACTCGCGGCCGAATTGTTCAAGCTTTCGCTCAAGCTCGACACCACTAGCGTGCCGTTCGGCGGCGCCGGTCCCGCGATCCAGTCGGCGGTGGCGGGCCATACCCCGATCGCTTTTTCGGCTTTGCCGCCGGCCGCGCCGCAGGTGCAGGGCGGCACGCTGCGCGGGCTGGCGGTCACCTCCAAAAAGCGCTCGGCGGCGCTGCCGGACGTGCCGACCTTGGCGGAAGCCGGCGTGCAAAACCAGGAATCGGAGACAATGCAGGGCATCCTGGTATCGGCCGGAACGCCGAAGGAGATCGTCGACCTGCTCAATCGCGAAATCGCCAAGGTGATGGCGCTGCCGGACGTGCAGGCGAAATGCGCCCAGCTCGGATTCGACGTGGTGGCGAACAAGCCGGACGAATTCGCCACCTATATCAAGGCGGAGGTGGAGAAGTGGGGCAAGGTGATCAAAGACGCCAAGATTCCGCAGATCCCGTGAGCCTTCGCCACGCCATCTAAAGTCATGCGCATCGTCGACATCCGCGAGACGGCGATCCCGCTCAAGTCGAAGCTCGCCAATTCGAGTTTCGACTTCACCGAGATGACGACGTCGGTGGTCGCCGTGATCACCGATGTTAAGCGCTCCGGCAAGCCGGTGTGCGGCTTCGCCTTCAATTCCACCGGCCGCTATGCCTGCGGCGCGCCCATGCGTGCGCGCTTTATCCCCCGCATCTTATCGGCCGACCCCGACACACTCATCGATGACAGCGGCGGCAATCTCGATCCGGCGAAGATCTTCGCTTGCATGATGCGGCGGGAAAAGGCCGGCGGCCATTCCGAACGCTCAATTGCCATCGGCTCCATCGAGGTGGCGGTGTGGGACGCGATCGCCAAGATCGCAGGCCTACCGCTGCACCGCCTGCTGGCCGAACGCTTCAACAACGGCAAGCTGCCCGACAAAGTGTTCTGCTATGTCGGCGGCGGCTGGTACTGGCCCGGGCAGACCATCAAAGACCTGCAGGACGAGATGCGCCGGCATCTCGACGCCGGCTACACCTTGGTGAAGATGAAGGTCGGCGGCCTGCCGCTCGAGCAAGACGTGCACCGGCTGGAAGCGGTGCTCAACGTCGTCGGCGCCGGCGAGCATCTCGCGGTCGATGCCAATTGCAAATTCGAGCGCGCGGAGGCGCTGCGCTACGCCAAGGCGCTCGCCCCGTTCAAGCTGCGCTGGTTCGAGGAGCCGTGCGATCCGCTCGACTTCGCGCTATTCGCCGACCTGGCGAGCGTCTACGAAGCCCCTCTCGCGACCGGCGAAAACCTTTTTTCGAGCCAGGACGTCGAGAACCTGGTGCGCTTCGGCGGCTTCCGCGCCGATCGCGACATCATCCAGATCGACCCACCGCAGGCTTACGGCATCGGGCAATATGCCCGCACGATCGACATGCTGGCGCGCCGCGGTTGGCAGCGCCGCTCGCTGTTCCCGCATGGCGGCAACCAGATGTCGCTGGCGATCGCCGCCGGCTTTGGCCTCGGCGGCGCCGAGTCCTATCCCGGCGTGTTCGGCGATTTTGGCGGCTTTGCCGACGACGCGAGCGTCGAGAACGGCGCGATCACCTTGTCGGATCGCCCCGGCATCGGCTTCGAGGGCCAAGCCGCGCTTTACCAGATCATGCGAGAACTGGCGGGGATTTGACGCCGCATCGATAAACATCAACGGCCTGACCGATTTCGGCCTATTGCCGCGCGGGCTGTCGCCGAAATGCAACAGCTGCAATCAATTCGGAGGGCCGACTTATCCATAAACGGTTGCGGGCCGGTCGACTCAGATAGGCATTGTCAAATCGACGGGGCCATGGGGGAAACGATGCGCTTGGACACGGTCGACTATCGATCAATCCAGTCCGAACAGCGTACATCTCAAGACGATGACAACCGGCAGAGTTTGCTGACGCCCGCGCGCCGCGCTGCACTCGACGCGCTGGAGCGGGAATTCCACGACTTGTTGAACACACCGCCGCGCTAGCGGGCTAACCTTAAATTCCGAACGGCGCGGTTCGCGCGCGAAGCGCGATAATATTTTTTGCTTGCGCATGATCTTTTCCGAAAACCGGTTCCAACTCTTCGGGATCATGCTCTATTCTGCGGCGGCGGCGGCAAGTCGTCGCCGCTGCCATTTCGGACACCGACGATGGACACCGACGCGCTCCGCCGACTGCATTATGCCGCCGCCATCGCCTGCGGCGTGTTCGCGGCGCTGGTCGTGCACATCGTGCTCACCGTGTTCGGCTTCGGACTCGATGCGGTGCTGCGCGACGCTGCCGCCGGCACCATGCAGCAGTTCGTCTCGGCGCTGGCCTGGTGGGCGATCGGCGCCGCCGGCTTTGTCGGCGGCTGGGGAACCGGCGCCTATCTGATCGCGGCGGCGCGCGAGCGCGAATTCGTCTATCGGCTGGCGCAGCGCTTCCTGATCGCGGTGGTGTTCGCGGTCGCCACCGCCGGCGGCATCATGAGCAAGAGCGGCAATCTCGGCGGCAACGTCGACGTGATCGCGGGTCTCACCGCGCTCGGCCTCGGGCTGATCTGCGCCTTCTGCGGCGCGCGGCTGGCTTATCTCAACGCCGAGCAGGTTTAGCGATTGGCGGGAGGAATGGTGCCAGGGGCGGAGCCGCAATTATCAAACAAGACTTTGTAACGTTTGCGTTTTTTGACTCCGCATTTAAACGAACACCAACAATAGTACCAACATTCAACTTAATGTTCGTAGGCGTTCAGCGACGTACGGCATCGGATGCGCGCCAACGGCGTATGCACGGTGGCTATCTGGTATCTCAATCGCGACTGCAATCATGATCGGAATCGCTGGCCCTTTTTTTGCATTATGAGCAGTATCCGGTGCCAGCGCCCCGCCGTATGATAATCGAGGCGTAGTGTGAACAGTGGAGAGTGTAGTGGCAACCGGTACCGTGAAATGGTTCAACCCGACTAAGGGATATGGCTTCGTGCAGCCTCAGAGCGGCGGCAAAGATGTGTTCGTGCATATATCCGCCGTAGAGCGGGCGGGATTGAGCACGCTCAATGAGGGCGCCGTAATCGAATACGAGGTCGTCGCTAACAAGGGCAAGGAATCTGCGGAAAACATCAAAGTGAAGTAACCGCAGCAGCTCTGTCAAAATGAAAAGCCCCGCCTAAGCAGCGGGGTTTTTATTTGTGCGCCCATGACTCCGCCGACGCTGGCCCTGTCCCTGCTCAAAAACCTATTCGGTCTGAGAATCGGTTTGCCGATGGAGATCGCGACTGATGATTTTTGAATAGTCGAATAGACCATTGGTCGCTGCTGCGACCCGGACACCATGTATGGGTTCTGGGCGCTATTGCATCAGAGCGATACAGCTGTAAAACGGAACGGCGCCCATGCCGAAACAGGGATGCCATTTCGGTCGCCGAAAAAGTTTATGCGGCGCGACGTTCGTAGCGATGATGCAGACCCCCGACCTCCGGGAAGGCAATGATCTTGCCATCTGTTGGCGGGTGTATTGGGCGCGTCTCGGGGCAATCCTTGTCGAGCGAGAGATGCGTTCTGGTCTTGTGATGATATTGAAAATATGACGACAAGACGCCGCGCAAGTGATGCTCGTTAAAGATGATGATGTGATCCAAACATTCGCGGCGGATCGAGCCGATGAGGCGCTCGACATAGGCGTTCTGCCAAGGTGACCGCGGCGCGGTAACAACCTCTTTGATGCCCATCACCCGAACTCGATCGCGAA
>JGI20191J14862_1000186_pt1 | contig 21512 bp, 19 predicted proteins | sample NGESurdeep092012_7_FD_14862 | JGI IMG/M metagenome (IMG submission 14862)
CGCCCTTGGCGAGCAATTCCTGCGGCGTCAGGAAGAAGACGATGTTCTTGTCGAGATTCCCATACAGCAGCCATGCGAATGCGCCGAGCGCCACGACGACCGCCACGATGGCTGACTGGCGGCGCGTCATGGGGCTCGCTCCGTGTGCTTTGACGCGCTCTCGAACTCCGCGCGCGCCTGGGCGAGCGCGCGATGCACGCGGATCAGGTAGCCCAGGATAACGCCCCAGGTTATTGCGTACGCCGCGCCGATGAATGCCCAGTTCTGATCTGTCATTGTCAGGTACCCCCGAGTGCAGCCGCGTCGGCAATGAGCTCGGTCGCCCGGCGAAGGCGCGCAAGCTCGTACCGGCGGCGGATGAAGTAGATCATGATGAGCATAAACGCTATCGCATTCGTTCTGAGCCCCAGTACGTACGCGGAGTCCATCGTGGAGGGGCTCGATTGTATCTGGTGAAGGGTACGCCACCACCGCACTGACATGTAAACGATTGGGACATTGATCGCACCAAATGCACCGACTGCGGCGCTCCACTGCGCCCGTCGCTCAGGGTCGTCGACGAACGATCGCAACGCAAGGTAGCCGACGAAGATCATGAAGAGGACGAGAGTCGTGGTGACGCGGGGATCCCACACCCACCAGGCGCCCCACGCCGGTTTTCCCCAAATCATGCCGAGGACCAACGTCAGTCCGTTGAAGGTAGCGCCAACCTCTGCGGCAGCCGCCGCGAGCAGATCGTCCTTCTCCTGCCCGCGCCACATATAACGAATGCTGAACACGAACACGACCAGAAAGGCCAGAGACATGATCCACGCGGCGGGCACGTGCACGTACAGGATCTTCTGCAGGTGCCCCATGTCGCGATCCGCGGGCGAGGTCAGGACGGCGTGCACCTGCGCCGCGATCAGGGCGACGAACGCGAAGACGCCGAACAGCGTCCAGGCGCGCGATCGAGGAACGTTCATGGTGTCGGCTGTTTCATTCATGCGAGACCCTCAGGCTTCAATGACGTGCTCGAACGCGAGCAATGTAGCGGAGACGAAGACAATATCGTACGCAACGAGCAACCGAATCCACGCGCCGGCCTCATGCATCAGGTCGCCGGTCAGGAGTGCTTTCGACCCAGAGATCGCCGCGAGCAGCACCGGGACCAGCATTGGAAAGAGGAGCAAGGGGAGGAGCACTTCGCGCGCGCGAGTGCGGCTTGACATCGCGGCGTAAAATGTGCCGAGTACCACAAGACCAACCGCACCGAGCGCGAACAGGCCGAGAAGGGACGGCCACGCCTTGGGAATCGTCACCTGAAAGAGCGTCACACCGACGATGACGACGATGGCGAGCATGAGCCCCACGAACAGCGCATTCGCCAGGAGCTTGCCGGCGAGGATTGTCCAGCGCGAACCGGGATACAGCAACAACGGCTCGATGGCGCCGCTTTCGAGCTCGACCTGAAATGACCGATTGAACGCAAGGACTCCGGCGAAGAGGGCGGCGAGCCACACCGCCCCGGCTGCGGCGTCGCGCAACGCTTGCGCCTCGGGCCCAAGCGCAAAGCCAAAGAGAACGAGTATCGTCACCGCCAGCGCCGCGACGCTGTTGAAGCCGGCCTTCGAGCGACGCTCCGTGGTGATGTCTTTCCACGCGATCACGCGGACGCGGCGCCAGTCTTCTCGCCATGCCATCAGCGCGCTCCAGCGGCCGAGGCGAGCGTCGGCGCACTCGCTGTCGGGGCGTTCGCGGCGGGTCCATCTCCCTCGGCCGCGATGCGACCATCAACGAGCGTTAGTACGCGATCGAGCATACCCGCCGCCGGAGCGAGTTCGTGAAGGACGAGGAGCGCCGCGCCGCCAGCATTCCGCACCTCTGTGATGACCGCGTTCATGATGTCGATGCCGGCGGCGTCGAGGTTGGCGTATGGTTCGTCGAGGAGGAGCAACCGCGGGTGCATGAGCATCAGGCGCGCGAGCGCCAACCGGCGCTGCATGCCGGCGGAAAAGCCACGCACCCGATCGTTTGCGACGCGGGCGAGGCCGACCCGATCGAGCCACGCCTCAAGACCCTCGGGCGATCGGCCCAGCATCTCCGCGGCGAACCGCAGATTCTCTAGCGCCGTCAGGTCGTCGTACAGCCCGGCCGTGTGCGCGAGGAAACCCACATGCCGGCGCACGTCATCCGCCGCCCGCGTGACGTCGTGTCCATAAACCCGGGCCGCCCCAGCGTTTGGCTTGAGCAGGGTTGAGAGGACACGCAGGAACGTGGTCTTGCCGCTCCCATTGGCACCCGCCAACCCGACGACCTCGCCGGGCCGAACCTGCAGTGATACTCCACGCAGACACCAGCGGGCGCCGAACCGACGCGCAATTCGTTGGGCGTCTACCGCGAGGGATGACTCTGCATTCATTAGTCTGTCGGGTGCGTCTGGGTACGATTGGCTGAGAGGCGCCCACTGGTCGCCAGCCGGGCGCAACGCGAGCCGACGGCTCGCCATGCTGGTGGCTAGACGCCTTGAGCCTAATGCGGCTGACGTGCCATCAGAGGCCGGCTTAACCCAATNTAGTCCTTTNGGTGGCAAGCGGGAGTGGGTTGGCGACCGGTTTTCGGGGGCCGAATAAGGTCGCGAGCGCCCTAGACTAGCNATTCCCAATTTCCTTTGCAACTGGGCGGCGCTCGCGCTGGACCAGGAGACGCACGCCGATTTGGGGCGGGTGCGGGNGTCGCGGGCGGCCTCGTCCGCTAATCCCGGGATTGCCTGAGTTCGATCGCGTCCCGCTTCGACGTCGTCCCACACTCGGAGCAGATGCAGTACTCGGGGCCCACAACCACGAAGTCGGTCGAATTGTCGCACGCCGGGCAGTGAGCTTTCACAATCGGCTGCATCTCTGTCTGCAACCCGTTTCGTACCAGCCGCGCCGCCATGACAATTGGCGGTACCGCGCCCACTGGGCAAAGAGCACCCGAGCAATGCTCTCCAATCTCCAGACAAACGATCTCACGGTCATGAATCGGTGAAGGGTCGTCCTGCACCGGCTCGTCCGTGAGNACGAGCCGCACATTGTGATCGCAGGCCGAACAATAAGCGTCGATGGTTTTCATTACGACCTCCTTGGTTCCTGTGCGGCGGCATCACCGCAACGCGGTTATTGGTGCATTACCGATCCGTTGGGAATCGCTTCGTGCGTGCCCTCACGTCAATGGAATCACTTCGGCGCTCGCGTCGAGCCGCCGCGCGATCACGAGCGCGGCGTCGCTTGGCAGCCCGAATACGGCCGTCGATGCAGCGTCGGCGTCGATGCAGCGGCTGGCGAGCACGGTCGCGCTGTGGAACGGCGTGCGCCGCGGCGCGGCCGTCGCCGGATCGATGAGGTGGTGATACCGCATCCCGTGCCAGAGGAAGAACCGTTCGTAGTCACCCGAGGTGGCCACGGCGCGATCGCTCACGCGAAGCGTGGCGGCCAACTCATGCCGGTCGTGTGGCGAGCGGATGCCCACGGTCCACGGCTCCCCTTCGGGCGATTGCCCGAGCGCAAACAGGTCGCCACCCACGGTGACGATCGCGTGCTGCACGCCGCGCGAGCGGAGCACACCAGTGGCGCGATCCACGCCGTATCCCTTGGCGATCGCGCCGAGGTCGAGGTGCAAGTCGGGATCGTCGAAGCGCACCCGCGGCGCGCCGGCGCTCACGGCCACATCCACCTTGCGCCAGAAGCCGCGCGCGGCGAGTCGCTGCACGCGATCGTCCGCGGGCGGCTCGTGACGATTGAGCACGTCCCACAACTCCGAAGCCGCGCCGACGGCCGGATCGAACCGGCCATCGCTCACCGATGCGGCGCGCAGCGCGGCCGCAATCACGACGGCGGTCTCGGGCGCCACCCGCACACCGTCGCGCCCGGCACCGAGGTTGGCGCGCCCGATATCGGAGTCGCTCCGGAACCGGGTCATGGTCCGCTCCACCCACTGGAGCTCGGCGATCGCGGCATCGATGGCATCCTCGGCGAACCGCTCGTCCGCGTGAGCGACCTGCACCTCGGCGATCGTGCCCATCAACGGGACGGTGCGCTTCACGAGCGAGGTGTGCCGCCGCAGCGCCCGCGGCAGCGAGAGTGCCACGAACACGCCCATGCCCATGGTGAGGAACTCGCGCCGGTCAGGATGCCGGCGAAGGAACGGGTTACTCGACATCGTGATCTCCCTCGGTGTGACGCCCGCAGGCGCCGGTGCACCCCGCACAATGTCCGGTGCAGCCGCGGTACTTGATCGCACCGAACAGCACGAACAGCAGGGCCATCAATACCATTGCGATGATCGTGTCTATCATTGGCTTCCCATCCCCGCGAATCCCATGAATGCCAGCGAGAGGCAGCTGGCGGCGACGAGCACTAATCCCATCCGTCGGGCGATTACCGGCACATCGGCCACTTCCATTCGCTCGCGGATCGACGCCAGCAGCGACAGCGCGAGCGTCAGGCCGAAACCGGCGCCGAGGGCGAAGACGAGCCCTTCGACGAAATTGTAGCGCCGGCTCGTCTGGAAAAGCGCCAGCCCGAGGATCGCGCAGTTGGTGGTGATGAGCGGCAGGTAGATACCGAGTTGGCGGAACAGCACCGGAAGGTACTTCTTCACCGCCATCTCGACGATCTGCACCGCTGATGCGATCACGACGATGAAGGCGATCGTGCGCAGGTAGGGTGTCCGCGTGAGGATGTAAGTGTTGAGGATCCAGGCGCTCACCGCGGTGATGATCAGCACGAAGGTGTTCGCCAGCCCGAGCCGCCACGCCGTCTCGATCTTGGCCGTGACACCGAAGAACGAGCAGAGCCCGAGGAACATCACCAGCGTGAAGTTGTTGACCAGGAGGGTGGAGACGAAGATCCAGGCGAGGTTGCTCACTTGGCCTCCAGCGCGCGCCGGCGGCGCCTGAGTTCGTCGATCCACGCCGCGGTGATCAGCAAGAGTCCGAGCGTGAAGAAGCCGCCCGCTGGCAGTACCATGAACACCCACGGTTCCCAGTGGGGGCCGAGGATGTCGAAGCCGAGCAACGAGCCACGTCCAAGCAGCTCGCGAATCGCGCTCATCGCCGCGAGCGAGAGCGTGAAGCCGATGCCCATCCCCATTCCGTCGGCCACCGCGCGCACCGGCCCGACCTTCGCCGCGAACGCTTCGGCGCGGCCGAGCAGGAGGCAATTTGCGACGATGAGCGGGATGAACGGCCCGAGCGCCTTGCTGATCTCCGGGAAGCTGGCCGCGAGGAGCAGGTCGGCGAGCGTCACGAACGTCGCGATGATGAGGATGTACGAGGTGATGCGCACCTCGTGCGCGATGTACTTGCGCAAGAGCGAGACGAAGAGCCCCGAGCCGACGAGCACGAACGTCGTCGCGACGCCCATCGCGATGCCGTTCGCGAGCACGTTGGTGACAGCCATCGTGGGGCACATCCCGAGCATCTGCACGAGCACGGGGTTCTCGGCGGCGATGCCGCGCCAGATGTCGGCCCGGAGCGTCGCCGGAGGCGGCGCGCCGGGAACGAAATCGAGCGCCGCCGCGGGCGAGAGAGCGAGAGCGGTGGTCACTTCGTCCTTCCCTTCTCATAGGCGGCGAGCAGCGGCTGCCACCGCTCCACCGCATGATTGATGATGCGGATCACCGCGCGCGATGAAATCGTCGCGCCGGTGATGGTCTGCACCTGGCTCGGATCGGTGGCATTGCGCGTCTTCACACCCTTGAGCGGCGCGATGCGGCCGGCGAACTGCGAAACGAACGACGTGTCGCGCTCGATCTTGTCGCCGAGCCCGGGGGTCTCCTTCTCTGCGAGCACCTTGAAGCCGATGAGCGTGCCGCTCGAGGGCTCGAACCCGATCATCAGGAGCACTTCCTCCTGGAACCCCGGCTCCTGCGCAGTCACCGCGGCGCCGAGTTTCTTTCCGTCCGCGTCGAATCCCAAGTAGGCTTTTGGAAGTCCCTTCCGGTCCTCACCCGAAGTGGGCGATTTGGTGAGCACGCCTTTCTGCAGGTAGAGCGTGTCCCACCGCGCCGGCGCCTTGAGTACCTCGCGCACGGCGGTCGCTTCCTTTGCGGCCGCGTACTGCTCGATGGTCGGCAGCGTGGCCTTGTAGACGGCGACCACCAGAAGCCCGGCCGCGGCGCCGCCGATGGCGAGCGTGGCGAGCAGCTTCCACGACGACACTTCGGGCGCCTTCGCCGTCGCTGGCGGAGTGACGGCGACGGCACTCGGCGCGCTCGGCGGCCCGTGATGCGCGTGCCCGCTCACGTCGCGCTCACGAGCCGCGTGCCGAACACCCGCGGCTGAGTGGCCCTGTTGATGAACGGCGTGAGAGCGTTCATGAAGAGGATCGCGTACATCACGCCCTCGGGGAGCCCGCCCCACACCCTTATCACCACGACGAGTATTCCAATGCCCGCGCCGAACACCCACCTGCCGAGATTGGTGATCGGCGAGGTGACCATGTCGGTCGCCATGTACACGGCGCCGAGCATCAGGCCGCCGGAGAAGAGCATGAACAGCGCGTCGGGCTTGGTGGCGTCAACGAAATGGATGGTGGCGCTCAACGCCATCACCGTGACGAGGACGCTCACCGGAATCCGCCAGTTGAGGTAGCCGCGCCAGGCGAGGTAGATACCGCCGGCGAGGATCACGAGCGCCGCAGTTTCGCCGAGCGATCCGCCGGTGCTGCCGATGACGAGATCGGTGAGCGGCGTGCCCTTTCCCTCGAACTTGAGCAGTCCGAGCGGTGTCGCCGACGTCACGGCATCCGGCAGCGGGTGCGTGAGCGGCATCGCGAACAGGTCGCCGTGGAGCGTGAAGAACCCGCCGCCCGCCGACGGCCAAGTGGTGATCGCCACGGGGAACGCCGCCTGCAGGAATGCGCGGCCGACGAGCGCCGGGTTGAACACATTCTGCCCGAGCCCGCCCCACACCTGCTTGCCGAAGACGATCGCGAACGCGGCGCCGAGCGCCGTCATCCAGAGCGGAAATCCGGCGGGAAGCGAGAGGCCGAGCAGGAGCCCGGTGATCGTCGCCGAGCCGTCGGCGATCGCGCCGCCCTTCCCGGTGGAGCGTTCGGTGAGGAGCGCGACCGCCACCGCGGTGGCGATCTGCAGCAGCGCGCTCACGCCGAAGAACCACGCCGCGGACAGCACTACCGGGACGAGGCTCGCCACCACGTGCCACATGATGCGCGGCGTGGAATCTAGTGATCGGATGTGCGGTGAAGCCGTGACGATGAGTTTATCGGCGGTCATGTGACCGCCGCCTGCGCACGCCGGAGCGCAACCTTGCTCGCCTGGAAGAGCTGCGACAGCGGAATGTTCGACGGACAGACGTACGCGCACGAGCCACAGAGCATGCAGTCGGCGAGGTGCAGGTCGGCCATCTCCTCGTACTGCTGCACCCGGGCGTGGTCGCCGAGCAGCGAGGGATTGAGGAACACCGGGCAGGCTTCGAGGCAGCGCCCGCAATGGATGCACGGGTACACCGCCGCCTCGCGCGTCTCGCCTTTCTCGAGCACCACCACGCCGGTCGTCCCCTTGATCACCGGTGCGTCGAGATTCGCCAGCGCCTGCCCCATCATCGGGCCGCCGATGATCACTTCGGCGGCCTCCGCCGTCACGCCGTCGCAGTGCGCGAGCAGGTCGCGCAGCTTGGTGCCCACGGGAACGATGAGATTCGCGGGCTTCCGCAGTCCATGCCCCGACACCGTCACGATCCGCTCGATGAGCGGCAGCCCCGTCTCGAACACCTCGGCGATCGCCGACACCGAGCCGACGTTCTGCACCATGACGCCGACGGTGACGGGGAGCTTTCCCGACGGCACTTCGACGCCCGTGACCGCGTGGATGAGCATCTTCTCCGCACCCTGCGGATACTTGACCGTGAGCGGGAGGATGGTCACATCGATGTCCTTCGGCACCGTGCGCCGGAGCGCCTCGATCGCGTCGGGCTTGTTCTTCTCGACGCCGATCACGCATTTCTGCACGCCCATCGCGTGCATCATCACCCGGATGCCGAAGTGCACGCGATCCGGATACTCGACCATCGTCCGGTGGTCCGACGTGAGGTACGGCTCGCACTCGGCGCCGTTGATGATCAGCGTGTGCACCGGGCAATCCTTGGGCGGCGCCAGCTTCACGTGCGTGGGAAAGGCCGCGCCGCCGAGTCCGACGACACCGGCGTCCTGCACAGCCTTCACCACTTGCTGCGTGGTCAGACCCTCCCAGTGCGGCACGAGGCGGGGACGCGCGACCTGCGGCGCGAACCGGTCAACCTTGATGCGCACCGCCTCGGCCATCGAACCATCTGGGTGCGGCCACCAGTCCACGTCCACCACCGTGCCGGCGGCGGACGCGTGGATCGGCACGGACATGAAGCCATCGGCTTCGCCAACCTTGTCGCCGCGTTCCACCTTGTCGCCCACTTTCACGCAAACCTTCGCCGGCTTTCCCGCGTGCTGCCGGAGCGGGAGCACCAGTTCGTCGGGATAGGGCATCCGCCGGATGGGGAGCTGGCTGGTGAGCTCCTTCTCCTCGGGCGGGTGAACGCCGTGCCGGAATCCCGTCGCGAAACTCACTATCTGATCAGTTGAACTTCTCGGCGCGCTTCACCCACTTCGCGAGATCTTTTTCCTTCGGGCTGAGGGGCGATCCGGGATGGATGATGGAAACCGGGCACCGCTCCGCCGCGACGACGAGCTGCTGGAACGTGCCGGCCCTGGCATCTTTCACGTACGCCTGCTTGTCGGCGTTGTAGGCGAACATCCTGTTGTTGAGATTCGTGCACTCGTTGCAGCTCGTGCAGCGGGCGGAATCGATGTACGCCTCGAGCACCAGCGTTTCGTCGTCGGCGACGGCTGTCGCAACCGCGGCCGGTGCGGCAGCAGGTGCCGGCGTCGGCGCCGCCGGCGACACAACGGCAAGGGGAGCCGGGTTCGCCACGGTGTTCGGTACCGAACCATTCCCCGACGGCTTTCCCACCGATGGTAGCGACGCGAGCAGCTGGGCCACGGCCGCCGAGCTGCCGGCATTCTTGAGCAGCCCTTCGGCCAGCCGTCGCGCGATCTGCGCCGGCAGGCTCGCCTTGAGCTCGGCGACCTTCGTCTCGTAGTCGAGGCGCAGTGCATCGGCGCGCTGTTCGAACTCCGATTCCATCTGCCCCACTACGGTGTCGTGCACCGCCACCGGGACTTCCAGACCGGCGAGTTGGCGGAGCTGCGACCAGAACTGCTGCCGTTCGGCGGCGAGCTCGACCATTTCTGCCGAGACCTTCAGGCGGCGGAGCTTCCGCTCCTTGGTCAGCGCCCAGATGAACGGCGTGCGACCCTCGCGATCGTCGGTGCTCGCCGCGACGTACTCGTGGAAGAGCATCATCTCCTCGCCGGCCTCCGACGCCGGCAGCTCGGAGAAGTGCTGCTTGAACCGCACTTCGGTGGCCGCCCAGTCGGCGATGGTGACAGGCAGTTCCATCGTCTGTTCGGCGCCGTCATCATCCACGTACTTGAGCGCGTAGGAAGGCCACGCATCGTTCGGTGACGGATTGCCCTCGAGGCTCAGGCAATCGGCGAAGCTCGGCCCGCCGTCCGGATCGTAGGTGAGGAACGGAAACGCGCGGCTCTCGAGTGCGAGGCGCGCCGCGTGCTGCGACCAGTCGTCGGCGAGCCCATGCTCCACCGGGCACGGCGTGTAGACGTTGAAAAGCACGGGGCGCCGCTTGTGGAGCCCCTTCAACACACCGGCAATGAGGTGCGACGCGGCGGCCTGCGATGTCTGGTGGACGTACACGCCCCGATGCGCGATCGCGATCAGCGCCAGTTCCTTGCGCACCTCCGTCTTGCCGTGCTGCGACTTGCCGTAGGCCGACATGTCGGCCACCTGGCCGATGAATCCCGACGTGCACGCCTGGCCGCCGGTGTTCGAGTAGACCTGCGTGTCGAGCACCACTACCCGGATCGGCTTCCCCGACGCGAGCAGCCGCGAGAGATTCTGGAGTCCGATGTCGAGCATCGCGCCGTCGCCGCCCATGGAGACAATCGGCGGACAGAGCGCGAACTCCTCGTCGGTGAACTGTTTCCAGTCGAGGTCGCTGAGCGCCGCCTCGTCCTTGGCGGCGTCGTAGGCGCCCGCCGCGAGCAGCTCGGCGCGGCGCACCGCGACGAAGTTGTCCGTCATCTTGCGCATGTGGGCTTCGAACAGCCCGATGGCGATTGACGGCGAGTCCTGAAAGAGGTGATTGACCCATGGGAACGGATATGGATTGTACGGATATGTACTCGCCCACACGGAGGAGCAGCCGGTGCTGTTGGCCATGGCGAGCGACGCGCGGCCATTGCCGCTCGGTCCCTCGACGTAGCGCCACTTGAGGTCGCGCAGGTCGTGCAGCGCGCTGTTGAGCAGGCGCAGCCGCTCAGCCTTGGTTGCATCGACCGGCACGGCGACCGACCCTTTCGCGGATGCTGCCGCATCGAGGTCGGCACCGGCCGACAGTAGGTCGCGTGCCTGCTGATCGAGCGCGTTGATCAGCGCGTCGAGTCGTGTTAGGAACTGTGCAACGTGCGGCTGCATCGAGGCATGGATCGCGGAGACGATCAGGTGCACGGCGGTCTTCTCGCCGCACCCCATGCACGCGCCGTCGCCGCCGACCATCGAGCGATATGTGTCCTTCTTGAGCAGGAGCGAGGAGAGCACGCCGATCCCTTCGTCAACGTTCGACACATTCACGTACTTGTCGTCGGTGTCGGGAAGGCGCTCCCAGACGCTCCAATTGCGGCGCAGCTTGTCGAGCCCGGGCTCGTCCTGCTTCACCGTGACGAGCGCGCCGTCGGGACAGACGGCGACGCAGAGATTGCACCCCTTGCACGCTTCGGGATTGATCGTGATCGAGAGCAGCCCGCCCGCGCCCTTCGCTTTCGCTTCGACGGCGTCATAGAACGGCTTGGTGCGGGCGAGCGGAAACTCAGCGAGCCGCGCGTTGACCGCCTGGAATTCCGGCTCCGCGGCGGCCTTCCGTTCCGTATCCCAGCCGAGCTTGTCGGTGACAGCGCGATACGACAGCGCCCACGCGTCGGCGAGCGGCGACGCGGGATTCTGGTCAATGAGCTTGCGCGCCTCGCGCGCCCAGTGCTTCACGATCGGCCGGATGCGCTCCATCCGCAGTCCATTCACCGACGCGTCGATTGCCGCGGTCAGCACATCCTCGACGCTGTTGACGAGCCCCGGGATGGCCGAGTCCGGACACTGCGTCCAGCACTGGCCGCAGCCGGTGCACTTCTCGGCGATGAAGTCCGGCACCTCGAGCCGCACGCCGCTCATGTCGCGAATCGCGCCGGTGGCGGCGGGAATCGCGCTGATCGCGGCGAACGGATCGGCGATGCCGTCCTGCCCCATCTGGCAGAGCGCGCACACCTGCTCCCAGAACCGGCCCGGGTTGCCGGGCCCCTGTTCGGCGTTCGGCGAGTCGAGCAGCATCGGCATGTGCGGCACTTTGCCCGGTTCGTCGGCAACGTCGCCTTCGGCCGGCTCCACCGCGTGCACCTCGTCGAAACCGCGGCGGATCACCCGCACGTTGTCCTCCACCACCTGCTCACCCTTCGATCCGAACTTCTTGGCGAGCTGTTTGCGAATGCCCTCGAAGACGGACTTCTCACTCACCCCTTCGCGCGCGAGCAGCGGCGAGGTGGCGAAAAAGGCGCCCATGAACGCCGCGCCCTGCATCCGGTATCGCAGCTCGATGTCGGACGCTTCCTTCCGCGCGATCGCAAACGCGTCGAGCACGTACAACTTGATCTTCCGCTTGCGGATCGTCTGGCGCGCCTTGGCCGGCAGCGTCTGCCAGAACGATTCCGGCGAGAGGTCGCTCTGGATCACGAACACGCCGCCCGTGGCGAGTCCGTCGAGCGGATCGCTGTGGCGGAAGACGTTCGGGTCGGGCGAGAGCACGACATCCACGTACCGGAGTTCGCAGTTGAGCCGGATCGGCTCGTGCGCGAGCACGGCGTAGAACGTCGTCGGCTGCCCCTTCTTCTCCGAGCCGTACTTCGGGTTCGCCTTGATGTGCATCCCGAGCAGCTCGAAGGCGGTCATGGCGAGGTTCTTCCCCATCGTGATCGCGCCCCATCCACCCACGGAATGGATGCGTAGCGCCGTGGAGCCCTGCGGGAGCAGGTTCACGTCGCCCGCCGAGTGGACGGCGAGCTCGGGGAGCCGCGGATAGCTTTCGACGAGCTTCTCCTGCCAGATCTGGAGCTTCGGCAGCCGCGTTCCTTCGCGCACGAAATCGACGCCGAGGTAGAACTGCCGCGAGCGGGCATTGCCCGGCAGCATGTTGTCAACCGCGGCGACGATGTCGCCCGGTTGCAGGTCGCGGCTGCCGAGCCCGAAACAGGCGGTGAAGAAGTCGGGCACCTGCTCGCCGCGAATGGGGATAATCCCCGCGTACGGGAGCGGAGAGCCGGGGGTGACGCGGCCGTTCTCGACGGCTTTCGACATCGCCGCGCGAATCTCGCGCAGCAACGGCGGATCCACCGCGAGCGGCTGGTCGGTGCGTTCCATCACCACGACGCCCTTCTTCCCGGCGAGCAGATCGGCGATCGCGTCCGCGGGGAACGGCCGGAACATCGTGAGGTTGACGACGCCGATCTTGAGCCCGCGCGTCGAGCGCAGGTGATCGGCGACGGCCTCGGCGTTCGATACGACGGAGCCCTGGCCGACGATCACCCAGTCGGCGTCATCGGTGCGATAGCCCATCGCCCGCGCATATCGGCGCCCGGTGAGCGCGGCGTATTCATTGAACGCGCGATCGGTGAGGTCGGCGATGTGGTCGAAGTAGAACGGCCGCTGCGCCGCCACGCCCTGCGCGTAACTGTCCTGGTTCTGCACCACACCGAGCATCGCCGGGTAGTCGAGATCGAACGACTCCGGAATGCGGCGGCGCTTGTCACCGAACACGAGCCGCTGGGCCGGTGTCGGCGATTCGATCAACTCGGCCGGATCGCCGAGGAACGTCTTGATGAGGTCGCGCTCGGGGAGGTGCAGCGACTCGATCACATGACTGGTGAGGAACCCATCCTGCGCGATGATGCCGGGGTTGAGCGAGAGTTCGGCTATGCGGTGCGCGATGAGGTTGAGGTCGGCGCACTCCTGTACGTCCTTGGCGAAGAGCTGGAAGAACCCGGTGTCGTCCACCGCGTGATAGTCGTCGTGGCCGGCGTGCACGTTGAGCGCGTGCTTGGTCATCGCCCGCGCGGCGACGTTGAGCACGTAGGTGAGTCGCTTGCCGACGGCCGCGTAGAGCGACTCGTGCATATAGGCGATCCCCTGTCCGCTCGAGAAGTTGGTCGCGCGCAGCCCGGCCATCGACATGCCCGCGGTCACCGCTGCGGCGGCGTGTTCACCCTCGGGCTCGAAGAAAAGCAGGCGCCGGCCGTTCACGTTGCGCTTTCCCTCGGCCACCGCGACCGCCCAACCTTCGCCCATCTGCGTGGACGGCGTGATGGGATAGGCGCCGGCCGCTTCGCTCCCCGCTGTTTCCATCGCGACCACGGCGCCGCTGCCGTCGAGCGCCTGGAGTACACCGGGATACGCGGGGCTGGCCTGAGCGGCCTCTTTCGGTTTCGAGGTTGTCCACAGCTTCATTGCCAATCACTCCCGGAAATTGCCAGAGCAGGCGCGAACTGCGCGCCCGAAAGCCACACGATCGCACCGGTCGGGCACCGCTCCACCGCACGCGGTTCGGCTAGCGCGATCTTGTCGTAGTTTACCACGGCCACCCCACTGGCGACGCTGATCAATCCCTCGACGGCGTCCTGTACGCACTTGCCGCACGCCGTGCACGCCACCTTGCACTGCTCGAGCGCCTCGTCGCCGCCAATCAGGTTTCTGCACTGCACGAGCAGCCCCGCGTTCACCGGCCGCAGCTCGAACAGCGACTTTGGGCACGCTTCCACGCAGTCGCCGCACGCCGTGCACTTCTCGATGTCCACCACCGGAAGCCCGGTCTCGCTCATCTCGATCGCGTCGAAGTCGCACACGCGTTCGCAGTCGGCGAGCCCGAGGCACCCCCACGCGCAGCCCTTCCCTCCGCCGGCGACAGCCGCCGCCGCCGCGCAGGTGGGGAGTCCGCGGTACTCGGCCTGGTACCCGGCGACATCGCTGTCACCCGCGCAGAGCAGTCGTGCGACATTCTTCACCGCTTCCCCAGCATCGACCCCGAGGTAACTGGCGATCTGCTCACGCGCCGCTTCGCCCGACACGGTGCACTGCGCCGGCGTCACCTTTCCTTCCACGGCCTGCTCGGCGAACGCGCGGCAACCGGGGAGCCCGCAGGCACCACAATTGGCGTTCGGCAGCATCTGCGCGACGATGTCGATGCGCGGATCTTCCCACACCCAGAGCCGTTTGTTGGCGATCGCGATGAACACGCCGAACACCAGTCCGACGCCGCCGAGGATCAGAATCGCGAGCAGCGTATCAGACATGGGTCTTCAAGGGACGCCCGCAGGAGTGGATTGATCGAGCAGCCAGGCGGTGAGCCGATCAGTGGGATCGGAGCCGTTGCCGCCTACCGCCGCGAGGCGTGCTTCAGCGGGATTCGCCGGCAAAACCGGTTCCTCGATGAGTGCTTTCAGATGAGACAGATCGTCACGCTGCTGCCACGCACTCCGGACGCCAAGCGACTTTCGTGGCTGCGCGTCGGGCATATGAGTCACTTCGATGCGCTGCCACATCGCCGATCCGACTCGCGGGTCGTGGACGAACCGGGCTTCCGCTCCGTTCATCACGGCGATGACTGCGGGTCCGTCGAAGTCAGTGACCCTTTCCAGAACCTTCATGTCGCCCGATTGCGCGACGAACACGCCGGGTGAGACGAGGCGCGCAAGAGGCGCCGGCGGACTCGGCTCCTCTACGAGGAGAATGAGGCGTACGCAGCCATCGATTAGCGGAGCGAGTTCGAACGCGTCGAGGTCGCGACCGTCGAGGCGGATTACGAGAGGCGGTGCCAGCTTGCGCTCGGCAGCCGTCCATTTCTCGAACGGATATCCCTCGAGCGGCAAATCGTGCTGCACAGGATCGTACGTGCGCCGTCGTACCAGCTCGACCAGGGTCGCGGCTCCGAACGCCGCGCCCAGAGTCGTCATGCGCGCACGAATCGCGGCGGCGGGGGACGCACCGGCGTGCACGTCCACGACGAAATCCTCATCGCCGGCATGAAGGAGAGCCTCGAGTGCTTCCGCGGCGCACTCGACGACTGCGCGGCCGACGGCGTCGAGCGGGCCGGAGCCGGAGGAAATCATCGCGAAACGATCGGGATCTATGAGCCCGGCGGCGAAATCGCCCAGTGCGATGCGCGTCTGACTCGGGCCGGATTCGGACGCGAGCGTGTTCCTGGCTCGCTCGAGCGTGCCGGAGACCACGAAACGAAAGAGCGCGATCCGCGGACCGAGAGCGGAAAGCGCCGCCACGACGCGTTCGTCAGACTGCATAGTGGTCGAGCTCCTCGTTCAGGAGAGCGATTCGCTCGCTGCTCGTGACCTTGGGTGCCTTCCGCAGCAAATCGTAGCGCGCGCGGGTCTCGTTCCTGTAGAAGAGGCCGAGCCGGATATGAGTGGAGTCTTCGGCGAGCCTTCTCGCGGAATCGAGATCCGAGGGATCGTGCGTCGCGCGATTCCTGTAGATCTTGTCGAGCTCGGGCGCGACGACTCCGTCGTCGTGAACCAGGAGTTCGATCATTCCAGGATTTCTCACCGCTTCTTCGTATATGCCCTGGGTGTACATCGGGCACCGCTGGAGAATTCGTACGAAAGAGAAGCCCTGGTGCCGATATGCCGCGCGAAGTGTGGCGTAAAGATGCGCGGGTACCCACTCTGCCGTCTGCGCGACGAAAGATACGTTCGTGGTCCCAAGAGTCGTCGTCAGCGGATTCAGCGGCGGGAGGAAGCTACCGAACGGCTGGGTGTTCGTTTTGAATCCCTGCGGCGTCGTGGGTGACGTCTGCTTTTTCGTTAACCCGTAGATGCTGTTGTCGAGCAGCATCGCCACCATGTGGATGTTGTAGCGGATGGCGTGAATCCAGTGCGCGGCACCGATGGAGCAGCAATCACCGTCTCCCATCACGACGAAGACTTCGAGATCGGGACGATGCAGCTTCACTCCGGTGGCGACCGGTAGCGCGCGCCCGTGCAATCCGTGGAAGCCGTATGTCTTGAGGTAGTGAGGGAATCGGCTCGAGCATCCTATTCCCGACACGAACACGGTCTGCTCCGGCTTGAGCTGCTCGGCGACGAGGAGCTTTTCGACAGCGGTGAGAACCGAGTGGTCGCCGCACCCCGGGCACCAACGGGCCACGGTTCCCTCATAATCGCCGAGCGCGAACTCGCGCTCGTCGTCGCCGAGAAGCGGCAGCATGGCGCAGTGTGTCATGGCCGGGCCCCGGTCAGAGTGAGTACCGCGTCGCGTATTGCCTTGTGAATGAGTCCGGGACGGAGCGGCTCGCCCGGTACGCGGGTCCAGCAATCCACGTCGCACAGCGTCTGCGCGCGGAGAAGCATCGCAAGCTGCCCTCGCCGCCTGTTCTCTTCGGTGACGAATGGATCGCCGGGCTGGTCACTGTAGTTGATCTCGACCGTCATAACCTTCCGGAATCGCGAAAAGATCTCCTTGAGTCCCGGCTGCAGCGGTGAGAGGAATGTCAGATGCACCGACGACGCGCGAATACCCTCTGCGCGTGCTCTTTCAACAGCTTCCTCGATGGCGCCCTTCGTGCTGCCCCAGCCGACGACGAGAAGGTCGCCGTCCTGGTCGCCATTGATGGCGGGCCGGAGCAGCGTTTGCTGAAGGACCGCAAGCTTGCGACTTCGCATCGTTGTCGCGCGCTGATGAACGCCGGCACCGTACGCGACTTTGCTCCCTTCGTCGTGCGAGAGCCCGGTGACCGTGAACATTCCACCAGGTTGCCCCGGTATCGAACGCGTTGACGTACCCGTCCGCGGGTCCCACTCGTAGGGGCGCTGTCCCTGCTTGACCGGCGCGAGATCCAGCTCGGGAGCGAGCCACTCCTTTTTCAGCTGCGGACGTGGGAAAGGTTGAACTCCCGTCGAGAGGTTCGCGTCCGAGAGAATGATCACCACAGTGCGGAAGGTCTCAGCGATCTGACGTGCCGTGATCACCGCATGGAAGCACTCCTCGATGGTCGCGGGCGCGATCACGACGCGCGGGGCGTCGCCGGGCTCCGCGAACAACGCGGCGAGGAGATCTGACTGCTCCACTTTCGTCGGCAGTCCGGTGCTCGGCCCGCCGCGCTGTACGTCTATGACGACGAGCGGAATCTCGGTGATGACAGCCAATCCGATGAACTCCGTCTTCAGCGCGAAGCCGGGGCCCGAGGTGATCGTGAACGCGACCTTCCCGGAGTACGACGCACCAATTGCCACTCCGACGGCGGCGATCTCATCCTCCGCCTGATGAAGGATTCCCCCAAACTTCGAAAAGACCTCCGCCAGATAGTGAGACACCGAAGTGGCCGGCGTGATGGGATACATCGCGCAGAGCTCCATTCCCGACGCTAGCGCACCCATGCCAAGCGCTTCGTTGCCGTTCATCACGACGAGGGCTTCGGTCGGAGGATGAGTTGGAACTTCGATCCTGAAATCGAGGTTGGCTGCGGCCCATTCGAGACCCAGCCGCAAGAGCGCGACGTTTCTCTGGTAGACCTCTTCGGATTTCTTGCGGAACGCGTACGCGATCTGCTCTTCGATTCGCTCGAGGCTGCGGTCGTAGATGTACGCCAGCAACCCTAAGGCAAACATGTTCTTTCCCTTGCGCGGATTCTCGTCGATGGTGAGGCACTGCTGCTCCATCGGAACCTCGATTATCCGATACGACTGCGCGGAAAGCTCGGCGAGCGCCTTGTCCCAGGCGGTCCGGATGTCGGGATTCGAGTTCGTGGCCCAGGAATTCTCGAGCAGAATTATGGCGTCGCTCGCGAGGGCGCCGAGTCGGTGGCGGCCGAGAAGGACCTGCTCGTTGAAGGCGATGATGAGGTTGGTTTCGTCGCCCCCGTTTGTGATGGGTCCAGTGCCAAAGCGGATGCGATTGCCGCTCGCTCCCTCGGCCATTCGAGGGGGTGGCTGGATCTCGGCGGGGATGATCTCCACCGTCCAGACCCCGTTCCCCATCTTGGCGGAGACTGCGCCGAAGATCTGGCCGCATTTCTGCGCCCCCTCTCCGGCGTCGGAGACTATTTCTATAGTATGCTCCGGCCGCCTGAGGACGGTCGGTGCAGCGCGAAGCTCGACAGGCAAGGCGACGGCAGTCATTGGCGGATACGTCTCTTTTTCGGGAGAGGAACGGATACTGCAATTCTTACCAGCCGAATAATAGCGTCAGTCAGTGATAGGGGCGGCTTTTGTCAGGGATTCCCTTCAATTGCCTCCGCTATCGCCGATGCATCGCCCGCATTCTGAACTTGCTTGATCAGAGTCAGGAGATGGCCGCGCGATTCCCCAGCATGGCGTGAAACACGAACTGGTGCACCGGGCGCCAGGGACGGCGAATGTCAGGGGCATCCCTTATTGCGTCGGCTGAAATTTCAGCATACCATCCCCTGCAACAATACTGGGAATGCATACGCGACTGGTCTTCGGGGTTGGTAGCGTCGTCTGCGTGCTAATGTTGGTCACGCCCCTGCAAAGCCAGCAGTTGGACTCGGAATCGTTTCGCGGTCGCGACGTCGCGCTCGAGCTCTCCATCGACTACTCCGCGCAGCGGCTGTCCGGCTCGATGACGCTCGACATCGAGACCTACTTCGGCTGCAAGCACGTTACAACCATTGCGGCGAAGCCGCATCCGATTACTGAGACTCACCGTGAACCCGATCGGTTGACGTCCCGAGAACGCGGCGAGCACTAGCCCGCCGAGGAGAAGACCGATCGCCGCGAGCACCGGCGCGCCAAGGAGCCACAGCATACACGCCACTATCACACGACGCGGGGACCAACTCGAAAGCTCCTTCACGTTTCCCCTGCTTCGCCATCCCGGTAATCCAGATCGGCCGGCCGCACCGCGCAGTGCTCACCACAACCCATCCTGTACCTGTTGCGCGCGAACCATCCGTAGAACTTGTCGGCGAGCGGCCGCGCGAACGGGATCTTGAAAAGCCACGACACCAGCCCGCCCTTCGGCAACACCTTCAGCAATTCTTCGAGCCCAGCGGCGGCCTGCCACGTCTTCCCGTCACTCGACCGGATCACTTGCATCGATTCCACGTACGCGCGCGGAGGAATCCAGGGAAACCTCGCCCGCACCGCCGGCGCCTGCGAAGGAATTATCTCGAGCTCGTGCTCGCGGTCCCACCTGGTGAGCAGCTTCACCATCCTGCCGCACACCTTGCAGTCGCCATCGTAAATCACGGTGTAACGGCGGCCACGATCGCCACTCTTTGGCACGACCGGCTCGTGCGTCGCTTCACCTGTCAGCGTGATCTTTCATCTCGATGCCGCCGTTCCCGCGGGTTGCTGTTGCGTTAGACAATGGAGCGTGCCCAAACCCCACACCAAATCAACGGCATGAATCCCAATCACCGCGCGACCCGGAAATGCCTCGGCGATTCCGTTGAGCGCCACGCGATCGTTGGGGTCATTGAATGTCGGTACAAGAACGGCGCCATTGGCGATGTAAAAATTGGCGTAGCTCGCGGGAAGCCTCTCGCCGTTCATGATCACCGGGCGAGGGAAGGGGATCGTGACTATCCGGAGCGGATCTTTCTTCGCAACGGCCTGGAGCCGGCGCATGTTGTCGGCCGACCGGGCGTGGTTCTCATCCGCCGGATCCTGCTCGTACGCCAGGATCACCGTGTCGCGCGAGCTGAAGCGGGCGATGTCGTCGATGTGCCCATGCGTGTCGTCGCCCACGGCGCCCTCGCCCAACCATATAGTATCGGTCACTCCCAGGTACTCGTGGAACGCTTTCTCGTAATCGCCGGCCATCATCAGTGGATTGCGCACCTGCACATCCGTGAGCAGCCATTCCTCGGTCACGAGCATGCGGCCCGCGCCATTCACCTCGATCCCGCCACCCTCCAGAATGAGGCGCTCTCCGTTGTCGGGTCTCCGCGGCACTATCCGCGGAAGCCCGGTCAGGCGCTCGATCTCGGCACCGATCTCAGCGTCCTTCTTATAGTTGTCGTACTTGGCCCAGCCGTTGAATCCCCAGTTGATCAGCTCGACGCGCCCGTCGCCGCGAACGACGCCGGTCGGAGCGGAATCGCGGAGCCACACCCGATCGTTCGAGACAGTGTGTAGGCGATAGCGTTGCTCCTTTACCCCGTGCGCAACCAGCAGCGTTCGCGCGTTCTCCGCCACCGTCGCGTCGTGACAGAGAATCTCGACTTTCTCGTAATCGCTGAGCGCGCGCACGACCTCCGCGTACACCCAGGGAATCGGCGCCAGCTTGCCAGGCCAGTCCGGCTCGTGGTGCGGCCACGCGATCCACGTCGCATCGTGTTTCTCCCACTCCGCCGGCATGCGCCGGCCGAGCGAGAGTTCCATAGTCAGAGCGCCGCTTCCGGCAGAAGCGGCGCTCTTGCCTTCGCGCATCATTAGCGCTTGACGGGGATCATGCGCTCGCCCGCGCCGCGCGGAAATATCGATTTCGGGATCATCACGTGGACCCCGACGTTCCCATCGACGAGCTCGGTGATGTCGACATCGCACGACACGCTCGTCAGCATGTAGGCGTCATCGTGCGACAGTCCCTGAACGGTCATCAGAAAGTCGATCGCCTGGCGGACCGCAATCTTCGTCGCCTGCACGAGATCCTTGTCCATTCCCATCGCGATCCAGTGCGTGGGCGTTTCCGCGCGCGGCCACGCGAGGTGAAAGTCCTTCCTCACCGTCACTTTGAATCGGCCGCGAAGAGACGTCTCGAGAGCGGTGATGTCGACCTCGCCATTCCCCTGGCCGGCGTGGCCGTCTCCGATCTCGAGCAGCGCGCCGGGAGTATGGACGGGAATGTAGAGCGTGGTGCCTGCTACCAGCTCCTTGTTGTCGAGGTTTCCGGCGTGGATGTCCGGTGGCGCGCTGCTCACTCGCCCGCGCGATGCCGGCGGAGCGACTCCGATGCTGCCGAAGAAGGGATGCAGCGGGATGTCGATTCCCGGCGCGAAGTGCGCGACGAGCCGCGTCGTGTCGAGCGGAATGATCCGCATCTTCGAGTACGCAAAGTCTTCCGGCAGGAACCCGCGATTCACGCCGAATGCGTTGTACGCATAAGGAATCGCGAGATCGATTTTCTGGATCTGAATCTCGAGGACATCGCCTGAATCAGCTCCGTCGACATAGATGGGACCGGTGAGTATGTGTCCGCCCGGCCCCTTGTTGGTAACGGTCGTCGTGATGTCGCGGAGCGAGCGCTCGACATCACCAGGCTTGACGCCGGCCGCCTCGAGCCGCTCCGGGGTTGATGTGAGGAGAGTCCCGACCACAATCACGTCGCCCGAGCTGATATGCAGAACC
>JGI20191J14862_1000189_pt1 | contig 21332 bp, 17 predicted proteins | sample NGESurdeep092012_7_FD_14862 | JGI IMG/M metagenome (IMG submission 14862)
GACCGCCACCATCGCCGCGACCTCCACCATCGCCGCGACCGCCCCCACTGCTTTCGGGACGCCCCGGAGCCGAGGATCGCTCGTCCCCGGAAGGCTCACCGGCGAGCGAGAGGGACACTTTGCCCTGTGGGTCGATGTCGTCGACCTTCACCTCCACCGGCTGACCGAGCTCGAGCACGTCCTCGACCCGCTCCACCCGCTTGCCGCGTCCGATCTTTGAGATGTGCAACAGCCCATCGCGGCCCGGCAGAATGTTGACAAAGGCTCCGAACTTGGTGATGTTCACGACTTTGCCCTGGTAGATAGCACCCACCTCGGCCAACGGCGGGTCGAGGATGGTCGAGATCCGCCGACGAGCCTCTTCGACGGCACTGCCATCCTTGGCTCCGATGGTCACGGTGCCAACCATGCCGTCATCGTCCACGGCGATATCGGCGCCGGTCTCCTGTTGGAGAGCGTTGATCACCTTGCCCTTGGGCCCGATGACCTCACCGATCTTGTCCATGGGGATCTCGAACGAGATGATCTTTGGTGCCGATGAGGCCACCTCACTGCGGGGCTCGGCGATGGCGCCGGCCATGACTTCGAGAATCGCCAGTCGGGCGTCCTTGGCCTGAAGGAGAGCCTTGGCCAGCACGTCCGCCGGCAGTCCGTCGATCTTCGTGTCGAGCTGCAGGGCGGTGACCACATCTTTGGTCCCGGTGACCTTGAAGTCCATGTCGCCGAATGCATCCTCGGCGCCGAGGATGTCAGTGAGGGTCACATAGTTGCCATCGTCGTAGACCAGACCCATGGCGATGCCGGCCACCGGTGCCCGCAACGGCACGCCGGCTGCCATCATCGACAGCGTCGATCCACACACCGACGCCATCGACGTGGAGCCGTTGGAGGCCAACACGTCAGAAACCAAACGGAATGTGTAGGGAAAGTCCTCTTCGTAGGGGACAACCGGGAGCAACGCCCGCTCGGCCAGCAAGCCGTGGCCGATCTCGCGACGCTTCGGGCCGCGCATGAAGCCGGTCTCCCCGGTCGAGAACGGCGGGAAGTTGTAGTGATGCATGTACCGCTTCGAAACCACCGGGGTGATGGTGTCGAGCAGTTGATTCATCCGGGGCATGCCCAGAGTCGTCACATTGAGCACCTGGGTCTCACCCCGCTGGAAGAGCGCCGAACCGTGCGCGGTGGGCAGAAGATCGACTTCGGCCGACAGTGGGCGGATCTGTGACGTATTCCGCCCGTCGATCCGAATGCCCTCTTCCACAATGCGCTTGCGCACCAGCTTCTTGGTCAGCCCCTTGACGGCGGCCTTGATCTCCCGCTCACGGTCGGGGAACTCGGAAGAAAGAGCCGAGACGATCGTCGCCGTAGCTGTGTCGAGAGCGCCGTTCCGTTCGGCTTTGGCCGTAAAGGCGTTGGCGGCGGCAACCGACTCCGAGCCGGTGGCAACCACCCGCTCCCACACGTCATCCCCGTAGTCGGAGAGGGTGGAGAACTCGAGAGGAACGATGGCGCCACGATCGGCAATGTGAGCCGCCACCAACTTGCGCTGCAGGACGATCGACTCGCGGATCCATGTCTTGGACACTTCGAGCCCGTCGGCCAGCACCTCTTCGGTGACCTGTGGGGCACCTTCGTCGTAGTACTGGAACGAACGCTCGGTGCCGCCGGCCTCCACCATCATGATGGCGATATCGGCGTCGTCGGCATCGCTGAGCGCCCGGCCCGCCACCACCAGCTCGAAGGTCGAGGCGTTGCCCTCTTCGAAGGTGGGGTGCGGGATCCAAACCCCGTCGGTCGAATACGCCACCCGGACAGCACCGATTGGTCCGTCGAAGGGGATGCCTGACAGCATCAGTGCCGCCGAGGCGGCATTGATGGCCAGGACGTCGTGCGGGTTGATCTGGTCAGCCCCAAAGATGGTCCCGACCACATGGACCTCGTTGCGAAAACCCTTGGGGAACGACGGGCGAAGCGGGCGGTCGATGAGCCGGCAGGTGAGGATGGCCTGATCCGAGGACTTGCCCTCCCGCCGGAAGAACGATCCGGGGATCTTTCCGGAGGCATAGGCCCGTTCCTCGATGTCGACCGTCAAGGGGAAGAAGTCGGCCCCCTCCCGGACCGACCGGGACGCGGTGGCTGTTGCCAGCAACACGGTGTCCCCGATACGGCCGAGGACAGCGCCGTCGGCCAGTTGGGCCAACTTTCCCGACTCGAAGGTGAGTGTGCGGTCGGTACCACTGATGGGTGCCGATACTGAAATGGCGTCTGACATGACGCTCCTTGGTTTGCTCGGGGGCCCCCCGAGCCAGTTCCCAGTTGTCGAACACCCCGTCCTGGTAGCGAGCCGGGTATTCGGCAACTGGTGACTGACCTCTGCAGGAGCCCGGTCTGTCTGTCTACGGCCTACCGCCGATGCGGCTTGCCGTTCCTACTGCCGGTCGACACGGTGTCGACCTGGCGTCCAACGGCGAGTTGCCGGTGGAAGAATTACCATCGCCCGGCCAAAGCCGGGCGAATCGAACGGTCACCGCCTAACGGCGGAGGCCGAGGCGTCCGATGATGTCCCGGTAGCGCTCGACATCGTTGTTCCCCACATAGTCGAGGAGTCGACGGCGTTGACCGATGAGCTTCAGCAACCCACGGCGGGTGTGGTGATCACCTTTGTGCACCTTCAGGTGCTCGGTGAGGTGAGTGATGCGCTCGCTCAGAATGGCGATTTGCACCTCGGGTGAACCGGTATCGGTCTCGTGGAGCCGGTACTCGGTGATGGTTGCCTGCTTGTCGGGCATGTGCTGGGTCGACCTCTGGGATGTTCGGAAACGGCGACGGACGGGGTTCGTCGACCCAACAATGGTAGCAGTATCAGCGGCACCAGGCACCAACGGGCTGAAGCCTACGCCCCGAATCCGGCCCCGCAGGGCCGGATTCGGGCACTCACACTGTGAAGCCAACGCGGGTCGGCAGCAGAATTACTTGTTGGGCTGGGGGGTCATCCGCAGATAGGGCTTCAAGGCCTTGAATCCCTTCGGGAAACGCTCCTTGGCCTCTTCGTCGGAGACCGCGCCGGAAATGACCACGTCGTCCCCGTCCTTCCAGTTCACTGGAGTGGCCACCTGGTAGTCGGCGGTCAACTGCAGCGAGTCGAGGACCCGGAGGATCTCGTCGATATTGCGACCGGTCGAGGCGGGGTAGGTCAAGGTCAGCTTGATCTTCTTGTCGGGCCCGATGATGAACACCGACCGGACGGTGAGGGTGTCGTTGGCGTTGGGATGGATCATGTCGTACAGGTCGGCGACCTTACGATCCTCATCACCGATGATCGGGAAGTTCAGGGCCTGGCCTTGGGTCTCCTTGATGTCTTCTGCCCACTTGGCATGCGAGACGACGTCATCGACGGACACCCCGATCAGCTTGGTGTCACGCTTGTCGAACTCGGGCTTGGCCTTGGCAAACCCGCCCAACTCGGTGGTACAGATCGGAGTGAAGTCCTTGGGGTGAGAAAAGAGGATTCCCCAGCTGTCCCCGAGATACTCGTGGAAACGGACAGTTCCTTCGGTCGTCTCTGCTGTGAAATCGGGGGCGATGTCGCCCAGTCGAATTGCCATGGTGCTACTCCTCATGTGTTCTGTACCGGTACTCCGGTCCGGATCGCGACCCTCACGATCCCGTCGTCTGCGTCAGGATAGACGAAGGAGAACCTATTGTCGACCTGATGGGTCAAGTTTCCTGGCCCCGGTGGCTGTGGTCGACCCAACCGGCATGGTCGAACCGGTCACCGGTTGCGGGCATGATATTCGCCCATGCCTGATATCGCCGCATTCGATTTCGACGGAACCGTCACCACCGGTGGCAGCGTGTTCGGCTTCCTTTCTGCCGTCACCGGTCGCCGGTTGGTGGTCGCCGCCTCAATCGCCCTCTCCCCTCGCCTGGCCCATGCCGCTCTGGCCGGGGGCACCGTAGCGGACGAGACCAAAGAGCGCCTCTTCCAACGGGTCCTGGCCGGTGTCGAGACCTCCCATCTCGACACGGCGAGCATCGAGTTCGCCAAGGGTCACCTGGCCAGCCACCTGCGCGCTGATGTCCACCGACGGTTTATCTGGCACCAGCAGCGAGGAGACCACACGGTCATTGTGTCGGCCTCTCCCGAAAGCTACGTACGCGAAGCCGGACGCCTGCTCGGAGCCGAGCACGTGATCGCCACCCGACTCGCGGTCGAAGATGGTCGCCTCACCGGACGATACGACGGGAAGAACTGTCGAGGCGAAGAGAAGTTACGCCGCCTCCAGGAGTGGGTCGCGGGTGTGGACGAGTCCTCTCCGCGTCTGTGGGCNTACGGCAACAGCCGAGGGGATCTTCGGATGATGACCGCCGCCGACGTGGGAATCAACGTCGGACGGCTTGGTCCGATCGGTCGACTTCGGGCATTTCCGGGCCTCGACAGCACCCAAACGCGACCAACTGACAGCGCTTGCTGACTGAACCTGCTGACGGCGGAGATGGCGGTTGGCCAGGTCCGTCCCTACTCCGCCGAAGGCGAACCAAAGAAGGTGGCGTCACCGAAGGAGAAGATGCCCCCGTCAGAGGCCACCAACCAGTAGCCAAACCGGTCGGGGGTGGCGGTCATCCCCACCACCGGTGCGATCAATGCCTGGTTTCCCATGGATCCAAAGTAGGTGGCGTCACCGAAGGAGAAGATGCCCCCGTCAGAGGCCACCAGGCGGTAGCCGTGCCCGTCGGCCGTGGTCGACATGCCCACCACCGGCCTGTTGAGGGCGATGGCCCCGGTGGACCCGAAGAAGGCGGCATCGCCGAAGGCGAAGATGCCGCCGTCGGAGGCCACCGACCAGTAGCCCTTCCCGTCGGGGGACCCGGCCATGCCCACCATGGGTTGATTGAGATGGATAGTGCCCGTCGAGCCAAAGAATTGGGCATCGCCGAAGGAGAAGATGCCGCCGTCGGAGGCCACCAGCCAGTAGCCACCACCGTCAGGGGACCCGGCCATGCCGACCACCGGTTTGTTGAGCCTGATGGCCCCGGTGGATCCATGGAAGCTGGCATCGCCGAAGGAGAAGATGCCGCCGTCTGCTGCCACCAACCAGTAGCCCTTCCCGTCAGGGGTGGCCGCCATGCCGACAATGGGCTTATTGAGGGTGATGGCCCCGGTGGACCCGAAGAAAGCGGCATCGCCGAAGGAGAAGATGCCGCCGTCGGAGGCCACCTCCCAGTAGCCCTTGCCGTCAGGGGTGGCCGCCATGCCGACAATGGGCTTATTGAGCGCAGAGCCAGCTTTGGAACCGTGAAAACCAGCATCGCCGAAGGAGAAGATGCCGCCGTCTGCTGCCACCAACCAGTAGCCCCCGGTAGGCGCGGGAGCGCTTGCGGCGATGAAGGGGGGCACCACACCGGCCAATGCTGGGACCGCCTGTACCGTCGAGAGAATGTCAGGGGAATCGTTGGCCTGAAAGACGAAACCTCCGGTGTCGGGACCGGTGCTCACCTGAAACGAGAGGAGCGACGAGATCGGGGTGGCGGAGCCATGTTGAAAACTGGCGAAGAGTGGAGACTGGCCGAGTGCGACAAGGGCCTGGACGACCAACGCGGTGGAGTTGGAATCGGAGGATCCGGGGGCGGTGGTGGCATTTGGTTCATATCCCCATCCCCCGTCAGGGTTCTGGGCCCCGGTTAGAAATCCGAGCGCGGCAGTAGAGATAGCCGAGGTAACTGCCGACTGACTGGCAAGACCTTGGATGGCAAGCGCTGTCGAGTTGGTATCAGGCCCGGCGAAGGAAGCCGGGTCACCGTCGCAGGGATTGGCGGTCGTGATGTAGCTGGTCCAACCACCGTCAGGGCACTGCTGCCCCCGGAGCCAGGTGATGGCCGAGCCGACCACACCCTGACTGGTGTCACCGACCGCTGCCAGCGCAGCCAGAGCCAGACCTTGGCGGTAGGCACCGTCGAAGGTCGGATCCTGAGCACCGAAGAGTCCGGCGTCTGTGCCACTGGTTCGTTCCGTGGCCACCAGGCGAGTCACCAGGTTTGTGCCACCGAAGTTAGTCGGGTCGACACCCAACGCATAGGCATCCAGAATCAGCAGCGACAACTGACCGGGACCGTCGGTGCCGGTCACGGTCACGTAGTCGTCAACGTGAGCTTCCAGATACGTGAGCGCCAACTGGGCCCCGGGGATGTCGATCCCGGTGGCGGCCAGCGCCAGGACTGTATTGGCGGTAAAGGACAGGTTGGCCTGCCCCGTAGTGGGCGATGGTATGAAGCCCTGCGGAGACAGTTTGGCGGCCAACCATCGAGCCCCCTGGTCGGCTGCAGTCGTCTGCGGGAAGTTGGTCGATGTGCCCGGCGACGATACCGACGATGACGGTGCGATGACGGGGGTGGCGGCCGTCGCTGTAGCCGGTCCCGCGGCTAGGCCGACCGCCAGGCAGATCGCCGAGGCGACTGCCACTCGTAGGCGTTGAATGGGCATGTTGGGTTTCCTCACTCTGGAGGCAACGACCCGGAAGCGCCACATTCCCAACTGCGAAACAGAGACTGACCGAGCCACTGCCGCAGTTCTCGACGGACATGGCTCAACTGAGCACTCCCGCGGTATCCCGGCTCGTGACTCGCCTGCTTTGGCGTGTCACCTACGGTTGCGGACCAGCGCCGGAATTCGACCGGCTTCCCCTTGGCAGTGCATTCGGTTGTGGATGCAAACGCTAGCAGTCCGCATCGAATCGCGCCCACGTGGACCCGGTGAACCGCCCTGCTCTCCGCCCTACACTCCAGGCCCTTGAGCGACACCAGCCATGGCCCCACGGCCAGCCCGGGCCCCAGCGTGATGACCCCGGGTATGGTCCTTCTCTTTGCCACCGCCTGCGGGGTGTCAGCGGCCAACCTCTACTACGCCCAGCCCCTGCTCCCTTCGATCGCCCGCAGCCTCAATGTCCGGTCGGGCACGGCCACCTTGATCGTCAGTGGGGCCCAGGTCGGTTACGGCATCGGTCTGGCCCTGTTGGTCCCGTTGGGCGACATGTTGGTTCGGCGCCGACTGGTTCCGGGCATCCTTCTCATCGCCGCGGCTGCCCTCTTCGTGGCGGCCGTCGCCCCCACCATCACCGTCCTCATCGGGGCGGTGGCGGTAGCCGGAGTGTGTTCCGTCGCCGCCCAAATCCTGGTCCCGTTCGGTGCCCAGCTCGCTGACGACATGAACCGCGGGCGGGTCGTGGGCACCATAATGAGTGGTCTGCTGATCGGGATCCTGTTGGCCCGGACGTTTTCGGGGCTCATCGCCCAAGTCGCCGGTTGGCGGGCGGTGTACATGGCGGCCGGCGTGGTCGTCCTCGCCCTCGTAGGACTTTTGGCCCGCACCCTGCCCAGAGAGGATGCGCGGCCAAAGCTCATCTACCGCGAATTGCTCGCCTCCGTGGTCCACTTGATGCGTTCCGAACCGCAACTGCGACTGCGTTCGGCGTACGGCGGTCTGGCGTTCGCCGCCTTCTCCGTCCTTTGGACCAGCTTGGCGTTCCTGTTGGCCGGGTCCCCGTACCGATACAGCGACGCGGTCATCGGACTCTTCGGGCTTCTCGGTGTCAGTGGAGCCCTGACCGCGTCACTCAGTGGTCGTCTGGCCGATCGGGGTCGGGAACGATTGGTGACCGGAGCATCGTTGGTCATCACCGTGGGGTCATTCGGTCTCCTCGCCCTCGGTTCCCATCAGCTGTGGGCGCTGATTGTGGGAATCGTGGTTGCCGACCTCGGTATCCAATCGGTGCACATTCAGAATCAACAGGTGATCTTCGCCATCGACCCCAACGCCCGCTCACGCCTCAATACCGGATATATGGTCACCTACTTCATTGGTGGTTCGATCGGGTCCGCCACGGCCGGGGTGATCTATTCCCGGGGTGGTTGGACGGCAGAGGTCGTAGTGGGCATCGCCTACAGCGGTGCCGCCCTGGTCCTGTGGATGCTCAGCCAGAGGTTCGGTGTTGGACGGGCTGACATCGTGGCGGGCCTCTGACGCGACAAGATTGGGACCATGTCCGCGTTCAGCCGATTTGATCGGATCATCGGCGGGGTCCTTTTGGCTGTGCTCATCGGGTTGGTAGGCCTGGGCATTGCCACCAGGTCTGGGGCCAAAACGACATCGTCGGCCCCCGCCGCGTCCAGGGGAACCTCCCATGCGGGTGAGACGACCTCCACCGCTCCGGCGCCAACAACCACCGGTCCGCCCACCACCACAACCACGACGACAACGAAGTCGGCAACGGCAGCGCCACCGCCAATCGGGGGGCAGGTCACCGCGGTGGGCGACTCGGTGATAATCGATATCCAGCCCAATTTGGAAGCCGATATCCCTGGGGTGAGCGTCGATGGTCTGGTCAGCCGTCAGTTCGAATCGGGGATCGCGGTTGTGCAGGCCGACCGGGCCGCCGGCACTCTGGGAAGCGTGTTGGTGATCGAGTTGGGGACCAACGGCACCGTCACCTCAGACAATGTCGACGCCATGATGCAGGCCGCTGCCGGGGTGAAGCGGGTGGTCTTTGTCAACGTAGATGTCCCCCGCTCGTGGGAGGCCTCCGACAATGCCGTACTGGCCGCCGGGGTGGCCCGATATCCAGGAGTGGCGGTGCTGGCCGACTGGTACTCCCTGTCGTCACCCCATCCCGAATGGTTCACGGCCGATCAGGTCCACCTCAATCCGACCGGAGCATCAGCCATGGCCACGTTGATCGCGCAAAACGTCTGAAGCCACCGGCGCCGATCCCACCCAAGCGCTAGTCGAGCTCTTTCAACCGTGAGGCATAGCGGACCGACTTCTCGGTGAGTTCGCTCATCATGGTCTCGAGACGGGCCTGTTTGCCTGCCACCACTTCACACAGCTTGTCGTTGATGGCTGACGCTTCGAGCAGAATCTCCCGGCGGCGTCCCTGGTCGGCGCCCGACCTGTATTCATGACGCAATCCGGCCAAATCATCCTCCCCCCGAAGGATGTCCCGAATCTCGCCGAGGTCGAAACCGAGCAATGACTGCAGCTCACGAATGTGGACGATGCGGCCCATGTCTTCTTCGGTGTAACGCCGGGCCCCCCCGGCCGAGTAGTTGGCCGGGGCCAGCAGCCCGATCTCCTCATACCAGCGAAGGGTACGGGGGGACACGCCCGCACGTTCAGCCGCCTTTCCGATGCGAAGCAGCCCTCCCCCACTCGACACCTCATCCACTGGCCGTTCCGGGTCGTCGACTCCCACGGCCAAAGTTTACGTCAACGTAAAATTTCTCCGCCAGTCATGAGGTTGCCTCCTACTCCAGCCAAGGTCGCCCGCGTGTTCCTCCTGTACGCCGACGGATGGATGACGACGGATCGATCGGGTGTTCGCGTTCTGAGGCTGTCGGTGCCTGTGCTACGCAGTGGTCATGCCCAGATTCGAACCGTTCATTGGCCTCCGGTACGACACCGCCCGGGTCGATATGAACATGGTGATCGCCCCACCCTATGACGTCATCGATGCTCCGGAGCGACAGCGCCTGGCCGGTCGCCACAGCGCCAACGCGGTGCGGGTGGAGCTGCCCGAAGCCGATCACCGGGCCGGATTGGACAGGTACCAGCATGCACGGGCCATGCTCGAATTCTGGCAAGAGGCGGGCACCCTGGTGGCCGACCCCTCACCCTGCTTCTATGCCTACCGGATGACCTCCCCCGGTGGCCGTCCTACCCACGGGGTCATTGGGGCGTTGGCGATCGACGAGGACAATGTCGGCGACATCCTTCCTCACGAGCAGACCCTTCCCAAACCCAAGAGTGACCGGCTCGACCTGCTGCGGGCCACCCGCACCAATCTCTCTCCCATTTGGGGACTCTCGCTCACGCCGGGTCTGACCCAGACCTTCATCGCCATCATCGCGGCCGGCCCGGCCCAGATGGCCGCCACCGATGATGATGGCGTGCTTCACGAGCTGTGGGTGATCAGCGGCTCCGCCTCCATCGATGCGGTCCGCCAGGCGGTGGGCAACTCTCGGGTTGTCGTCGCCGACGGGCACCATCGCTACGAGACCGCCCTGGCCTACCGGTCGGAGTTGGCCACCGAAGGTGACAAGACCCTGCCTGGCGCTGATCTGATCATGGCCCTGGTGGTGGAACTGAGCGAGGACCAGCTCGAGGTCGGGCCCATCCACCGGGTGCTGTCGGGACTGCCCGACGGGATCGATCTGGTCGACGCCTTCTCCTCGTGGTTCGACGTGACCAAGGTCGGCGACCTCACCCGGCGCACACTGGCCGCCCTGGGCGAATCGGAAGCCCTGGCTCTGGTGATGCCCTCAGGAGCCTGGCTCCTGTCGCCGAAGGACGGCACCCCCGAAGCCGCGGGCGCCTCGCTCGACTCATCCATGGTGGCCCTGGTCATCGCCGAGCTCCCCGATCATGAGCTTGAGTTTTGTCATACCTGGCAAGAGGCGGCCGAGGCCATCGACTCTGAANAGGCCCAGGCCGTGGTCCTTCTGCGTCCAGTCACCGTTGCCCTGATCTCCGAATGGGCCCGCAGCGACAAACGCATGCCGGCCAAGACAACCTATTTCCATCCCAAACCGCGCACCGGCATGGTTTTCCGGCCCTTACTCGCCTGAGCTGGACAGGTTCCATCCCTTGCCCGTGGCGACTTGGTTCTGGAGTATTCGGTCGGTAGCCTTGGCTCCCGGTCGCCTGGTCGCCCGGTGCCGTTATCGGCGGATGTTGCCGGTCAGTGAGGGGGAGAGGGTGGGTCGGAGCCGGATCGTCGCCTGGATGGCGACCGCAACTCTGGTGCTGTCGGCGACCGCCTGTAGTGCGTCGGCGGCTGCCACCCGACAAGTGGGATTGCAGCTCCCGATCACCCGGGGAACCACCCCGGCCGCCCCGACCTCGACCGCGGTCACCGCGGTCACCGCGGTCACCACCGCTACCCTGCCCTCCACCACCTCTAGGACCGCGCCTGTCCCCATTGTCCAGGCCCCCGGGTGGTCGGTCCCTCTGGCCACGTTGCCCCCGGGAGGAGGGATTACCTCGGTGTCGTGTATCTCTGACACCTTCTGCATCGCTACCGGCGGAGGGGCCAACCAAAGTGACGCCACCGGAACTGTCGGTGCCGGTGAGACCCGATCCTGGGACGGAGAGGCCTGGTCCAATCCCTCCGTCTACTTCCCGGCACCCACGGCTGGAGCGAACGGACTACCGATCATGCCGACGATTACCTGCGTCAGCGGGCCCTTTTGCGTCATCGCCGATGGGTCTGGCTTCGTAGCCAACGGGGACGGAACCAACTGGATCGCACCGGTACCGCTGAAGCCGGCTCCGCCCCTCACCACCAACCCCACCAACCCCGGAAGCGGCCACCCCGGTGCACGTGAGGCCGCGGTGTCGTGTGCAACGAGCAAATTCTGCACCATCGTCGACAACTCCGGGAACGCATACACCTGGGAACACGGCTCGTGGTTGGCGCCACAGGCCTTCGGGTCCGGAACCGGTCCGGACGCCGTGGCCCTCTACGCCTCTGACCGCGTCGGGGTCTCGTGCCCGACCACATCGGCCTGTACCGCGGTTATCGGCACCGCCGTCCTCGATTGGAACGGAAGTACCTGGTCCAAGGAGTCCCTTCCGTGGACTCCCACCCTGGCCGATCCCTCTCATCGTGCCGCCTCGGTGAGCGGCAATCCCACCGCCATCTCCTGTGCCACCTCTACGTTGTGCGCCATCGTCAATGGTTCGGGCACGTCCTACCGCAATGGCGCTCCGACCTGGTCTCCGCTTCAGACCATCGACCCCGCCGGCATGCTCGATTCCATTTCGTGCCCACAGGTGTCTTTCTGTATGGCCGCCGATACCGATGGTTTCATGGTCACCTGGGATGGCACGACCTGGGCGCCACCAATCAAGGTGATTCCCGTGGCCACCGATTACACCGGGATCGGCACATCGGTATCATGCTCCTCGGCCAACTTCTGCATGGTCATCAACGGGGACGGCGACTATGCCACCTACTCGGGACCGACCGACGGCTGATACGCAGCTACCCAGATGTTGTCGCCGATGACAGCATCGGAACCCGTAGGGGACGTTGCGAACTGAACAACTTGGAGATCACGTGACCAACAACTATCGGACCATCCGCCTGGACGTGCACGACCGGGTTGCCACCATCACCCTCGATCGACCCGACCACCTGAACGCCTTCACCAATACGATGAGAAGAGAGCTCATCGACGCCTTCGACCACACCGATGCCGACGATTCAGTCCGGGCGGTGGTGGTCACCGGGTCAGGTAGGGGCTTCTGCGCCGGCGCCGATCTCCGGGGCGGCGAAGGCACCTTTGACGAATACGCCTCACGGGATGAGCACTCCGTTCCCCGTGACGGCGGGGGTACTGTCGTGCTGCGGATCTTCGACTCCCTCAAACCCGTCATCGCCGCCATCAACGGGCCGGCAGTGGGGGTCGGCATCACCATGACCTTGCCGATGGATATCCGGCTGGCGTCGGAGAGTGCCAAAATCGGTTTCGTCTTCAACCGGCGCGGGCTGGTGCCCGAAGCGTGCTCGAGTTGGTTTCTGCCCCGGTTGGTTGGCATCAGCCGGGCGATGGAGTGGGTGGCCACCGGTCGGGTCTTCGATGCCACGGAGGCGCTCCAGGGTGGTCTGGTACGCAGCGTGCACGCTCCTGATGCACTGCTCGATGCCGCCTATGCACTGGCCACCGAGATCGCCGACCACACCTCCCAGGTGTCGGTGGCGATGAGCCGTCAGCTGCTCTGGCACATGCTGGGAGAATCGCACCCGATGGCTGCCCACCGGGCCGACTCCCTGGCCCTGTCCTTTCGGGGACCGTCGGCCGATGCCCATGAAGGCGTGCTCTCCTTCCTCGAAAAGCGCCCAGCCGCCTTTCCCGGCCGCCTCAGCGAGGGTCTCCCCAACTTGTTCCCTGACTTCCACCCACCCACCTATGGCTGAAGCAGCTTCGATGGATCGGCAAATGGAGGATCCGGGATGGTTGTAGGTAGTGTGGCCGGCGGTCCATCGGATCGCCGAGAGGATGCTCAGGGGGAGCCATGAAGATCACCACGATGCTCAGCTATGCGGGCGGGTTTCGAGAGTCCGCCGCACAGGTGGCCGAATTCGAAAAGGCCGGACTCGACCTGGTGTGGGTGGCCGAGGCGTACGGCTTCGATAGCCCCAGTCTCATGGGGTACCTGGCCGCACTCACCGAGCACGTGGGGATCGGTGCCGCCATTCTTCCGATCTATACCCGTACTCCCACCCTGATCGCCATGACGGCCGCGGGTCTCGACGCACTTTCGGGCGGCCGTTTCGAGCTCGGGCTCGGGGCGTCCGGTCCGCAGGTCATCGAAGGGTTTCATGGTGTGCCCTATGCCGCCCCCTTGGGCCGCACCCGCGAGGTCATCGAGATTTGTCGCAATGTCTGGGCCCGCGAGGCGCCTCTCACCCACGACGGCAACATCTTCACCCTTCCCTTGCCACCTGACCGGGGAACCGGTTTGGGCAAAGCCCTCAAGATCATCGGCCGGCCGGTCCGGGCAGATATTCCCATTTGGGTGGCGTCTCTGGGCGAGAAGAATGTGGCCTTGACCGCCGAGTTGGCCACTGGCTGGATACCGATGATCTTCATCCCCGAAAAGGCCAAGGCCGTATGGGGATCGGCGCTCGATGCCGGGATGGCCCGTCGGGATCCCACGCTCGGTCCATTGCAGATCACCGCCGGCGGCCTTCTGGCCATTGGCGACGGGGACGACGTGAAGGCTGTCCGTGAGCTGTCCCGGCACATGCTGGCCCTCTACATCGGGGGCATGGGAGCCAAGGGGAGAAACTTCTACAACGACGTGGCCCGGCGTTGTGGGTATGAAGATGCTGCCGAGAAGATTCAGGACCTCTACTTGANTGGAGACAAGGCTGCGGCTGCCGCCGCCGTCCCTGACGATCTACTCGAACTCACCTCTCTCTGTGGTTCCGAGGGCTATGTGGCCGAGCGCATCGCCGCCTACGCCGAAGCCGGTGTCACCCATCTGCAGGTGGCGCCGGTGCCGGTGGGCGATCAGCGACCAGTTGACCTCATCGAGAAGGTCAAGAAGCTGGTGGGTTGAGGGTCACTCGTTGACCATTTGAGTGAGAGCCACGACAGACTTCCAGTTACGGGTGGTGGCGGGGACGCCGAGTTTCTTTTCGAAGAGGGCGTTAGTCAGCTTGGTCTCCCCGTACCCACCAGGTATGGAGAGAAATATGTCGGAACCGACCACTCGAAACGTATCGGGGGCGTAGCGGACGGCCAGGTCGGCAATCCCACGTACGCGCCCGGGGTCGGGAATGCCGTCCAAGAACGTCACGTGGAAGAGGGTGGGCTGGTTAAGGGGAGCCGACCCCTCGTCGGCGAAGGGATTGGAGGTGCAGGTGCCCACCAGTTCCTCCTTGGTCCTCACCAGCACCGGCACATCGACATCGAAGGCGGTGTGGATGCCTTGGGCCAGGGTGGGGGCAATCTGTGACCGGGGCACCTCGGAGGCGAAGACGAGATTTCCGCTCTGGACATAGGTGCGAATATCGTCGAACCCCAACGAGGAGGCAAGCGTGCGAAGGTCGGCCATCGACACCCGGTCCCGGCTCCCGAGGTTGATGCCACGCAGCATGGCTACATAGGTCTGCATGCCGGGGCGTGTCCTTCTCTTCCGATCAACCCGCCGNTCCCGGCCGATCGATCCGGACTACCCCACCGTCCACGACGAACCGGAACGCAGCAGAGCGGAGATGTCACCCTCGCCCTTGCCTTCGATCACCGCGTCGACCTGTCGGGTCATCTCGAGTCCATACTCGGGCCGGTCAACGTCACGGAAAACTCCGATCGGTGTCGGCTCGTAGGGTCCACGGGACAACCGGCTGAGCTGAAAGGCCAACCCCGGGTTCTCTCGATGCTCATCGTGCACCAGCAGTGCCGACTCACCCACATCGGCCACCGACACCACCTCTACCGCACCGTCAGGACCTCGCACCACCCCGTGCTTGCCCTCGGCTCCGAAACGGATCGGCTCCCCGTGCACCAGGGGAATGAGCATCTCGGATCGGTGATCTTTGCCGGTGATCTGCTCGAAAGCCCCGTCGTTGAAGACGTTGCAGTTCTGGTAGATCTCCACGAACGACGAGCCCTTATGGGCATGGGCCCGGCGGAACATCTCCGTCATGTGCTTCCGGTCCATGTCGTGGGTTCGGGCCACAAAGCTGGCCTCGGCCCCGAGGGCCAGGCTCAGTGGGTTGAAGGGCTGCTCGAGGGAGCCGAAGGGTGTCGACTTGGTGACCTTGGCCATCTCCGAGGTAGGTGAATACTGACCCTTGGTCAGACCGTAGATCTGATTGTTGAACAACAGAATGGTGATGTTCACGTTCCGCCGCAACGCATGAATCAGGTGGTTGCCGCCGATCGACAACGAGTCACCATCGCCGGTGATCACCCACACATCGAGGTCGGGCCGGGTGGCAGCCAAACCCGTGGCGATGGCGGGAGCCCGCCCGTGGATGGAGTGCATTCCGTAAGTGTTCATGTAATACGGGAAACGAGCGGCGCAACCGATACCCGAGAGGAACACCGTGTTCTCGCGTCGGACACCGAGGTCGGGCAGAAGCATCTGCATGGCGGCCAGGATGGTGTAGTCACCACACCCGGGGCACCACCGGACCTCTTGGTCGGACGACCAGTCCTTGCGGGTGGTAACGGGCACCGGAACCGATGCTCCGTTGGTGTGAGTTCCGTTGGCTTGGGCCAGGTCAGTCATCAGTGGGAAACCTTTCCATCGGCGGGGACTGTTCCATCGACAGGGGTCCCGCCAACCGAAGAGGTCACGGCGTCGGAACGACCGTCACCACCGTCCTCCGCTCTGATCAACTCCAAAATGGCGGACTCCATCGACGCCGCCCGGAAGGGGATCCCCTTCACTTGAGTAAAGGAGACCACGTCAACCAGGTATTCGGCTCGGAGTAGACGGCTGAGCTGACCCATGTTGACTTCGGGCACCAGCACCCTGCGGTACCGACGCAGCACATCACCGAGGTCAGCCGGGAAGGGATTCAGATGGACCAGGTGGGCATGGGCGACTTTGTGGCCCTTGGCCCTCACCCGCCGGACTCCGGCGGCGATGGCCCCGTAGGTTGATCCCCAACCCACTACCAAGACATCGGCATGACCGTCCTCATCGTCGACGTCAGTGGGCGGGATGTCATTGGCGATACCGGCGATCTTCGCGGCCCGGAGACGGGTCATCCGCTCGTGATTGTCCCCGTCATAGCTCACGTTTCCCGAGCCGTCGGCCTTCTCGAGCCCACCGATGCGGTGCTCCAGACCGGCCAGACCGGGTGGTGCCCAGGGACGGGCCAGCGTGGTCTCATCCCGGAGATAGGGCCAGAACACCTCGTTGCCGTCCTCGTCGGTGTGATTGGGGCCCGAAGCAAAGTCCGGGTCGATGACCGGCAGGTCGGCCACATCGGGTAGCCGCCATGGTTCGGTGCCGTTGGCCAGGTAGCCATCCGACAGCAGTATCACCGGGGTGCGGTACTTCACGGCGAGGCGAACGGCTTCAATTGTGGCTTCGAAACAATGGGAGGGAGTTTTCGCCGCCACGATGGGAAGCGGGGACTCACCGTGGCGTCCGTACATGGCATGGAGCAGGTCGGCTTGTTCGGTCTTGGTCGGGAGGCCGGTCGAGGGTCCTCCCCGTTGGATGTTGATGATCAGCAGCGGAAGCTCAAGGCTGACGCCCAGGCCCATCATCTCCGCCTTGAGGTCGACACCAGGGCCAGAGGTGGTGGTGACGCCCAGCGCCCCACCGAACGCAGCGCCCAAAGCGGCGCCGATACCGGCGATCTCGTCTTCGGCCTGGAACGTCCGGACTCCGAACTCTTTGTGCTTGGACAACTCGTGGAGGATGTCCGACGCCGGGGTGATCGGGTAGGTCCCGAGGAACAGCGGCAGCCCGCTCTGCTTGGCTGCCGCGATGAGACCCCAGGCCGTGGCGGTGTTGCCGGTGATGTTCACGTACTCACCTGGTTCGAGGGTGGCCGGGCGCACCTCGTAGGAAGACTCGAACAATTCGGCTGTCTCGCCGAAGTGGTACCCGGCCTTCAGTGCCCGGAGGTTGGCTTCCATCACGAGAAACTTGCCCTCGTACTTCGATTTGATCCACTCGGCGGTCGCATCAATGGGACGGGTGTAGAGCCAGCAGATGAGCCCGAGCGCGAAGAAGTTCTTGGAGCGCTCAGCGTCCCGGGGCTTCACCCCGGCGTCCTTGGATACCTCCGTGGTGATCGACGTCATCGGGATCTCATAGACCGTGTAGGCCGACAAACTGCCGTCGGTTAACGGGTTGACGTCGTACCCGGCCTTGGTCAGGTTGCGCTCTTCGAAGGCATCCACGTTGACGATCACCGTGGCACCGGGAGGAAGGTTCGCCACGTTGGCCTTCAGGGCGGCCGGGTTCATCGCTATCAAGACGTTGGGGGCGTCGCCGGGGGTGAGAATGTCGTGGTCGGAGATCTGAACCTGAAATGCCGATACACCGGCAAGGGTGCCGGCCGGGGCTCGGATCTCCGCCGGAAAGTCCGGGAAAGTCGCCAGGTCGTTCCCGAAGAGAGCGGAGACGGTGGTGAACTGGTCGCCGACCAGCTGTATGCCGTCACCCGAGTCACCGGCGAACCGAAGGATGACCCGATCGAGAACTTCAGACACATGCTCATTCATTGTGGTGTCGGACACCGTGCTCCTCTTCGAACTGCTCTTTCGCGCCATTCTGTCGCGCTCAGTCGCCGGTCGACCACTCGGCGNCATCTTCNTATGAACCAAAACCTGTGAACCTGGCCGGCGCGCCGCATATGGCGCCAATGTTCACAGTCTATCGGCAGGGGCAAACCCCGCCGCGGAGGCACCGATACCCGATCGCGGCCCGATGATCCGGCCGACCCGTTACGCGATCGTCACGTCGGGATTGAGATACACGTCCTGAATGGCATGGATGAGGGCCGCTCCCTCGTCGAGTGGCCTCTGGAAGGCCTTTCGCCCCACGATCAGACCGGTTCCCCCGGCGCGTTTGTTGATCACCGCGGTGCGCACGGCTTGGGCCAGATCGTCCGCCCCCTTGGATTCACCCCCCGAGTTGATCAGGCCGACTCGACCGGCGTAGCAGTTCACCACCTGCCAGCGGGTGAGGTCGATGGGGTGATCGGTGGTCAGTTGGCTGTACACCAAGGGGTCGGTCTTCCCGAACTGAAGGGCGTTGTAGCCACCGTTGTTCTCGGGTTGCTTCTGCTTGATGATGTCGGCCTCGATGGTGACGCCGAGGTAGTTGGCCTGGCCGGTGAGGTCAGCCGAGAGGTGGTAATCGATATCACCTTGCTTGAAGGCGCTGTTGCGCAAGTAGCACCACAGGATGGTCATGAGGCCAAGTCGATGAGCCTCGGCGAATGCCCTCGACACCTCGACGATCTGGCGGTCGGCTCCCTCGGAGCCGAAGTAGACGGTGGCACCCACGCCGATGGCGCCTAGATCTGCGGCTTGGCGCACCTCCCCGAACATCACCTGGTCGTAGGTGTTCGGATAGTTGAGGAAGTCGTTGTGGTTGAGCTTGACGACGAACGGGATCTTATGGACGTAACGTCGCGCCACGATGCCTAATCCTCCGAGGGTGGTGGCGATGGCGCTGCAGTCGGCGGCAATGGCCAGGTCACACAACTTGGCCGGATCGAAGTAGGCCGGAAACTTGGCGAAGCTGGCTGCCGCCGAGTGTTCGACACCCTGATCGACCGGGAGGATCGACAGGTATCCGGTGCCGGCGAGACGCCCGGTATTGCGCAGCGTGCCGAGGTTCCGAAGCACCGTGGGCGACCGGTCCGAATCGATGAAGATCCGGTCCAGGAAATCGGGCCCGGGCAGGATCAGGTGCTCGGATGGGAATGCAGTAGCGCGGTGGGTGAGGAGCGAGGCGGCCTCGTCGCCCAAGAGTTGTTCGAGATTCATGGTCTCTGAGCCTAACTGGCGCGGCGGGGGCCTTTTGGCGTGCGCCGTACACGGGCGGGCGGTCCAAGCGACTCGAGCCGCTGGGCGATGTCATAAGCCTCGGGGTCAACAGTGGCGATGCGAAGGAAGAGCTCACGGGCTTTCGGAAGTTCGCCTGAGCGCTCCATCAGGTCGCCCAACACATACCACTGGCGCAGGTGGCGTTCGGCCGGGTTGCGGACCAGACGGCCGGCACCTGCCTCGACCAGCAGCGTGATGGCCCCGGCCAGATCGCCGGTGTCGGCCCGGGTACCGGCCACCACCAGACGACCCTCGGACAGGACCTCGGGATCGGGAGATCCTTGACGCAGCTCGGTGTAGAGAGCCTCGACGCGCTTGGGGCGGCCCAACGCCCGATGGCAGTCCATGCGGACCGGATGTTGGTCTACCGATCCGGTCAATGCCGCGAATGCCTCGAGGTTCGGGAGGGCGGCCTTCCAATACCCCTGGTGGTATTGGCTGAGAGCGAGAAGTTCACGGGCCGACGGGGAGCTCGGGACGGCGTCGACGACGGTCTTCAGGATCCGGGAGGCATCCCGATGACGTTCCCGTTCATAAGCGCCGATGCCGGCGGCCATGCGCTCAGTGATGCGTTCGCGAAGATGATTCCAGTCCGGTCCGGCCGCCGATGCCAGCTCGTTGGCAATATCAGGGGAAAGTTCGGGTTGCGCCGGAACAGCACGATGGGCCGGGGGTCGCAACGCGTCGGAGCGCTTGGCATGGCGATCTTCTTCGATCCACTGCTCGGGAACAAACTCGTCGGTACGCCTCTTCGATCGACGACGGCCTTCCGGAGTGTCTTTGTCGGGACCATGCTCGGTCCCTTCCCTCACCGTGCTCGCGCCCCGGCGGGCCACACTCCCCCATCCTTTTCGGACGACCGGGTTCCGCTGAGGGCGAGGATCCCATTTGGCCTCAGGACGACCGGCCCGGTTGGCTGCACCCTTCGACCGGGAATCACTACTGGTCCTTGGGCCGCTACTCGAGGAACGATCATCGCGTTCCTTCCAGGCACCCGGCTTACCGGCCGCACGGCTGGAGCTGGAACCGCCGCTGCCACTGCCGCCGTAGCCGGCACTCGAAGAGGGCGAGCGAGACCCGGTACGCGATCCCGACCCTGTACGAGGTCGCTCTCCCTGATAGCCCGACAAGGCGCGCCCCGAAGAGCTCGACCTCGAATTGGAATCGGGTCGACCGCGGCTGCCTGACCCACCACCGGTTCCGGAACCCGATCGTTCTGAACCCGATCGTTCTGAACCCGATCGTTCTGAACCCGATCGTTCTGAACCCGATCGTTCTGAACCACTGGATCCCGACGGGCGAGGCGGGCGGCCTTGTCCTCCCGAGGACCCACCGCGGCCTCCAGAACTCGAGCCCTTGGCACCCTGGTAGCCGCGACTACCTCCGGACGACCGGTCCGAAGAGCGTTTGGGCCCTCCTCCTCCTGATGCCCTTGGGCGCGGAGTACCAGAGGGAGTTCGTGCGGCCATGGTAGAGAAGTGTACTCACTGGGCGATTCGGGCCTCACGGATCGGCCGCCGCCGACCCCCACTGCGCACTACCCACTGCGCATGGCCAGACAGAATGCAAAGAAGCCCCCCGCTGAGCGGGGGGCTTCTTCAGAGATATCCCGGCGACGTCCTACTCTCCCAGGGGGCTACCCCCCAAGTACCATCGGCGCTGGCGAGCTTAACTGCCGTGTTCGGAATGGGAACGGGTGTCTCTCCGCCGCTATGGCCACCGGAAATTGTGCGCTCTCAGAGGCTCCAGGACGATCACCTGAATAGGTGACATCCGAGCCCGGCGTGACCGAAGATCGGTCACCCCTGAGCGTTCCATAGCGAGCACGAGCAAGTTCCCAAGCCCTCGGCCGATTAGTACCGGTCAGCTGAATGCGTTGCCGCACTTACACTTCCGGCCTATCAACGTGGTCGTCTGGCCACGGGCCTTACCAGGTTAACCCTGTGGGAGATTTCATCTTGGAACGAGCTTCGCGCTTAGATGCTTTCAGCGCTTATCCCACCCGAAGGTCGCAAATCAGCGGTGCCCTTGGCAGGACAACTGACACACGAGAGCTTCGTCCATCCCGGTCCTCTCGTACTAGGGATAGCCTTCCTCAAATCTCCTACGGCTGCATCGGATAGGGACCGAACTGTCTCACGACGTTCTAAACCCAGCTCGCGTACCGCTTTAATGGGCGAACAGCCCAACCCTTGGGACCGGCTTCAGCCCCAGGATGCGACGAGCCGACATCGAGGTGCCAAACC
>JGI20191J14862_1000193_pt1 | contig 21239 bp, 17 predicted proteins | sample NGESurdeep092012_7_FD_14862 | JGI IMG/M metagenome (IMG submission 14862)
GCATGGTCGAGAAGGCCGATGTGGTGGTGGAGAATTTCCGCCCCGACGTGAAGGACCGCCTCGGCATCGACTACGCCTCGCTGCGCAAGGTCAACAAGCGCATCGTGCTCGCCAGCATCTCCGGCTTCGGCCAGGACGGCCCCTATCGTGAGCGGCCGGGCTTCGACCAGATCGCGCAGGGCATGGGCGGGCTGATGTCGATCACCGGCCTGCCCGGGCAAGGCCCGGTGCGCGTCGGCATCCCGATCGCCGATCTCACCGCTGGCCTGTTCTGCGCGCTCGGCGTCATGGTCGCGCTGCTCGAACGCGAGATCTCCGGCGAGGGGCAGTGGGTTTCCACCTCGCTGTTGCAGGCGCAGATCTTCATGCTCGATTTCCAGGCGGCGCGCTGGCTGCAGGCGCATGAGGTGCCCAAGCAGGCCGGCAACAATCATCCGACCAGCATCCCGACCGGCGTGTTTAAGACCAAGGACGGCCACATCAACATCGCCTCCACCGGGCAGGTGATGTGGGAGCGCTTGTGCAACGCGATCGGTGCACCCGAGCTGATCGCGCATGCCGACTACAAGACCGGCGCGCTGCGCTTGAAGAACCGCGATGCGATCAATGCCGCGATCGAGGCCAAGACCGTGGGCAAGTCCAGTGCGGAATGGATCGACATCTTCAACGAGGCGGGCGTGCCGTGCGGGCCAATCTATGCGATCGATCAGGTGTTCGCCGACGAACAGGTCGAGCATCTCGGCATCGCGCAAAGTGCCAAGAAGCCGGACGGCAGCGAGATGACCTTTGTCGGTCAGCCGATCGCGCTGTCGCGCACGCCGAGCAAGATCGTGGCGACGCCGCCGGAGGCCGGTCAGCATACCGATGAAGTGCTCAAGGAGTTCGGTTTCGCGGACAAGGAAATCGCGGCGCTGCATGCTGCCAAAGCGGTGTGATGCGCGTTTCGAACAACGGAGAGTCGTAGAATGACGCAGACCGACAAAATGCTGTCCCGCAAAGAGGGCGGTGTCGGCTATCTGATCTTCAATAATCCAGAGCGGCACAATGCGGTGTCGCTGGAGATGTGGGAGGCTGCATCCGGCATCCTCGCCGATTTCGCTTCCGACAAGGCGATCCGCGTGGTGGTGCTTACCGGCGCCGGCGGCAAGGCCTTCGTATCGGGCGCCGACATTTCCAAGTTCGAGAGCGAGCGCTCCAGCAAGGAGGCTGTCGATCGCTACAACGTGGCGGTCGATAAGGCCAACACCGCGGTCTACGAATTTCCCAAGCCGACCATTGCCATGATCCGCGGCTATTGCATCGGCGGCGGCGTCGGGCTGGCGCTGTGCTGCGATCTGCGCATCTGCTCGGATAATTCGAAATTCGGCGTGCCGGCGGCCAAGCTCGGTCTGGGATACGGCTATAAAGGCATCAAGAAGCTGGTCGATCTGGTCGGCCCGTCCTTCGCGAAGGAAATCTTCTTCACCGCCCGCCAGTTCACCGCGCCCGAGGCGCTGCAGATGGGTCTGGTCAATCGCGTGCTGGGCGAGGCGGAGCTTGATAAATATGTGAAAGACTATGCCGAAACCATCAGCGGCAACGCGCCGATGACGGTCAACTCGGTCAAATACATCGTCGGCGAGGTGGTCAAGGACGCAAGTGAGCGCAATCTCGCGCGTTGCGCGGACCTGGTGGCGCAATGCTTCGCCAGCAACGATTATATCGAGGGCCGCAAGGCGTTCATGGAAAAGCGCAAGCCGGTTTTCACCGGGTCATAAGACTATCACCGCAGAGTCGAAGGGAACGGCGCTTGCGGTGTTGATGCAATAAGCGCCGGATAACGAAAGCTGCGGCAAGCGGCGCGATAACGGGGAGAATGCGCGTGGCGTCGGTTGAGTTGAGGGGCCTGACCAAGCGATACGGCAATGTCGCGGTGGTCGATGATGTGTCGCTGCATATCGAGCACGGCCACCTGGTCTGCCTGCTGGGGCCTTCCGGCTGCGGCAAGACCACCACGCTGCGGCTGATCGCCGGCTTCGTCGAGCCGAGCGCAGGCGAAATCCGCGTCGGCGACAAGCTGATCTCCTCGCCCGGGCACACGCTGCCGCCCGAGCGGCGCAACATGTCGATGATCTTCCAGAGCTACGCGCTGTGGCCGCACATGACGGTGGCGGAGAACATCGTCTACGGCCTCAAGCTGCGCAAGATCGATCGCATCACCATCGGCAAGAAGCTCGACGCCATCCTCGCCACCACCAAGCTGGCGCCGCTGGCGCAACGCTATCCGGGCGAATTGTCCGGCGGCCAGCAGCAGCGCGTGGCGCTCGCGCGCGCGCTGATCGTGGAGCCGGAGACGCTGCTGCTCGACGAGCCCTTGTCCAATCTCGACGCCAATCTGCGCGAGGAAATGCGTTTCGAGGTGCGCCGCCTGCACGACGCCTATCGTTACACCACCGTCTACGTCACCCACGACCAGTCGGAGGCAATGACCACCGCCGATCTGATCGCGGTGATGAATGCCGGCAAGATCGAGCAGGCAGGCAGCCCAGAGGACATCTACGACCGGCCGCGCTCGGAATTCGTCGCGCGCTTCATCGGCTCGAGCAATGTGGTCAAGGGCAAGGGCCTGGATGCCGCCCGCGTCGACTTCGTTGGGGTCGCGCTGCGCTGCACCGGTGCGACAGTTACGGCCGGCACGCAAACGCCGGTATCGATCCGGCCGCACGACATCACGATTTCCGCGCAGCAGCCGCAGCAGGCCGACAACGTGGTGCCGGCGACCGTGGTGCGGCAGGTCTTTCTCGGCGACAGCCGGGACTATATGGTTGAGGTAAAGGACGGCACGCAACTGCGCGTGGTCACCGCGGCGGAAGCGAACATTCCGCAAGGCAGTAGCGTGTGGCTGCACCTGCCGCCCGACCGATGCCGGGCGTTGAGTGGATAAAACTAAGAAACGAAGAATTTCGCGGGGGCGAAACAACACGACCAGGGCAATGGAGGATACGCCGATGAAAGGCTCAAAGTTTTCACGCCGCGACCTGCTGATAGGGTCGAGCGCGCTTGCCGTTGGCAGTGCGTTTTCGACCCAAGTGCTGTCGGCCGCGCCGCCGGCGAGTGCGATCACGCCAGCGTTGATCGAGGCGGCCAAGAAGGAAGGCAAGGTGGTCTGGTACACCTCGGTCGACCTGCCGCTGGCCGAAAAGGCCGCCAAGTCCTTCGAGGCCAAATTTCCCGGCATCGCGGTGCGGGTCGAGCGCACCGGCGCCGAGCGCGTGTTCCAGCGCATCGGCCAGGAATATGCCAGCAACATCCACGCCGTCGACGTGGCTAATTCCTCCGACGCCGCGCATTTCATCGTGTGGAAGAAGGGCGGCCTGCTGGAAGCCTATGTGCCCGAAGACGTCGCCAAGTTCTATCCGGCCGAACACAAGGACCCGGACGGCATGTTCGCCAGCTTCCGGGTGTGGGTGTGCATCATCGCCTACAATACCAACTTGGTGAAAAAGGAAGAGGCGCCGAAGAGCTTCGCCGATCTGCTCGATCCGAAATGGAAGGGCAAGATCGTCAAGGCGCATCCGGGCTATAGCGGCACCATCATGACCGCGACCTATCAGATGCAGCGCGACCTCGGCTGGGGCTTCTTCGAGAAGCTGGCGGCGCAGAACATCATGCAGGTGCAGTCCTCCGCCGATCCGCCGAAGCGTCTGGCGCTCGGTGAACGCGCGGTGATGGCCGATGGCAACGAATACAATATCTTCCAGATCAAGGAGAAAGGCGGGCCGGTGGAGCCGGTCTACGCCACCGAAGGCTCGCCGCTGATCGTGGGCCCGACTGGCATGTTCAAGGCGGCGCCCAATCCGAACGCCGCGCGGCTGTTCTGCAACTACAGCTTCACGCCGGAATGTCAGCAACTCATCATCGACACCGGCGGCCTGCGCTCGATGCATCCGAACACCAAGGAAAAGGCCGGGCGCACGCTGTTCAAGGACATCAAGACGATGAAGGATGATCCGGTCGCGGTCGAAAAGATGAGCGACGAGATCAAGCAGCACTACGTCAAGATCTTCCACGTCTGAGGTAACATCCCTCGGCCCGCGCGTGGGCCGAGGGAAAAACCGGGCACGCCATGACCAAACGGCTTTCGAAACGCGATGTGCTCAAAGGCGCTGGGGCGCTTAGCCTCAGCGCCTTCGCCGTGCGGGTCGCCGCAGCGCCTGCGGCGGAAGCGGTGACGCCGGCCTTGATCGAGGCGGCGAAAAAAGAAGGCAAGGTTGCCTTTTACACGGCGATGGACCTGCAATTTGCGCAACGCCTCGGCCAGGCATTCGAGGCGAAGTTTCCCGGCATCGTTGCGCGTGTAGAGCGATCCGGCGCCGAGCGCGTTTTTACCCGCATCGGTCAGGAGTATTCCGCCAACATCCATGCCGTCGATGTCGTCAACACCGCTGACCAGGCGCATTGCATCATCTGGAAACGTAACGGCTGGCTCGCACCGTACCTGCCGGAAGAGGTCGTGAAGCATTTCGACAAGCGTTACTACGACCCGGAGGGGCTGCATGTAACGACGCGAATTCTAATCTCTCCGCTCGCCTACAATACTAACCTGGTGAAGAAGGAGGACGCGCCGAAGAGCTTCAAGGATCTGCTCGATCCGAAATGGGTGGGCAAACTGGTCAAGGCGCATCCGGCCTATAGCGGCACGATCATGAACGCGACGTTCGAGATCGCGCGCGATCTGGGCTGGGACTACTTCGAAAAGCTGGCCGCGCAGAACGTCATGCAGGTCCAGTCGGCGACCGATACGCCGAAGAGAATATCGCTCGGCGAACGCGCGGTCATGGTGGACGGCGCGGGCTATCTTGTCATCCGCTACAAGGAGGCGGGCCAGCCGGTCGACATCATCTATCCGGAGGAGGGCACGCCGCTCGCCACCGGCCCAAGCGCGGTCTTTAAGGCCGCTCCCAATCCGAACGCCGCGCGCTTGTTCCAAAACTGGATGCACTCGCGCGAGGCCCAGCAGATGCTCGTCGATTCGGCCCGCCAGTATTCGCCGCACGGCCAGACTGTGGAAAAGCCTGGCGTCCGAAAGCTCGCCGACATCAAGCTGATGAAGGAGGATCCGGAGGGCGTCCATACGCAGGCGGACGCGGTCAAGAAGCGGTACGCAGAGATTTTCAAGGTGTGATGACAATCGCCATTCCAGCAACGCCGGCGCCAGCGCCTCGCAAATTCGGAATCGATATCTCGAAGCCGGTGCTCTATGGCTTCGCCGCGGTTCTGTGCGTGCTGATCGTGCTGCCGCTGTCGTGGCTTCTGCTCTACAGCCTGACCGACGCCAAGGGCGCGCTCACGCTTGCCAATTTCTACCGGCTGTTCACCGAGTCGTCGTTCTACGATCCGCTGGTCACCACCTTCATCATCGCCACCGCATCGGCGTTCATCTGCTGTGCGGTGGCGGCGCCGATGGGCTGGCTGGTGGCGCGCACCGACCTGCCGTTCAGCCCGGTGATCCGCGCGCTGGTGACCGCCTCGTTCGTGACGCCGCCGTTTCTCGGGGCGATTGCCTGGGAGCTGCTGGCGGCGCCCAACAGCGGGCTGCTCAACAAAATCTTCCGTAGCCTGACCGGCGCCGAGCAGGACGTGCATCTGTTCAATATCTACACGCTCGAAGGCATCATCTTCGTCATCTCCTGCTACACGTTCCCCTATGTGTTCGTGCTGGTCGCCAATTCGCTCGATCGTACGCCGGGCGAGCTCGAGGACGCCTCCTCGATCCTGGGCGGCGGGCGCTGGTACACTGCGCGCCGCGTCACCATTCCGCTGGTGCTGCCGGCCTTGCTCGCGGGCGCCTTGGTCGCCTTCCTGCAGGCGATGACGCTGTTCGGCTCGCCGGCGATCCTGGCGCTGCCGGCCGGCTTCCACACCATGACCACCAAGATCTGGAGCCTGTTCCAGTATCCGCCCAAGCCCGAGCTCGCCGCCGCCGCCTCGCTGCCGCTGCTGGTGCTCACCGTCATCCTGCTGCGGGCCGAGAACATGATCCTCGGCCGCCGCGGCTATTCGGTGGTCGGCGGCAAATACGGCGCGCCGCGCTTGATCCCGCTGCACCGCTGGCGCTGGCCGGCGTTCGCCTTATGCCTGTTCGTGCTGCTCAACCCGGTGTTCCTGCCCTATGCCGCGCTGTTCAACGCGGCGTTCTCACCGGTGGCCACCACGTTCCTGACCTGGCAGAATGCCACCTTGCAAAATATCTATTTCGTCCTGTTCGACCTGTCGGCGGCCTCGCTGGCGCTCAAGAACACCGTGATCCTCGGCACCGCCACCGCCACCATTGGCACCGCGCTCGCGCTGGTCATCGCCTATGTGACCGCGCGCCAGGCGGTTCCCGGCCATCGCATCCTCGGCTTCCTCGCCACCGCGCCGATCGCCATTCCCGGCATCGTGCTCGGCGTCGGCCTGTTCCTGAGCTACACGCGGCCGCCGTTCGTGCTGTACGGCACCTTGTGGATCCTGCTGATCGCGTTCGTCACCATCGCGCTGCCGTCGGCCTATCAGCAGCTGAAGGCGGCGTTCCGCACCATCCATCCCGAGCTCGAAGATGCCAGCCGCATCCTCGGCGCCACCCGGCTGCGCTCGCTCTGGCAGATCACCGCGCCGCTGCTGCGCACCGGCGTGATCGCGACCTGGTGCTTCATCTTTGTCGGCGTGATGCGCGAACTGTCCGCCGCGATCATTCTGTTTACCTCGGAGACCAAGGTGATCTCGGTGCTGATCTACGATCTCAACGAGAGCGGCGATCTCGGCGCCATCTCGGTGATCGGCCTCGGCATGCTGGTGATCACCTTCGCGGTGGTGATCGCCGTCAACCGCATCCCCGGTTTCGGCAACGTGCGCTTCCGCAACTGAGCATGATCCCGAAAAGTGGGCACCGGTTTTCGGAAAAGATCATGCTCAAAAAAATGTAACACCATGGACGCCAAGCTACCCACCATCGCCGTCGCGCAGCAGCTGGCCGAGCGCATCGTCGCGCTTCGTTCCGACCGATTGCCGCCGGCGGTGCAGCAAAAATGCCAGGACCTGCTCATCGACGTCGTCGGCCTGTGCGTCACCGCGCGCAGCGAGGACTACATCAAGAGCGCGCTCGCCGGCTGCGACGACGACGGGCCCTGCACCGCCATCGGTCATGACCGAACCTTGAGCGCGGCCAGCGCCGCCTTCATCAACGGCACCGCGGCGCACGGCGAGGATTTCGACGACACTTTCGAAGGCGGGCCGGTGCATGCCGGTGCCGTGATCGTGCCGGCGGTGCTGGCGGCCTGCGAGCGCCACAAGCCGGATGGCGCGGCCGCGCTGCTCGGCATCGCGGTCGGCACCGAGGTCATGTGCCGGCTTTCCACGGTGGTGCCGAAGGCGGTGCATAAAGCGGGCTTTCATCCGACCGCCATTTTCGGCGTGATGGGCGCGGCCGCCGGCGTCGGCGCCGCGCTCGGTCTCAACGCGAAACAGCTCGTCGATGCGCTCGGCATCGCCGGCAGTTTTGCCGGTGGAATCATCGAATATCTGGCCGAGGGGGCCTGGACCAAGCGCTTGCATCCCGGCTGGGCCGCGCAGTCAGGCTTGCGCGCGGCGCTGCTCGCGCGCGGCGGCTTCATCGGTCCGCGCACGGTTTTCGAAGGCGTGCACGGGCTGTTCCACGGCTTCGCGCATACCACCGAAGGCAATTATGACGCAGTGACCGGCGATTTCGGCACCCGCTGGGTAACCGAGACGCTCGCCTTCAAGCCCTATCCGTGCGGCACCATGGCGCATCCCTACATCGACTGCGCCAAGCGGCTGGCGGCGCGCGGTATCAAACCAAGCGACGTCAAGGAATTGATCTGCGAAGTGGCGGAGGGCACCGTGCACCGGCTGTGGGAGCCCTTGGCCGCCAAGCAGCGCCCGCCCAACGGCTATGCCGCGAAATTCGCCACGCCGTTCATCCTCGCCACCGGCTTCGTGCGCGGCGGCGTCGGGCTCGACGCCTTCACGGACGCTGCGGTGCGCGACGCAGACGTGCTCGCGCTGGCGTCGAAGGTGCGTTACGTGATCGATCCGGACAATCCGTATCCGAACAATTTCACCGGCCACATCCGCGCCGTGCTTAATGACGGGAGCGTGCTTGAGGAACGCCAGCCGCATTTCCGCGGCGGCGCGCATGAGCCGCTGACCCGCGCCGATATCGAAGAGAAATTCGCGCTCAATGCACGCCACGGCGGCTGGGACGCCGCGCGGCCTGCGGCCGCGCTCAAGCTGCTGGCCGGGCTGTACGATGAGAAATTCGATCTGGCGCGGCTGCGAGGGTAGTAGGCTGTCATGCCCCGCGAAAGCGGGGCATCCAGTAAACACCGCCGTCTCGGCTCACATTTAAGCGCTGGTGATTACTGGATTGTCCGCCTTCGCGGACGATGACAGCCGAGGAGAATGGAGTGAATTCAACCAACGAACTCGCCGGCAAGGTCGCCATCGTCACCGGCGCCGGACGCAATATCGGCCGCGCCATCGCCCAACAGCTCGCGCTTGCGGGCGCGGCGGTGGTGGTCAATGCGCGCTCGAACAAGGCCGAGGCAGACAACGTCGTGCGCGAGATCGAAGCGGGCGGTGGCCAAGCGATCGCGTATCTTGGCGACGTCGCCGATCCGCAGGCGGTCCAGGCGTTGGCCGCCGCCGCGCTCAAGCGCTTCGGCCGCATCGACATCCTGGTCAACAACGCGGCGTTGCGGCGCGAGAAGCCGTTCGAGCAGATGACCCATGCCGAATGGCGCGAGATCATGGACGTGACGCTCGACGGCGCCTTCCACTGCGTGAAGGCCTGCCTGCCGGCGCTCAAGCAGAGCGGCGGTGGTTCAATCGTCAATATCGGCGGCATGAGCGCGCATACCGGCGCCAAGGATCGCGCCCACGTGGTCACCGCCAAGGCCGGCCTCGTCGGCTTCACGCGCGCGCTCGCCCACGATCTCGCTGACGCGCACATCACCGTCAATTGCGTCGTGCCCGGCCTGATCGGCACGCCGCGTCCGAAGAATTCGCCGGAGCCGCAGCATCACCTCACCCACAGCACGATTTCCGGCGCGCGTGGGCAGCCCGATGATGTCGCCGCCATCGTGCGCTTTCTGTGCGGTCCCGGCGCGCGCTACATCACCGGGCAGAGCATCCACAGCAACGGCGGCGCCTATCTCGGCTCATAGCCGTCATGTCCCGCGCGGCGGGGAGGGTGGCCGCGCGGATGCGAAAGTGCTAATCCACCGCTCACATTAGTCCGGTAACGACGAGGTTCGCATGTATTCAGAGCTCGCTCTTTTCATCGACGGAAAATGGCTCAGCGGCGAAGGCCGCAAGGGCGAGGACGTGATCAATCCGGCGACCGGCAAGGCGCTGGCGCATCTGCCGCATGCCAGCCCGGCCGACCTCGACGCCGCGCTTGCCGCCGCCGCCAAGGGCTTCCAGGTGTGGAAGGCGACCTCGGCCTACGACCGCGCCAAGATCATGCGCAAGGCCGCCGATCTGGTGCGCGAGCGCTACGATCACATTTCCAAGGTAATGACCCAGGAGCAGGGCAAGGTTTACGCCGAGTCGCGCGCCGAGGTGCTCACCAGCGCCGACATCATCGACTGGTATGCCGAGGAAGGCCGTAGAGCCTATGGCCGCGTGGTGCCGGGCCGCCAGAAGGGCGTGCGCCAGATCGTGCTGCAGGAGCCGGTCGGCGTGGTCGCGGCGTTCACGCCGTGGAATTTCCCGACGCTGACGCCGGTGCGCAAGATCGCCGGCGCGCTGGCGGCCGGCTGCTCGATCATCATCAAGGCCTCGGAAGAAACGCCGGGCGCTTGCGTCGAGCTGGTGCGATGCTTTGCCGACGCCGGCCTGCCCGCGGGCGTGCTCAATCTGGTGTTCGGCGTGCCGGCCCAGGTGTCGGAGCATCTGATCCCGTCGACAATCGTGCGCAAGATTTCGTTCACCGGCTCGATCCCGGTCGGCAAGCATCTCGCCGGCCTTGCCGCCAAGGGCATGAAGCGCGCCACCATGGAGCTCGGCGGCCATTCGCCGGTGGTGGTGTTCGCCGATGCCGATCCGGAGAAAGCCGCCGACACCATCGCCGCCTTCAAGTATCGCAACGCGGGGCAGGTCTGCATTTCGCCGACGCGCTTCTATGTGCAGGAGGCGTCCTACAGCAAGTTCGTCGCCCGCTTCACCGAATATGCCAAGAGCCTCAAGATGGGCGATGGCTTGGAGAAGGGCATTACCTTGGGCCCGCTCGCCAATCCGCGCCGGCTCGACGCCATGGAGGCGATCGTCAACGACGCCAAGGCCCGCGGCGGCAAGATCGCCACCGGCGGCGCGCGTCACGGCAACCAGGGCTTCTTCTTCGAGCCGACGGTGATCACCGACATTCCCGATGATGCCAAGATCATGACCGAAGAGCCGTTCGGTCCGATCGCGCCGATCGTGCCGTTCAAGACCTTCGACGAGGTGGTCGAGCGCGCCAATTCGCTGCCGTTCGGGCTGGCGGCCTATGCGTTCACGTCATCGAGCGCCACCGCTACGGCCATCGGCGACGCCATCCAGTCCGGCATGGTGGGGGTCAACAGCATCGCCATCTCGACACCGGAGACGCCGTTCGGCGGCGTCAAGGAGAGTGGCTACGGCTCCGAAGGCGGCATCGAAGGCCTGCAGGCCTACATGAACACGAAGTTCATCTCGCAGGGGTGAGGCCTACTTCGCCATCGCCTTCTGGCACGCTTGCCACACCTTCGCGGCCGTCGCCGGCATGTCCATGTGATTGGCGGCGCCGTTCGGGATCGCATCCGAAATCGCGTTCATCACCGCAGCAATCGCCGCTGTGGTGCCGGCCTCGCCGGTGCCCTTGACCCCGAGCGGATTGCTCTTGGCCGGCACCGAATGCACCGCCTCGCGCAGCTCGATCGGCATGTCGTGCGCATGCGGCATGCCGTAATCCATGAACGATCCGGTCACTAACTGCCCGCTCATCGAATCGTAGACCGCGTTTTCCAGCAGCGCCTGGCCCAGCCCCTGCGCGATGCTGCCGTGCACCTGGCCTTCGACGATGATGGAATCGAGCATGTTGCCGCAGTCGTCCACCGCCGTGTAAGTGACGATATCGACCTGGCCGGTGTCGGGATCGACCTCCACCTCGGCGATGTGACAGCCGTTCGGAAACGTCAGCGGCGTGTCGAGCTTGTCCTTGGTGTCGAGGCTGTCAGGCACGTCGCCGCGTCCGGCCAGTTCCTTGGCGCGCCGCGCGGTCTCGAACAGCGAGATCTTGCGGTCGGTGCCGACCACCTCGAAACTCCCCTGGCGATATTGGATATCCGACTCGGAGGCCTCCAGCGCCGCCGACGCGACTTTCTTTCCTTTGGCCAGCATCAGGTCGGCGACATGCACGATGGCATTGCCGACGCACATCGCCGAGCGCGAGCCGACCGAGGCAAAGCCCGTGAGCCCCATCGCGGTGTCGCCGTGCCGGTGCTCGATCTTGGCGGCATCGATGCCGAGGTGATTGGCCAGCAGCCGGCCGAACACCGTGGCGTGGCTCTGGCCGGTCGACTGCACGTTGCAGCCGAGGATCAGTCGGTCGTCGCCGGGAAACGCCACCGACGCCATTTCCATCGGCAGCGCGCCGGAATGCTCCAGCATGCAGGACACGCCGATGCCGCGATATTTCTTGCGCTTGGCGGCCGCGCGCCTGCGCTTGTTGAAATTGTCGAAGTCGGCGAGCGCCAGCGCCTTGTCGACGATTCCTGGGAAATCGCCGCTGTCGTAGATATTGCCGACCGCCGATTTGTAGGGAATCGCCGAGGGCGGAATGAGGTTCTTCTTGCGCAGGCGCACGCGGTCGATGCCGGTGATGCGGGCGGCTTCCTCGACCACGCGCTCGAGCGCGTAGTTTGCCTCCGGCCGGCCGGCGCCGCGATAGGGGCCGATCGGGATCGTGTTGGTGAAATAGCAGGCGGCCGAGGCGTCGATCTTCGGAATCCGGTACATGCCCGGCAGGCAGCGCGCGAAATTGTTGGTGTTGATGCCGACGCCGGCGGTGCTGACATAGGCGCCCTGGTTGCACAAATGCCGCATGCGCAGCGCCAGGAACTTGCCCTTGTCGTCGAGCGCGAGCTCGGCTTGCGTGACGGTGTCGCGCGCCTGCGTGTCGGTGACGAAGGCTTCCGAGCGCGACGACATCCAATGCACCGGCCGGCCGAGCTTGCGCGCGGCGATCAGCAGCGCCGGATATTCCGGATAAACCGGCGTCTTCATGCCGAAGGCGCCGCCGACGTCCTCGGTGATCACGCGTAGCTTGTCGTTCGGTATGCCCATAATGGCGGCGCCGATGCCGCGCAACGAGTCGGCGCCTTGCGAGCAGGCGTGCAGCGTGTAGCTGTCGCTCTTGGCGTCATAGACGCCGGTGGAGGCCACCACCATGCGTTGGTTGACCACGCTGACGCGCGCCACATGCGGCGCTTGCGCGATGATCTTGGCGACGTCGCGTTCGTTCTGCTCGTCGGGCACCGGGCCCGGCCAGTCGACGCAGAGATTGCCGGGCGCTTCCGGGAAAAGTTGCGGGGCGCCGGGCTTCATCGCCGCGCGCACATCGACCACCGCCGGCAATTCCTCATAGTCGACCTGCACGAGCTCGGCGGCGTCCTGCGCCGCCGCTCGCGTTTCCGCCACCACCATCGCCACCGGATCGCCGCCATGCATCACCTTGTCGCTGGCGAGCGCGGGGCGGAACGGCATCACCATCTTGGCGCCGCCGCGGCCGGGCACCGGCGGATGCCGCGACACGCTGCCGACGCCGGCCGCCTTCATGTCCGCGGCGGTGAGCACGGCGAGCACCTTTTTGGCCGCGCGCGCCGCGTCGGCGTCGACCTTCAGCACGCGGGCATCGGCGTGCGGCGAGCGCACGAAGGCGGCATAGGCCTGGTTCGGCAGGCGCGGGTCGTCCATGAAGCGGCCAGTGCCGCGGACCAGGGCATCGTCCTCGACGCGCGGTTCGTGTTTGGTGCGGGCAGGGCTTGTCGCGGTCATGGGGGGTCCGGAAATGTGGCTTGCGGGGCTTCGCTTATAGCCTAGCGCATGATCCCGAAAAGTGGGAACCGGTTAAATGCGCGGCCGACAGGGGCTTGCGTCCGGTCGGCAGCTGCGGCACTCAGACGCTAACTGCGGGCGCCAATTTTCAGAGGACGAAATGAGCAAGTTGCGGACCATCGACACCCATACCCACATCCTGACCCAGGAAACCGCCGCGCTGCTGAGCAAGGCGGCGCCCAAGGTGCCGGTGACCATCACCCCGATCGACCAGGAGGCCGCCACGCTGGACGTGGGCGGCACCGCCTACCGGCCGTTTCCGACCGGTGGCTTCGACATCGCGCGCCGCCTGCGCGACATGGACGCAGCCGGCGTCGACGTGCAGGTGCTCTCGGCCACGCCGCAGACCTATCACTACAACCAGGACGCTTCGCTGACCGCGGCCACCGCCGCGATCCAGAACGACCAGATCGCGAAACACATCGCCGCCCATCCGGATCGCTTCATGGGCATTGCCACGTTGCCGATGCAGGCGCCCGAGCGCGCCGCCGACGAGCTCAAGCGCGCCATGACCAAGCTCGGCCTGCGCGGCTCGATGTTCGGCTCGCATGTGCTGGGCAAGAACCTGGACGATCCGAGCTTCGAGCCGTTGTGGGCGATGGCGGAAGAGCTCGGCGCCTTCATGTTCATCCATCCGGTCAATGTCGCCGGCGCCGACCGCCTGAAGTCGTATTATCTCGCCAACCTGATCGGCAATCCGCTCGACACCACGATTGCGGCGGCCTGCCTGGTGTTCGGCGGCGTGCTCGACCGCCATCCGAAATTGAAGATCATGCTCGCGCACGGCGGCGGCTTCGTTCCTTACCAGGCCGCGCGCTGGGAGCACGGCTGGGCGGTGCGGCCGGAGCCGAAGAAGAACGTGGCGCAACAGCCGAAGAACATCATCGGCCGCTTCATGTACGACACCATCCTGCATTCCGACCAAACGCTGGAGTTCATGATCAAGCAGGCCGGCGCCGACCATGTGCTGCTCGGCAGCGACTATCCGTACGACATGGGCATGATGGACTGCGTGCAGCATGTGCGGTCGTTGTCGATTTCCGACGCCGACAAGGCCAGCATCCTCGGCAGCCGTGCCGAAACGCTATTGTCAGGGAAGGCGTCATGAAGGCCGACACCGACCCGAAAGCCGGCCGCACTCCGGTTGCAGCCGTCATCGGCCTGATCGTCGACGCGATGACCAAATCCGGCGTGCCGGCGGATGACGCCGGCAAGATCGCCGCGCTGATGGTGGAGGCGGATTTGACCGGCGCCGACGCGCATGGCGTGTTCCGCCTGCCGCAATATGTCATGCGACTCAAACTCGGTTCAGTGAAAGCTAAGCCCACCATCAAGGTCGAGCGCAGTGCGCCGGCCACCGCGCTGGTCGACGGCGACAACGGCATGGGCCATCTGGTGGTCGCGCGCGCGGCGGAAACCGCGATCGAGTTGGCGCGCGAATGCGGCGTCGCCTGGGTAGGCTGCCGCATGTCGAACCATGCCGGCGCCGCCGGCGTCTATGCCGCGCTGCCGCTCAAGGCCGACATGATCGGGCTTTATTCGGCGGTGGCGAACGCCAATCACATGCCTCTGGCCGGCGGCGCCGAGCCGCTGCTCGGCACCAATCCGCTGGCGATCGCGATCCCGGCGGGTAGCGAAGCGCCGGTGGTGCTCGACATCGCGACCTCGATCGTGTCCTACGGCACCATCAAGAACCATCGCCTGCAGAACCACCCGTTGCAGCCGGACTGGATGGTCGATCCGAAAACCGGCGCGGCCGTCACCGATCCGCATAAGAGCGCCGAGGCGCTGCTGCTGCCGATGGGCGGTTACAAGGGCGCGGGGCTGGCGTTGATGCTGGGGCTGCTCGGCGGCACGCTCAACGGCGCGCTGTTTGGCCGCGACGTGATCGACTTCAATGCCAATCCCGGCGCCGTCACCAATACCGGCCACTTCATCGTCGCGCTCGACCCCAGCCGCTTTCAGAAGCTCGACGCCTTCAAGGCGGAAGTGGACCGCCACGTGCGGAGTTTGCGCAATTCGCAGCCGCTGCCCGGGGGCGACGCGGTGCGGCTGCCGGGCGAGCAGCGCGCCAAGCGCCGGGTCGATCGCTTAAGCAACGGCCTCGCACTGCCGGGCGAATTGCTGGGGCAGCTCGACAGGCTCGCCACAGAGCTCGCCATCAAGCCGCTGCGCGAGCGCGGCTAAGCCCGGCTATGGCTTCGCGGGCACCCCGCCGTCTGCTATCGTCCCTTCCGTTCCAGAGTTTATTTGGGGAATGGCGGGCATAATCGGCTCGTCGATGGCGCAATCCCCGCCCCAACACCGCGCCACGGCAGGAAAAACATGGTGAAACGCGCATTCGCAGCGTTGATCGCGATCGTGATTGCCGCCGCAGTCGTGCCGCAAGCAGCCGCACAGGATTACGGCGCCATCGTCGCGGCGCCCGACCGCAGCGACGCCGATCGCAACACCGACAAGCGCCGCGATCCGCTGAAGCTGTTGAATTTCATCGGCGTGCAGCAAGGAATGAAGGTGTTCGATATGGAAGCGGGCGCCGGCTATACCACCGAACTTTTGGCGCGCGCCGTTGGACCCAATGGCGTCGTCTACGCGCAGGATTCAGCCGAGGTCATAGAGCGGCAGGTCAAGGACAAGTTTGATCTTCGCGCGCAGAAGCCTGCGATGCAGGGCGTCATCCATGTCATTCGCAACTACGACGATCCGATACCGCCCGACGTGCGCGATCTCGATCTGATCACGTTCTTTTTCGCTTATCATGACATGACTTACATGCAGGTCGATCGCGCGGAGATGAACCGCAAGCTGTTTGCGGCGCTCAAGCCCGGCGGCTATCTTTTGATTGCCGATCACTCGGCAAAAGCCGGCGACGGCGCGTCGGTTGGAAAATCCTTCCATCGCATCGAGGAAGCCGTGTTGCGCAAAGAAGTCGAGGCGGCCGGATTCAAGCTCGTCGTCGAAGGCGATTTCCTGCGCCATCCCGAAGACACGCGCGACGTCATCGTCTTCCGCGCGCTGACGCCGGTCGACGAGTTCGTGCTGAAGTACCAGAAGCCGTAGTAAACGGCTCTAGCGCGAGCAACGCGCTAGCCGCTGCGGGAGCGCGCTTAAGCCGCCGCTATCACGTCAGCTGCATCGAGCGGCAGCTTCACCGGCTGCTTGCGCTTGGCGGATAGATCGAGCGCCTTGGTCAGCATCAGGTTGCGGTGGGCTTCTTCCACCGTCGCCGCCGCCGTCGGCAGGCCCATCGCGATGCGGTTGAGCCAGCTATCGGTCTCCAACGCCATCGGCCCGCGTAGTTCGCCGAGCGCCATGTCGCCGGGCGGATAGCTGCCCATGAAATCCACCAGCCGCGAGGCGTCGGGGTTGTAGCCTTCCGACTGCGGCTTCGACACCGCCAGCACGATATCGCGATGGGTGTCGTCGATGGTGAGCACGCCGGTGGTGCCGACGATGCCGACCTCCAGGCTATAGACCGCAGCCGGCCAGTTGACCGGCAGCGCCCAGGAAATGTTGAGGTGATAAACGGTGCCGTCGCTGAACATGATCATGCCGGCGGTGGCGTCGATGCCCTGATAGAGCGGTCCCAACACCTTGTCGATCGAGCGCGCATAGACCTCGACCGGGGTCTTGCCCTCGAGACACCACATGCAGATGTCGAGCGCGTGGGTGCCGGAAATCACCATGGGCGAAATCGACGCCGGGTTGTCGGTGCGCTTGTAATTGTCGATCGCCACTAGGCGGTTCATGTAGGCGCGCGAGGTCACCAGCGTGACATCGCCGAGCGCGCCGGTGCGGCATTTCTCCTTCGCCGCCAGCCAGCGGCGGCGGAAGCGCTGGGTATAGCCGACCACGGCGTCGAGCTTGGCGTCCTTGATCGCCTTCAGCACCTTTTCGGATTCGACAAGGTTGGTGGCGAGCGGCTTCTCGATCAGCATCGGAATGCCGCGCTCGATCGCCGCCATGATCGGAGCGACGTGCAGGTGCTCGTCGGTCGCAATGATGGCGCAGGTCACTTCCGGGCGCTTGAGCAATTCGACGTGACTTTGCGTGACGAAGTCAGCGCTGATTTTCGGCCCCACCTCGCCGGCGCGGTTTGGGTTCTTCTCGGCCAGGCCGATCCATTCGACCGCCGGATGGCGCGCCGCCACCTCGCCGCGGAACAGGCCGACGCGGCCGCCGCCGATGATGGCAAGGCCGATGCCCTTGGCAGACTTCTTCATGCTGGATTGGCTCCTGACCGGTTCTTTTCTTTGAATTCCGCGATCGCCGAAATCGTTTCGTTGGTGAGCGGCAGGTCGACCGGCTCGTTGCGGTCGGCGGAAAGGTCGGCGGCGCTGTATGTTTCCATCACCCGGCGCGCGCTTTCCGGCGTCACCATGACCGGGGTGTCGCGGATGCAGGCTTCCAGGAAGTGGATGGTCTCGGGACCCATGCCGCCGGCGAACACTTCACCGACTTGCTCGCCCGGCATCGTCGACATCGGGAACACCTGGCCGCTGGTGACGGTATTGAGCCAGTTGTCGCGCTGGGTGTCGTCGAGCACCAGCGCGCCTTCGGTGCCGGTGATCTCGATCCAGGTCGAGCAGTAGTTCGGATAGCTCGGCGGGAAGTTCCAGCCGCCGCCGATCATCACCACCACGCCATTGTCCATGGTGACGGTGGTGAACATCACGTCATGCGAGCCGTTGACCGGCTTCATGTAGCCGTAGGCGCCTTGGCTATAGACCCGCACCGGCTTTGCCGGTTCCAGCAGCCAGAACACGAAGTCGAGATCGTGGGTGCTCTCCATCACCACCGGCGACAGCCGCACGCGGCCGGCGATCTTCTTGCCGAGGCTGCGCGAGAGGTTGCGGCTGACCAGCACCGAGACCATATTGCCGAGCGTGCCGTCGGTGATCTTCTTCTTGGCGTAGGCGATCTTGGTGTTGAAGCGCTGCGAATAGCCGATGGTGAATTTCAGGCCATTGCGCTTGGCGAGTTGAATGAGTTCGTCGGCTTCCCACAATTCGAGCGCGATCGGCTTTTCCAGCATCACGTTCTTGCCGGCTTTCAGACAGTCGCGGCAGATCGGATAGTGGTTGGTTTCCGGCGTGGTCGAAATATAGACCACCGAAATGTTCGGATTGTTGATGATGTCCTGGTAGTCGAGCGTCGCCGTCGCCGGCTTGTAGAGCGCTTTCACCTCGGCCAGCCGGTCGGGCCGGATCTCGCACAGGTACAGCTTATCCACCAGCGCCGTGCGCGACAGCGTTTCCGCCCGCGTGCCGCCGACCCATCCGACACCGATCACCGCAACTTCAACTCGTTCCACCGGCCGATTCCCTCAATTTCCATTGTGATGTGTGGCGGCCCGACGGCCGCGCGGCGGCACACTAGCCCACGCGCGAAGTGGCTGGAAGGGCATGTTTTTCAGCCGGCGACAGCGGCCGTGCCGATGCCGAAGACCTGGGCCGCGAACCGCGGATAGACCTCGGCCAATTGCGGCGCCACCACCGCGCGCATCAGCGTGAGCGTCTCGGGCGTGGGCGCCGGCGTTTCCGGCACCGTCGCCGGCCGGTCGAAGTCGAAGCCGGTGTTCTCGATCACCTCTGCAACCGTATGGCCGGGATGCACGCTGGCAAGCCGGAAGCGGCCGTCGGCGAAACTGAACAGGCAGCGGTTGGTGACCAGCGCGATCGGCCCGCCCGGGCGATAGACGTTTCCCGCGCTGGCGCCCGCCGCACTGATGAAATCGACGTGTTGCACCAGCGTGCGGCGCGAATGCTCGACCCGGAACAGGATCACCTTCGGCACCACGTAATACAGATAGGCCGAGCCGAACGAGCCGGGGAAGCGCACCTTCGGATGCTGATAGTCGCCGGTCGACACCAGATTGACGTTGCCCTGGCCGTCGATCTGTCCGCCCGAGAGAAAAAACACATCGATGCGGCCTTGCCCGGCGCAGTCGAACAATTCGCGCGCGCCGTCGGTGAAGAAATTATGCTTGCGGCTTTGCAGCAGCGACACATAGGGGCGGCCGTTTCCGCGCTCGCGCGCGAGCAGGGCGGCGGCGGCCGGGATCGGCGAGGCATTGCCGACCGCGACATGCCGGCAATCGCCGATCAGCCGCGCGATCACGTCGGCGAGCAGTTCCTCGTCTCGGAAGTTCTGATCACGCCGCGCGTTGGTCATACACATACCGCTCGAGATACTCCGCAAAGCCCTCCGGCGTCGCCGCTAGCGCTGCATATTCGGCGAGATGATCGGCGTCGGCCGGATAAAAATCCGGCAGCGGCAGCGGCCAGGCGCCGCGCTCGGCCACTACGATGCTCTCGACGTAAAAGCCCGGCAGCGTGCCGGCCGCCAGCACCGGATCGTCGAGCAGATTGCCGTCGTGAATCTTTTCCACGGTCGCGATCGTCTTCTCCGCCGCATGCGCCATGGTGGCGAATTCGCGCTGCCGTCCGATCCAGACATTGCCGAAACGGTCGGCCATCGGCGCATGGATCAATGCGACGTCAGGCTTGATCGCGGGCAACAGCACGATCGGATCGGAATTGCCGAACGGGCTGTCGATCACTTTCCAGTCGTCGCGATACTTCAGCAGGTCGGAGCCGATCAGCCCGCGCAGCGGCATGAACGGCACGCCCTTCTCCGCCGCCTGTAGACCTGCATGCAGCGCCGGGCAGGTGGCGTCCTTCATCTTGATCGCGCCCGAAATGACGGCGGCGGTAAAGCGCGGCGCCGGGCCGAATTCGCCGAGGCTGACCGCGGAGGTCTCCAGCGTCTCGACGCAGCCGGCGCCGATCAGCAGATCGGCCTGCAGGCCGGAGGTCGGCAGCGCCACCAGATGCAGCCGTTTCACGCCGCGGCGGATCAGCGCGCGGGTCGCCGCCATCGGCACGCCCGAGACCTCGCGCGGCACCACCAGCATGCAGCTGTCGGCAACACTTGCGAGCGCGTCATCGAGCAATTTCGCCAGTTGATACATGTCAGCCCGCATCGTTGCGCGGTATTTGCGCCGTTAGGGGCCTATTTCCCATTGTTGTGCTTGCCAGGTCCACACAATTTTGCGACTTGGTCCCGATGGCAGCGCATGATCCCGAAAAGTGGGAACCGGTTTTCGGATAAGATCATGCGCAAGCAAAATTCTAGGCAGGGCACAGATTCAGACCCGACGGATCAGACACTCATGACCCTGCAAGACAAGCTGCGCAGCCGGCGCTTCGTCATCACCGCGGAGGTGACGCCGCCGGTGTCGGCCGACCGCAACGAGCTGCTGGCCAAGGCGCTGCCGCTCAAGGGCCTGGCCGACGCGGTCAACATCACCGATGGCGCCGGCGCCCGCCCGCATCTCGGCGCGGTGACCGCCGCGGCCATGCTGGTGGAGGCTGGGCTAGAGCCCGTGCTCCAGCTCACCTGCCGCGACCGCAATCGCATCGCCTTGCAAAGCGATCTTATAAGCGCGGCGGCATCGGGCGTGCGCAATCTGCTGATGCTGCGCGGCGACGACCCGAGCGCGGGCGACCAGCCCGATGCCAAGCCGGTGTTCGATCTCGATCCGCGCTCGCTGTTGGAAACCGCACGCCGCCTGCGCGATAGCGGGGAATTGCCGTCGGGGCGCAAGGTCTCCGGCCGCGCCGATTTCTTCCTGGGCAGCGCCGACAACCCGATCGATCCGCCGCCTGGCTGGCAGCCGAACGCGCTCAACGCCAAGCTCGCGGCCGGCGCGCAATTCGTGCAGACGCAGTTCTGCATGGATGCCGGCGTGGTTCGCCGCTATATGGCGCGGCTCGCCGAGCAGGGCATTGCCGACAAGCTGTCGTTTCTGATCGGCATCGTGCCGCTGCGCTCGGCGCGCTCGGCGAACTGGATCCGCGAGAAGCTGTTCGGCGCCATCATTCCCGAGACAATCGTCGAGCGCATGCAGCGCGCGTCCGATCCGGCGGCGGAGGGCCGCCGCATCTGCATCGACATCGTGCGCGAACTCGCCGACATCCCGCATGTCGCCGGCGTGCACATCATGGCGCCCGGCAACGACTCCGCCGTGCCGGACATCATCACTGCGGCCCGCGCCAGCATCGCCCGCCTCGCGCCGGCCTGACGGCCGGCGCGCAAGCCTCAGCTCAGCGCCGCCTTCACCC
>JGI20191J14862_1000195_pt1 | contig 21180 bp, 20 predicted proteins | sample NGESurdeep092012_7_FD_14862 | JGI IMG/M metagenome (IMG submission 14862)
CAGGCCGCTCAGACGGCGCACCGGGAACGTTAATGGCCATCGATGCGGATGGAATGAAGGTCGCGCTCGCGGGCGGGACGATTACGGTCAAGCGAGCGCGAATCGATCCGAATCCCAAAAAAGTCGCACCCGCCGACATCGCAGCTTCAGGCGATCTCCGCGTCGGCACCAAGCTGACCTAGTAAGTCCCCCCTCACTCATACTTCTAACAGGGACGAAGTCCCGCATCTTTTCTTATCATTGGGTGCAGGGGTCACCCCTGCCCAAGGAAGCGTGAAACCCACGGCGGGTTTCACTACAATCAAGTCCTTCTCTTTCCCTCGTCGCTGTCGCGTCTTCGTCCTTTGCGCTACGATTCCGTCGCGGTCACGAGAGGTTTACCGGGATGCGCCTGTGCATCGGAACGGCCAAGGGCATTGTGATTCTGGATCCCTCGCGCGGGGGAGTTCCGCTGATGGTGCTTGCCGATCCGTCAGCCATCTGGTGCATGGCCCAGGATGCCGCCGATCCCACGCTCATCTACGCCGGCTCAACCGAGCACGTCCGCGGCAAGGGCACGCTCGCGCGCTCGGCCGACGGCGGCAGAACCTGGACCGACATCACTCCCCCGCTCGCGCGCGAGGAAGAGGTCTGGTCGATCGCCGCCTCTCCCGCCGTGAAGGATCGCGTGTTCATCGGGACGTCGCATGCCCGCCTGTTCCGCAGCGACGATCGCGGGCGCATCTTCAAGGAATCCGACGGCTTCCTGAAAATCCCGGGGCGTGACCGCTGGACGTTTCCGCCAGCGCCGCATATCCCGCGCGTGCGTTCCATCGCNTTCGATCCGCATGAGCCTTCCACGATGTACGTCGGCGTCGAGGAGGGCGGCGTCTTCCGCTCGCGCAACGACGGCGCGTCCTTCGAGCCGCTTAACGACGGCCTCTATTGGGATGTTCATACCGTCGCGGTGGACTCGCGCGATTCGCGCCGCCTCTACGCCACCACCGGCAATGGGTTCTACTTGTCCGGCAACGCCGGCAAATCGTGGGGACAGGTAACGCGCGGGCTCAACCGCAGCTACACCGTCCCGATCCTGGTCAGCGCACCGGACAGCGAAAACGTTTTCACCGCGGCCGCGATGGGGCCGCCGCCCACCTGGCGGGTCGGACCGGTCGGCGCGGACGCGATGCTATTCCGCAGCGGCGATCGCGGCGAAAGTTTTACGCCGATTTCCACCGAACAGAGTTTTGGGCGCGGCATGGTGATGCGGCTGAAGGCCGATCCGGAGAACGGCGGCTTCTTCGCGGTCTGCAACGACGGCGCCGTCGTTCGCGCAACCGCTGACGGGTCGTCGCTCGCGACGATCGCGGANAAACTGCCGCCCGCCTACGACCTCGCGACAATTCCATGAGCCAGCGNACNGGCGGCTCTAGCAACCTGACTATCCGATTCTACCGCAGCTCCACTGGAGTCGANCCTTCGGTCACCTTCTTCGCGATTATCGCCGCAGTCGATCTCGGCACCAGCCGCGTCGCATTGGCGCGCACCCAGTTGAACCATCCCGGGATAACGCTCGGATGCTTGCCGAGCGCGTCGAGCGCGACCCGCACTACATTTTCCGCCGGCTCGCCGTGGTCAGGCCCCACGCTCTCTCCCGCCACTGCTTGGAACTCGGTCTTCGTGGAGCCCGGCTCTATCACGAGCGCATCGATTCCCGTCCCGCGCAGCTCGCCCCACAACCCCTCGCCGAACAGCAGATCGAATCCCTTGGTTGCGCTGTAAACCGCATGCAGCGGTAATGGCTGGTGTCCCGCCACCGATCCCACGATGATCACCGCGCCGCGTCCGCGCTTGACCATCCCGGGCAGAATGCGGCTGGTCAGCACCACCGGCACGACGCAGTTTACGACCACCATCGCGCGCAGCCGGTCGATTGCCAGCTTGTCGAAACGGCCCGCGTAGCCGAAGCCGGCGTTGTTGACCAGAAATGCGATCGGCAAATCCGCGACTGCGTCGGCCAGACGATCCGCGCCGTCCGCCAACGCGAGATCGACCGCGACCACCCGCGTATCGACGTGATACTTCTCCTTGAGTTCCGCGGCCAGCGCGTTCAGCCGATCTTCGCGCCGCGCCGTCAGCACTATCGACATGCCCTCGCGCGCAAGCGCACGCGCAAACTCCAGCCCGATTCCCGCCGACGCGCCCGTCACGAGAGCCCACTCGCCGTACTTCTCACGATACTTGCGCCCAATTTCTGCCATCGCCATTTCCTCCAATTGCGCCGCGGTACCCCGCGCCGCGCTCTCCGACTAGAACCTAGCAGCTTTGCCGCACCAGATACTCCGCATAGCCTCGGCTGACGCCGCAATCCCGCCGCTTGACTTTAGCGAAGAAAAAACGAAGATAGCCATGTCGTCAGATGAAAGCCGTCGCCCCATTGCCCCTCTATTCGGCGCCGCCCGAAGAGCTCGGTGCCACTCGCGGCGTCGAGTTTATCGAGATGCCGGTGCGGCAGATTCTCAATCGATGCGACAGCCCGCGCGTGCCGTTTCGATGGACTATCAACCCGTATCGCGGCTGCGAGTTCGGGTGCGTGTATTGCTACGCGCGCTACACGCACGATTTTCTCGAGCTGCGCGATCCGATGGACTTCGAGCGCAGAATTTTCGTCAAGCGGATGGCGGCCGAGGTCCTGGCGCGCACGCTCTCGCGCACGCCAATCGGCGCCGACGCGATCGCAATCGGCACGGCGACCGACCCGTATCAGCCGGCCGAGCGAAAGTATGGGCTGACGCGCTCGATGCTCGAAGTTTTAGCGCAGTTACCGGGGCTGGACCTGTCGATCACGACCAAATCCAGCTTGATCGTTCGCGACCTCGAGTGGCTCAAAAGGATTAATCGGCGCTCGAAGCTATCGGTGAACTTCTCGCTGATAACGCTCGATCGAAAACTGCAACGAATCCTCCAGCCGCGAGCGCCGCGCCCGGGCCTGCGGCTGCGCGCGCTATTCGAGCTGGCGCGGGCGGGTATCCGGTGCAACGTGCTCATGATGCCGATGATTCCGGGACTGACGGACGATCCCGCGGCGATCGAGAGCGTGATTGCGGGGGCGCATCATGCGGGCGCGTCGGGCGTGCGGTGGCGTTCGCTGTTTCTGAAACCCGCGGCGGCGCGCCGATTCATTCCGTTCGTCAAGGAGCGATTCCCGCATCTGGCGGAGCGTATCGACATGTTTTACGCGCGCGCCGAGTACGTTGCGCATGCGTATGACGATCGGATGGGCGCGATTTTCGATCGCATTCGCGCGCGCTATGGCTTCCCCATCGACCATGAACGCTGCATGGTGCAACCTCCGGTCGCACCGCAGGCGCCCCGACAGAGCTCGTTGTTTTCCTAGTACTGGGCGCAGGGGTCACCCCTGTTGGTGCGCGGAGCGGGACTTGAACCCGCACGGTATTGCTACCACCAGCCCCTCAAACTGGCGTGTCTGCCATTCCACCACCCGCGCATCGTGCGTATCGGCCGGAGTCAGGTTGAGGGTCTGAGCGCTCCGGCGCAAATCCGAAAATACTGCGTTTACTTCGTCGAGGACGGCGTCGCGGGTCCGGCGGGATTATGCGCGGCCGGGGCCGGCGCCGCGGGAAGCGCGTTCTTGGGCGCCTGCTTCGACGCCGGCATCACGCTCGACACAGGCGCCGACGACCGATCGAAGATACTGCCGGTCACACGGCGCGCTGAAGCTAGCGCCAGGAAGATCGAGCTCGCGAAAAAAATAGTCGCCAGCCCCCACGTCGCTTTGGTCAGCGCGTTGCCGGCTCCGCTCGCACCAAAGACGGTCTGGCTCGAACCGCCGAAAACGGCGCCGACCTCCGCACCCTTGCCCTGCTGCAGCAGGATAATGATGCACATGGCAACGCAGACGATCACATGAATCGAAACAACGATTGAAACCATTTTGTCTTCTTCAGCGAGTCCGCGCCCTGACGATGCGCGCGAACGAGTCAGCCTTTAAGCTTGCCCCGCCGACCAGAGCCCCGTCAATATCGGGCTTGGAGACGAGCGAGTCAACATTGTCGGCGTTTACGCTGCCGCCGTAAATTATCCGCACCGCCGCCGCGCGCTCGGGCCCGTAGCGTTCGAGGATCGCGGCGCGGATCGCTGCGTGGACAGATTCGGCCTGTTCGGGCGTCGCGTTGCGCCCGGTGCCAATCGCCCACACCGGCTCGTACGCAATCGCCACCGCGGTCATATCATCGTCGCCAACGTTCTCGAGCCCGAGCCGGAGCTGGTGCAGCACGACATCCAGCGCACGGCCACTGTCGTGTTCGTCCTGGGTTTCGCCGACGCACAGAATCGGCGTCATCCGATGCTGGAGCGCGGCGAGCACTTTGCGGTTAATCAGTACGTCGGTTTCATGAAAAATGTGGCGGCGCTCCGAATGGCCGATGATGACGTGGGTCACGCCGTAGCCCTTCAGCATCGGCGGCGACACTTCGCCGGTGAACGCGCCCTTGTCCTCGTAGTGCATATTTTGCGCGCCCAGCATGATCGACGAGCCTGCGAGCGCCTGTGCCACGGCCGGGATAAGGATAGCGGGCGGCGCGACCATCACGTCGCGATCTTTGCCCAGCGCCGCGGCGTCGCGATCGATCCCGGCGCGGATTGCGGCGATGAGCGCGCGGGCCTCGACCGGCCCAAGATGCATCTTCCAGTTCCCAGCGATTAGTTTCTTACGCACGCGCGTCCTTGCTGTCTGTACGATGTCAGGCTTCGAGCGCCTTGACGCCCGGCAGCTCGCGGCCTTCCAGGAATTCGAGCGTGGCTCCGCCGCCGGTCGAGATATGCGTGAACTTGTTCGCCCACGGCGCATGCGCGAAGGCGGCAGCCGTGTCGCCGCCGCCGATTATCGAAATGACGCCTGATTGATTGGCGAGCGCCTCACCGACTCGCATCGTGCCAGCCGCGAACGCCGGGATCTCGAAGAATCCGAGCGGGCCATTCCATATAACGGTTTTGGCACGTGCGATTTCTGCGATAAACGCCGCTGCGGTATCCGGTCCGATGTCGAGGCCCATCATCTCGGAGGGGATTTCGGTGACTGTATGAGGCGTCGCGTCGGGGTCCGGAGCGGATGCGACAATATGATCCGACGGCAGCACGATTTTGACGCCTTTTTGCGCGGCCTCGGCGAGCAATTCGCGCGCGAGCTCGAGCTTGTCGTCTTCGACCAGCGAGCGGCCGACGGCGACGCCCTGAGCCTTGAGAAACGTATACGCCATCGCGCCGCCAATCAGGATCGCATCGACCTTGGTCAGCAGATTTCTGATCAGCCCGATCTTGTCGGAGACTTTTGCGCCGCCCAGGATCGCGACCGACGGCCGCTGCGGATTCTCGGTGACCGCGCGCAACGCATCGAGTTCGCGCATCATCAGGAATCCGGCCGCGCGCTCCGCGATGAATCGTGTGACTCCGACCGTCGAGGCGTGCGCGCGATGCGCGGAGCCGAAGCCGTCGTTCACATAGACCTGTTTGTGGCGCGCCAGTTCATGCGAGAAGTCGCGATCGTTGGCTTCCTCTTCTTTGTGGAAGCGCAGATTTTCGAGCAGAATCGCTTCGCCCGGCTTGAGCGCCTCGATCATTTTGCCGGTGTGATCGCCAATGCAGTCGGGCGCGAGCGCGACCTTTTGCCCGAGCACCTTCGATAGATACTCGGCGACCGGCTTGAGGCTGAGCTCGGCGCTTCGCTCTTTGGGACGCCCCAGATGCGAGCAGAGCACGGCCGACCCGCCATGCTCGAGGATGTAGCGAATGGTGTCGAGGCTCGCGTCGATTCGGGCCGGGTCCTGGATCTTTCCCTCGTGGAGCGGCACGTTGAAATCGCATCGCACGAGCACCTTTTTGTCTTTCAACTCAAGGCGCGTAATCGGTAAGACGGGCATCGCGGCTCACTCACTCTCTCAGGTCAGCTCGGTTGGCGCGGCTAAAGCTGGGCCGCGACGAATGCAGCGACGTCCGCGAGCCGGTTCGAGTAGCCCCATTCGTTGTCGTACCACGAAAATACTTTCACCAGCCTATTTCCAATCACCTTGGTCAACGGCGCGTCGAAGATCGACGAATGCGGATCGCCGTTGAGATCGACCGAGACGATCGGCGCCTCGCTGTAGGCGAGAATCCCCTTGAGCGGGCCATCGGCCGCCGCTTTCATCGCGGCGTTGACGGATTTTACGTCGGCGTCCTTGTCAACAGTCACGGTCAGGTCAACCAGCGAGACGTTCGCCGTCGGCACTCTGATCGCGAGTCCGTCGAGCTTGCCCTTGAGCGCGGGCAGCACGAGGCCGATCGCTTTGGCGGCGCCGGTCGAGGTCGGGATCATCGAGAGCGCCGCGCCGCGCGCGCGCCGCAGATCCTTGTGCGGCCCGTCCTGCAGGTTCTGATCCGAGGTGTAGCTATGCACGGTGGTCATCAGGCCGTGGACGATTCCGAAACTGTCATGCAAGACTTTTCCAATCGGCGCGAGGCAGTTGGTCGTGCATGACGCGTTGGATATCACGTCGTGCTTTTTCGCGTCGTAAACCTGCTGGTTGACGCCCAGGCATAGGGTGACGTCGGCGCCGTCGGCGGGCGCGCTGATGACGACTTTTTTCGCGCCGGCAGAAAGATGCATCGCGGCCTTGTCGCGCGCCGTGAACAGGCCGGTGGATTCGACGACCACCTGCACGCCGAGTTTGCTCCACGGCAATTTGGCGGGGTCGCGTTCCGCCAGCACCTGGAGCGGCTTGCTGTCGAGGAAAATAATCCCGCCTTCGGCCCTGACCTCATGACGCAGCGTGCCGTGAATGGAATCGTATTTGAGCAGATGCGCGAGGGTGGGCGCGTCGGTGATGTCGTTGACGGCTACGATCTCGAGTTCCTTTTTGGCCAGGGCCGCGCGCAGGAACATTCTGCCGATCCGGCCGAATCCGTTTATCCCGACTTTTATCGCCACCGATCAATCCTCCCGAGAGTGCGTTGCGTGCCAGTGGAAAAGTGAAAAAGTGAAACCCTGAAAAGCAACAACCCGAACCTTAGATAAGTCCGGGTCCGATGTACAGATTGTACGCCGGGGCGCGTCGCGAATGCAGCGGGCGGCGGGGAAGGGAAAATCACTTTATTAAATGAGGAACCCACCCGGGTTCCTCACCTCCTTGGGCAGGGGTGACCCCTGCACCCAATGTTAAGAAAAGATGCGGGCTTCGCCCTGTTAGGACAGGTGAAGGGGGGAAAGTGTCGGCTTGATTGCGGATGCGTTCATGGCGCCTGCGCGGGCAGCCGGGTAATCGAGCGCAAATACACGAACATCGCGCCCGAGAACAGCGCCACGTCCAGCGCGAGCTCCAGCCACATTCTCGCTCGCGATGGCGCGCCGACCCCGAAGCATCCGCAATCGAGCGTGAGACCTCGAAGCAGCGCGGACGCCAACGCCGTGAAAAACATTACAGAAATGACAGCGACCGCGAGCGCTCCGACCCGCCTGGTCAGGGGCGCGAGCAGCAGGACGCCGCATGCGAGCTCGAATGGCGGCAGACCCAGCGCGAACAGGTTGATGAACACGGCAGGCACGATCGCGAACGCCGCGGTGCTATCCGCGAACTGCAGCGGGTCGCGGATCTTGTCGATGCCCGCGTAAATGAATACGGCAGCCACGGCTATGCTGACCGCGAGCACCGCATAGTTGCGACGCGAATTGTCGGGCGGCATCATCGTACGCTCCCTGTAGAGGCCGGCATCCCCGCCGCCGACCACGCATCCCACCCGCCCGTGAAGACGCTGACGTTGCTGAAGCCGAGACTGAGCAACGCGTTGGCGACGAGCCGGCTGTCATGGCATTCACCGCCGGCGCAGTACACGATGATCGGCTTGTCAGTGGCGGCTTTCAGCGAGAGAGATAGATGCCGGTAATCTTGCGCGAAGTCGTCTCGCGCGAGATTAAGCGCTCCCGGTACGTGTCCCTGTTCGAAGAACAGGGACGGCCGGGCNTCAAGGATGAGTGCGCTTTTGCTCTCGACGGCTGAACGGAATTCGTGAAGTCCGACAGTTGCNGCCGGCGCGANCTTAAACGGCGGCGCCGCAACCAAAGTCGTCAGCTCGGCATCGAAACGCTGCTCCGGCGTTTGATAAACGATNGGAAGCGGGTGGAGCGAACCCCGGTTAATCACGAGTCCAGCCGCCAGCGACGCAATCGCGAGCATCGCAACACCGGCGAGATCGCGCACAATCTGCCATGCGAGAGTCCTCGCTTGAGGCAGGCGCGTCGGATCTTGAATGGCGATCGATGACACTGCTGAAGTTAAGGGCCTTGATTGTGCCGGTCCGGAGACGGCGGCAGAAGAGGATATTGGCTGTTTGCAAATCGCCACGCGGAGATCCCAATGAGAAAGTAAAAAACCGTCAACAGACTTAATGGAACGACCCCGAGAACGTAAGGCCATTGGCGCATCAGGGGTAGATAAGCGTTTGGGAAAAAAACCTGGACCAAGAGTGTGATTAGTCCAACCGCTGCAAGCGCAAAACAAACCCGGTGAAGCGGCACGTATTTCAGGAGATCGAACTCGACCACGACTGCTCTTATAGCACGGGACGTGCTGATAGCGTTATGACGTGCTGATAGCGTTATAATGAGTCAAGCTTCAGCCGAATGATTCCTGCGAGTAGGCTCACCTGCTGGCGAGGGGCAACGCGGGCATAGCAGAGACTCGGAGCGTTGGCAGCGACCAGAGGTGACCATGCTGGTATTTCTAATCCATGTTCGCGACCCGCAATTTTACGCCGTGCCGGCGGAGGGCCGCGCGAAAAACGGCAACCTGCGCATTATGGGGTTCCCGCCGATCGGAATCATGTCGCTGTCCGCGGTGCTCAAGCGTGCCGGCCATGAATGCGTGATGTTCGACCAGGCCAACAGCGAGACTCCAAACGAGGTCATCATCGAGCAGATTCGCACGCGGCGGCCCCAACTGGTCGGGTTGAGTTTTCTGAGCACGACCAGTTATCCCTACGCCAAGATTCTCGCCCGCCAGATCCGCGCGGTCGATTCCAAGGTCAAAGTCGCCATCGGCGGCGTCTTCGCGACGCTGAATGCGTCCCTGGTGAAACTGCAATGCAGCGAAGTGGATTTTGTCTGCCGCGGTGACGGTGAGCAGTTGATTCTCGACCTGGTCGCGCAGCTCGACAATCCGGCGGGGGTCGCCGGGCTGACCTGGGTGCGAGACGGCCAGGTGGTAAACAATCCGGACCGCGCTGTCGAGCGCGACCTCGACCAGTGGCCTTTTCCGGACCGCGAAAGCCTCGCGCTGGACTTCATCGAGTCGATGCCGCTGGATGTGCCCACGGTTCTGTCAATGGACCGTTACACCACGATGCAGACGTCGCGCGGATGCCCGTGGCCCTGCGTTTTCTGCGACATTCCGGCCTTCAACCAGAGCAAGTGGCGCTCGCGCAGCCCTCAGCACGTGCTGGCGGAATTCAATCATCTGAAGGAACACGGCTATGGTGCGGTGTACTTTGTCGACGATCATTTCCTGCTGCAACCGAAGCGGATCGAAGCCATCTGCGAGGGGCTAATCGACAGCGGTCCGACCATCCACTGGGGATGCGAGGGCAGGGTCGATTCGGTTGCCCAACATCTGTTTCCGGCGATGGCAAAGGCCAATTGCCGCACTCTGATGTTCGGGATCGAGAGCGGCAGTCAAAAGGTGCTGGACCGGCTCAAGAAGGAGCAGACCCTTAAGGAAGTTGAGACCGCGGTCGCGAACGCCAAGCGGGCGGGAATCGAAATCGTGCACGGCTTCTTCACGGTCGGCAACCCCGACGAGACCGTGGCCGACCTGAGGGCGACTTTTGATTTTGCCGCAAGACTTCCGCTCGACACGTTCAACTTCAACCGCCTATGCGTCTATCGCGGCACCCCGTTGTGGAATGAATATGTCCGCCGCGGCCTGGTCGACGAGGCTCGAGACTGGTTCAAGTATTTCAAGTGTTCCGAGATCGATCCGACCTGCCTGCCGGGCGAGGTAATCAACCGCGAGCGCAGCGCGGGTTTCCGCAGAATATTCCTTTACAAGCTGCTTCATTATCCGCTGCAGACCGTGCGGCTGCTGCGCCGTTTCACGCGCTTCATGCCGATGCGCGACGTGGTTTACCTGATTATCAAGCCCTTCCTCGGCCAGGGTCGCGGAGCCACGCCGGCTGAGACCCTTTCGCGCAGCGTCGAACATGCGGAACTTAAGGACTCGGCCGCAGCCCTCACCCAAGTCAGCGACGCGACGTTCGAGAAGGCGGTGGCCGAATTGCAGGCCGCACGGGCCCCAATTCATCCCGGGCCATGAAGTCCGCAGAAATCGCGGGCGCGCGAGCGGCGAGATGACCGTGCTGGTTTTGCCCACGCTGATATCCTTATAATAAACCGATTATTCAGCCGAATGGCGGTTTTATGCTCCATCAGGTGAGTGGTGCAGGCGGGTTGGGTGTGGTGGAACTGGTGCTGGGCACGGGCCCGGTGGTGGCAGTCGTGTTGTGGCTGCTGGTGGCCTTTTCGGTCGGCAGTTGGGGTATCATCCTTTACAAACTGATTCAGATTTCGCGAGCGCGGCGCCAGTCCGAGCGCTTCATCGCGATCTTCTGGGAATCGAAGAACCTCGCCGCGATTCACACCGCGAGCGTCGGCCTCAAGCGCAGCCCGGTCGCGCAGGTTTTCCGCGCCGGCTACCAGGAGCTCCTGCAAATCACCCGCGCCAAGCGCCAGGCGGTCGGAGCGGAAAGCGGCTTCTCGACCGATCTCGGCGGAATCGCCAACGTGATGCGCGCGATGAAGCGCCAGGAAAACGTTGAGCTGACCAAGCTCGAATCCGGCATCACGTTCCTGGCCACCACCGGTTCGTCGTGCCCGTTCATCGGACTGTTCGGCACGGTGTGGGGAATAATGACGGCGTTCCTGGGCCTGTCGGCGTCGCATACGTCGAGCATCCAGGCGGTCGCGCCCGGAATCGCCGAGGCGCTGATCACGACTGCGGTCGGCCTGGTCGCGGCGATCCCGGCGCAGATGTTCTACAACTACTTCATCGCGCGGGTGCGAGTGCTGGCAACCGAGATGGATAATTTCACCTCCGAATTTTTGAACATCGCCGAGCGTCATTTCCTTTCGTAGGCAGCATCGCAATGGCATTCGATTCAGGACAGCGCGGGCAGATGGTATCCCAGATCAACGTCACGCCGCTGGTGGACGTGATGCTGGTGTTGCTGGTCATCTTCATGGTGACGGCGCCGATTATTCAGCAGGGCGTCGAGGTCACGCTGCCCAGCGTCAAGGCCGAGGCACTGCCCGGCAAGGAAGAGCAGTTCGTCGTGTCGATCACGCGCGACAGCCAGATTTATCTCAATGACGCGAAGCTTTCGGCGGATGAACTGACCGGCAAGCTGAAGGCGATTGCAAATGAGCGTCCGGATCGCCAGGTTTTCATCCGCGCCGACGACCGGGTNCCGTACGGCGAGGTGATCCGCACGATGGCGGCGATTAAGGCCGCGGGAATCGAAAACGTCGGGATGGTGACGGAGATGCCGGCGGCNANCGGCACCGACGCGGGCGCGAAGTGAGCGCTGGGCGTGGCATCGCGGGACCATAACGGTGACGAGCAGCCGTCGCGAATCGGATATTTCGCGGCGATCTTCGTCTCCGCGCTCGGGCACGCTGCGCTGTTCGCGACGGTGTTCTTCATCGCGCCGCGCTTTTTGCATCCCGAAGAAGCCGCGCCGCCTGCATACACGGTGAAAATCGTCGATAACATTCCAGCCGGCGACCTCGGAACGCATCTGCCGCGCATCAATCGGCGCCCGGCGGATGAAGCGAAGGCGGCGGCGCCCAAGCCCGAAGAATCGAAGGTCAAGACCGAGCCGCCCAAAACAGAACTCGCGCTCAACGACGATAAGAACGCGCTCAAAATAAATGCGAAGGCAACCGACGCTCCAACCGCGACTCCCACGCCCGAGCCAACTATTGAAGCGACGCCAGAGCCAAAAAACTGTCGAGCCCACGACCGCGCCGACGATTGCGCCAACGCCGCAGCCCACTCCGGAGCCGACGAAACACGCGAAGCCAAAGCCCACGCCCAACAAGGCGTCGCGCAACCGGCCCAAGTCTGAAGCGACGACAGCAAAGGCAAAGATCGCATCGACGCCAAGCGTCGATCAGCGGTTCGCGATGCTCAAGCGCCGGTTGCTCGCGGAGCACGTCAAGGAGCTGGCGAGTAATCCGCCGCCTGAAGATGAAGCTGACGACGATTCCGACTCGGCCGACAGCGATGCCACCGGTCCGGCAGGGGGAGGACCCGTCGTCGCAAGTAACGCGAGTGAAGGAGCGGGTTACGGAGTCGGCGCCGGCAAGGGCAGCGTCGGGATTCTACAGGACTCGGAATTTATCCTGTACTATAAGACCGTGCAGGAGCAGATTAAAAAGTCGTGGACGTTTACCGGCGGATCGAACGAGCTGACCGCGACCGTCAATTTCGCGATCGGCCCCGACGGTGCGCTGACCGCCGTGAAGCTAGGCACGAGTTCGAACGACTCGGCGTTCGATGATTCCGTGATTCGCGCGATTCGCCGGGCGGCGCCGTTTCCCGCGCCGCCGGAAAAGTTTCGCGACCAGTTTTCTTCCGGGATCAAAGCCTTGTTTCAGGAAGGCGAACTCAAGTCCTGAGGTTGCGATGGTGCAGGAGGTGCGGATGTTTTTCAGTTTTTTCAGGGTCAAAACATGAAGCGGGTAATTCAAGCTTGCGCGATTCTGTGCGCGATTGTTTTGGCGTCGATACCGGGCCGGGCCGTCGCGCAGCCCGCTGGTGGAGGGCCGATCACAATCACGATCGCGGGACCCGGCTCGCAGCTCTCGACGATCGCGGTGTCGGGGCTGAAAAATCTCGGCGGCGACGACGACCATCGCGTTGCCAGCGCGTTTGTCGGCACGCTCCGGCGCGACCTCGAGCTCTCGGGCTATTTCAGAATTATCGATCCGCACGCGTACATCGAGGACCCGCAATCGTCGGGCTTCGAGCTCGGCCAGTTCAATTTCGCCGATTGGCGATCGATCAACGCCGACTTTGTCGTCAAGGGTTCGGTCTCCGCCAGCGGCGCGGGCGTGAAGCTGACCGCTTTTCTCTACGACGTGGCGCAGCAGCGGCGCATGATGGGCAAGAATTACAACGGCGACGCGGGTGACGTGGCGCGGATGGCGCGCCGATTCGCCGACGCGATCCTTGAAGCTGCGACCGGCCAGCGCGGTCCGTTCGATTCCAAGCTCGCCTTGGTCTCGACGCGCGGCGGTCGTTTCAAGGAAGTCTATACGCAGTCGATAGACGGGCAGGACGTGTTCAAGCTGACCGGCAATCCGACGATCAACCTGTTCCCGAGTTTCGATCGCAGCGCGCGCTACTTGCTGTATCTCTCGTACAAGAGCATGGCGCCTGCGCTTTATCTGGCCGATCTCAAGGAGCAGCGCGAAGCCAAGCTCGACACCCCGCACGGCCGCGTGTTCGGCGGAACGATCTCGCCCGACAGCGAGCGCATCGTCGCCGCGATCGAGCGTGGCGGCGCCACCAATCTGTATCTGATCACTCGCGAGGGCGCCGAAATTCGCCAGCTCACCGACACCAACGGAATCAACGTCAGTCCCGCGATTTCACCCGACGGCGCCACGCTCGCGTTCACGTCGGATCGCTCGGGCTCGCCGCAAATTTACGTGATGAGTCTGGCGGGCGGTGCGCCGAAACGATTGACCTATCGCGGCGATTACAACACCACACCCGCGTTTTCGCCCAAGGGCGACAAGCTCGCATATCAGAGCCGCAACAACGGACGTTTCGACATCTGGACGATTCCGGCCGGCGGCGGTGAACCTGTGCAAGTGACAGATGGCAACGGCTCCAACGAGTATCCGAGTTGGTCGCCCGACGGACGCTATCTCGCGTTCAGCTCGACACGCGGCCACAACTCGCGAATCTATGTAATGATGGTCGGCAACCGGAAGATTATTTCCGCTTTGACGGAGGGTAATGGTAATGATTCCTGTCCAGCGTGGTCGGGGTGGTTGGGTGAGTAGTCGTTCGACGATCGCCAGAGCTGTTGCGATTGTGGGTGTTGCGGTGATGCTGGCGCTGGCCGCATGCTCGTCGAAGAAGCCGGCGTCGATAGGCGGCGATAACAATTCCGGCGGAAGTCAACTTGGTGAAAATGGGGTTGGCAAGGGCGGCGGCAACTCGCTCGAGGACTGGAAGAACGGAAAATTCGGCGCGCAAGGTCCGCTCAGCGACATTCACTTCGCGTACAATGAGTACACGATTCAAGAGCAGGACAGCTCCGTGCTGAAATCCAACGCCAGCTGGATGCAAGCGCATCCGCAGACGCGGGTCCAGGTCGAGGGTCATTGCGATGAGCGCGGCTCCGAGGAATACAATATCGCGCTGGGCGCCAAGCGCTCGCAGGCCGCCAAGGATTACCTGGTGACACTCGGAATCGGCGGCAGCCGAATCTCGACAATCAGCTACGGCAAGGAGCTTCCAGTTTGCACCGAGCACGACGAAAGCTGCTGGTCGCAGAACCGGCGCGATCACTTTGCGGTAAGCCAATAAGGATTAGAAGCGTGCGAAAAACGAACTGGTCGATCGGCGCCGTCGCCGCCCTTGCCGCGGCATTCGCGCTGGCGGGATGCGCCGAGCAAGGCGACGTGCAGCAGCTCAATCAAAACGAGTTCACGCTGCGCGGGATGATCGCGAGCGACCGCCAGCAAATCAATTCCCTGAAGCAGCAGATTCAACGTCAGAACGATCAGATCGAGGAGTTCAAGCACGGCGCCGCCGGCGCTGGCGGCGTCGCGTCGTCGATGAACGATCGAGTCGCGAGCCTCGAGGCCGAAGTGAAAGCATTGCAGGCCGGGATGGCGGCGACGCCCGGCGCGGCTCCTCCTCCCGCCGGGCCGGCAGACTCCGTCGGCGCGGCGCCCGCGCCGGAATGGCGTCGGCAGAGGCGCCGTCGGGGGGACCGGCTCCGCCCGCCGCGCCCGCCGCGATCGCTCCAACCTGGCCGAGCGAACTCGATCAGGAAATTGCAGACGCCAAGACCTCGAACGAGCCGGGCGTGAAGATCTATCGCGAAGGCCTCGACGCGATGAAGGCCGCCAGGTATCCGCTCGCGGTTACCAGGTTCACCAAGCTGCAGCATGCGTACCCGAAATCCGCGCTGAGCGAGCCCGCCGAATACTTCGCCGCCAACGCGTTGTTTGAAACCGGCGGTTACGACCAGGCGATTTTGCAATTCAACGATCTCGTGATGCGCTTTCCCAAGGGCAAATATGCCGGCGCTGCCTTGCTGCGCGAGGCGCAGGCATTTGTGAAGCTCAACGATCGCATCGACGCGCGCCTGACACTGCAGAAGCTGGTCGCCGATCACGCGGGAACTCCGGAAGCGGAAGCCGCGAACACCATGATGAAAGATCTCGCGAACGATTAAAGCGGCGCCCACGCGCAGTATTGATGGAAATAATTCGCGACCTCGGAGCGCTCGCGCGCCATTCCTACCCGGTCACCGCGATCGGTAATTTCGACGGCGTGCACCTCGGGCATCGCGCGATTTTGAAGGCCGCGATCGATCACGCGCGCGCGGCCGGCGGCACCGCGTTCGCGCTCACCTTCGATCCGCTGCCGGCCAAACTGCTCGCTCCGGCCCGCGCTCCGCGCTTGATCCTGACCCCGCACGACAAACTCGAAATGCTGCGACTGTCGGGCATCGACGGCGTGATCGTGCTGAACTTCACGCTCGAGCTGAGCTCGCTCGCGCCGCGCGATTTCGTGCGCGACTACCTGCGCGGAAAGATCGGCGTGCGCGAAGTGGTCGTCGGCCACAGCGTAAGCTTCGGCCACAATCGCGCGGGGAACGCGGCCATGATGGTCGAACTCGGCCGCGAATTTGGTTTCGATACGGACGTGGTCGGGCCGATCAAAATCGGCGGCATCGAAGTCAGTTCAACCAAGGTGCGCGAGGCGATCGCGGCCGGCGACATGCGCGGCGCCGCCAGGCTGCTGGGCCGTTACCACTTTTTACGCGGGCCGGTGGTGCGCGGGCGCGAGCGCGGACGAACGATCGGATACCCGACTGCGAATCTCGACAACGAAACGGAATGCATTCCGCCCGACGGTGTTTACGCCGCGCGCGTCATCCTCGNCGATGGCGCCTNCCCGTCGATCGCCAGCATCGGGATGCGTCCGACATTTTCGGAGAGCGTGCGATCGATCGAGGCGCATATCTTCGATTTCACGCGCGACCTTTACGGCACGCGAATCAAGCTCGAGCTGATCGAACGAATCCGTCCCGAGCGCAAGTTCGACAACCCCGATGCGCTCAAGGCGCAGATCGCTCTGGACCTGAGCAAGGTGCGCGAGATCCTCTCCGCGGCCTAGGCGCTAGCGGATTTTTGCGGCGGGTTCGATCCAGTCGCGCGCGACCTGCTCGATCCATCGGCCAGCATCCGACTCGTTGCCGGGCGGATAGAAGGGTATCACCAGTTCGTTNACGCCGGCCGCGCCGTACTTTTTCAAATCGTCGGATCTGATCGTCTTGGTATACGGGCACACGATGATTTCGACTTCGCTCGCTTGGCGTCCGTTGGCTTTCAGCATCGCGCGAAGCTTGTCCGCCAGCGGCGCCGCCTCGTCCGGTCCAACGCTGAAGCCGAACCATCCGTTGCCGATGTCTGCCGAGCGTCTCAACGCGGGCGCGCTTTCGCCGCCGAAGATTATCGGCAGCTTTCCGCCGCGCACCGGCTTGGGGAAACTTCTCGCCGCATCGAAATTCACGAATTCGCCGTGGAAGCTCGTCACATCCTCGGACCACAGCCGCCGCATCACTTCGATGTACTCACGCGTCCGCTGCGCACGCCGCTCGAACGGAATTCCCAGCGCCGCAAATTCTTCCGCTGACCATCCGATCCCCACCCCCAGCGCAAATCGTCCGTTAGAGAGCCGATCCAGGCTCGCGACTTCCTTGGCCAGCACCACAGGGTTGTGCTCCGGCACCAGGCAGATTCCCGTCGCCAGCCGAATCGTTCTGGTCACCGCAGCCGCAAACGTCAGCGTGATAAATGGATCGAGCCAGTCCGCACCACCCGGCAACGGGAACTCGCCGCTCTCCGCGTAGGGATACTTGGAATCCTGACGGTCGAAGAGCACGACGTGCTCTGCCGCCCATAGCGTTGAAAATCCACAACGCTCTGCCGCCTCGGCCGTCTTCACAATCACGCCGGGACGCGCGCCCGTGCCGATTCCCAGCGCGAACAGGCCGACTTTCATTGGCCCGACCCCGAGCCATTTGCGCCCGCCGCGATTGCCGGCGTTTGCCTGAATTTGAGCATGAAGCGATCGGTCTGACCGAGATGCTTGAACACAATCCAGGTGCGATCGTCTTCAGGGTGGCGCAGCGCGCTGGACGCTCCGGACAGCCTGAAGCCCGCCTTCTCCACATCCTTGATTAGAAAAGTCTCGTCGATTCGGTGGAGCGTGGTGGTCACCGTATCGTTGGCGCCCGGCCGCGCGCTGTGATCGACGATCCCGTAAATCCCGCCTGGCTTGAGCGCCTTGAACACCGCCGCGTTCACGTTCTCGCGATTGAGTTTGAAGCCGACCATGTCGTGGTAGTTGAGATGGATGATCACGGCGTCGAGCGAGCCCGGCGGCACCGGCAGCAGGTCGGGCGCATCGAAGGGTTTGCTGACCTTGACGACATTCTTGAGCGCCGGCTCTTTCAGTCGTTCGTTCCATGTATCTTCGCTTTTCTTGAACTGCGCAGGGAACGGACCGTTCTGCGAGTAAACCGTACCGGTCGATCCGACGATTCGCGCATACAATTCCGTCATGTACCCGCCGCCCGCGAATATATCGGCAATCTTCATCCCGGGCTTGATTCCGTAAAACGCCATGATCTGATCGGGCCTGCGTCCTGCGTCGAGCGCCTTGTCCGCGGCCGGCCGATCGGGCGAGTTGATCGCGTCGGTAATTTCCCTGGGAATCTGCGCGGCGGGAACTGATGCGCTTTCAGCCACGCTCGCCGCAACCGGCGCAAGCGGATTGTGCGCGCGCGCCGGCGGTGAGATCCACGCGACTGCGGCGAATGCGACTATCGTTGACAGGACCAACCGGCAAGTTCCAATACGCATTCTCATAGTCATCTCGATTCTCCGCGTAACGTTTGATTCCTCTTCCACAAGCGACAGCTAACACACCGATCGCAAAACGGGCAATGCGGTTTCTCCCGTCCGTCCTGCGCGCCCCGCAAACCGCAAAGGCACAGGGGCGGGGGAGTGGACGCGAGCATCGTGCGCGCGGCAAGATTAACGACGCGGCGTGGCCGCTCGCGATGAACCCGGAAACGGAATCCAATTCCCCAGACACCCCCAGCTTCAGATGAACCAAGAGACAAAATCTAATTCCTCGGACAGCACGCCCGGCTTCGGCGGACTTCGCGTCGCCGCGTTCGAAAGCCGCATGGCGGCGGAAGTAGCGACGATGATCGAGCGACGCGGCGGCATCGCGATTATTGCGCCGGCGATGCGCGAAGTGCCGCTCGAGGACAATCACGCGGCGCTGGATTTCGCCGACCGCCTGCTGGCCGGCGAAAGCGAATTCGGGGTGGTCATTTTTATGACCGGCGTCGGGACACGCGCGCTGTTCCAGGCGATGGAAACGCGCCATCCGCGGGCGTCGATAGCGACGGCGCTGGCCGCAATCGCAACCGTGGCGCGCGGCCCGAAAGCGATTCGCGCGATGCGTGATCTTGGGGTCGAACCCTCGATAGTCGCGCCGGAGCCGAATACCTGGCGCGAAGTGCTGAGCACGCTTGCGTCGCAGATCGAGCTCAAGGGCAAGCGCGTCGCGATCCAGGAATACGGAGTTTCCAATCACGAGCTGACCGCCGGGCTCGAGGCGCGCGGCGCCCGGGTCACGATTGTTCCGGTCTATAAATGGACGCTGCCGGCCGATCGCGCGCCGCTGCGAGCGGCGTTGAACGCGATCGCGGCGGGCGCGGCGGACGTGGCTATTTTCACCAGCTCGAACCAGGTCACGAACGTCATTCAGCTCGCGGAGGCCGAGGGAATCGGCGACGGCGTCAAGCGCGGATTCGCGCGCATGGCGGTTGGCTCGATCGGGCCGGTATGCTCGGAGCAGATTCGCGCCTACGGGCTCCGCGTGGACTTCGAGCCGGAGCATTCGAAGCTCGGCCATCTGGTTAAAGCGGCGGCGGCGCAAGCGGCTTCGATTCTCATCGCGAACCGCGCGGACACCCATCGAATTGAAGCGGGCGCGACGCCAAATCCGCGCCGGCCGGCGATTTCGAACGCGCCGCAATCTCCGCTCGCCGGCCATCCGATGCTCAAGGCGTGCCGGCGCGAAGCCGCCCCCTACACTCCTATCTGGCTGATGCGCCAGGCGGGCCGCTACATGCCGGAGTATCGGCGCGTTCGCGAGCGTCATGGTTTTCTCGAGATGTGCAGGCGGCCTGAGTTGGCCGCCGAAGTCACCGTCACGGCGGTCGAGCGGCTCAAGGTGGATGCGGCGATCATTTTCGCCGATATCCTGCTGCCTCTGATCCCGATGGAAGTCGGGCTGCATTTCGAAAAAGGCGACGGGCCGGTGATCGATCGCCCGATTCGCACCGAGGCCGACCTCGAGCGGATGCCCGCCGTCGACGTGGCGGCGCTCGGCTTCGTTGGCGACGCGATCAAACTGGTGCATCGCGCGATCGGCGCGACGACTCCGCTGATAGGATTTGCCGGGGCGCCGTTCACGCTCGCGTCGTACCTGATCGAAGGCGGCTCGTCGCGGCAATACCAGGCGACCAAAACTTTCATGTACATGCAGCCCGAAACGTGGCATCGCCTGATGGAGCGGTTGGCGCGCATCACCGCGGATTATCTGAAGATGCAAATCGAGGCGGGCGCCGACATCGTCCAGATTTTCGACAGCTGGGTCGGCAGCCTTGGCCCGGACGACTATCGCCGCTTCGTGCTGCCGCATACCGCGTCGGTGATCGCGGCGATCCCCGCCGACGTGCCCGTAATCCATTTCGGGACCGTGACGGGAAACCTGCTCGAGCTGATGCGCGAGGCGGGCGGCGACGTTATCGGCCTGGATTGGCGCGTCGATCTCGCCGACGCGTGGGCGCGGCTCAATTACAGCGTGGCGGTGCAGGGCAATCTCGATCCGATCGCGCTGTTCGCGGACGTTTCCGAAATCCGTGCACGCGCCCGCGCGATTCTCGATCAGGCGGGCGGACGCCCCGGACATATCTTCAATCTCGGCCACGGAATACTTCCGGATACGCCGGTCGATCACGTAATCGCGCTCGTCGATGCGGTTCACGAGATGAGCGCGCGCTGACGCCATGACCGCGAAGGCAAAGTGCGCCGCGGTGTTGATGATTGGATTCGGCGGACCGACGCGCGCCGACCAGGTGCGGCCGTTTCTCGACAACGTTCTGCGCGGGCGGCCAATCCCGCGCGAGCGCTACGAGGAGGTGGTGCATCATTACGATCTTCTCGGCGGGCGCTCGCCGTATAACGATCTCACGATGCGGCAGGCGGCGGCGCTGCGCGAGGAGCTCGCGAAAAAAGGCGCGCGCGTGCCGGTCGCGGTCGGGATGAGCAAGTGGGAACCGTATGTTGCCGACTCGATTCGCGCGCTCGCCGACGCTGGAGCGCGGCGCGTGCTCGGCTTCATCATGGCGGCGCATCGCAGCGAAGCCAGCTTCGACCGATACCAGGCAACCGTCAATGACGCGCGCGCTGCTTTGGGCGAAGCGGCGCCCGAGGTCGTGTATCCCCAGCCGTGGCACGACCATCCGCTGTTCATCGCGGCGNTGNCGTCGCGCACGCGCGAGGNGTACGCGAGGCTGGNCGAGCAAGAGCGNTCGCGCGCGCGGCTGATCTTCACCGCGCACAGTATTCCGCTCGCGATGNCGCAGGCCGGNCCGTACGTCGAGCAGCTTACGCAGTCGGCGCGGATGGTCGCGGCAGAGCTTGGAATCGGCAGCGTGGCAATTCGCCTANCAAAGCCGCAGCGGGAGTCCGCGCGAGGCGTGGCTCGACCCCGACATCAAGGATACGCTTCGGAGCCTGGACGCGAAGGCAGCGGTAGT
>JGI20191J14862_1000196_pt1 | contig 21172 bp, 18 predicted proteins | sample NGESurdeep092012_7_FD_14862 | JGI IMG/M metagenome (IMG submission 14862)
CCCTGTGAATTGATGGCAAAAAATGAATCCTCTGCCACCCGTGCGTTGCCAACCACTGTCTGCAAGAAAATTGGGCGGGTGTTCATAGCCCCAGCCCTTCTCCCGGCCAGGTCTGTCGCGGGCCTGCCCACCATGTGATCTAGTGACTCATATTTGCCGATGGCTTTCTCAACCAACCGCCTGGTCCGACCAGCTATACGAATTTGCTCTTTCGATATTTCGTCGGAATAGAATGACTTGGATTCTGTTCCGTCCCCATAATCATTCGATATCCATGCGCACAATGCGCCGAGCCGATGCGCTCCATCGATGACGAATATGAAATTTGTTGAGCGCCACAAAATGATGGATGGGATAACATCGCCGTCAATGAAGCTGCTAAGAAATTTCAGAACTTGGTCTGGCGTCCAGTGGTTTGTCTCCCGCTGAAACTCGGGTTTCCGCAACTGCCGCCGAATGGCGGAGTTTGGGAGCAATTGAGACAGATTTAATTCCCGAATGGTTTCGGGTGCTGGCGCGTCTTTGATTTCGCGGGCGAAATCCTCGCGCCGAATCATCGCGTCTAGGTTGACACGCTGCGCCATGCTGTTCCCCTCTTCCGCGCAATAAACTTGCGCTAGTAACGGGGGAAATATACCCTTTCTAACGTGTGCAGTCAAAGTGATAACTCCCCTCAAGGGGGGGAGGTAAGCAAGAGAATTATTTTATCGCCTGCGGATTGATCGGCGAGCCGGTGCCACCGGTGATGATCAACGGCGGGCCGCAGAAGAAGAATTCGTAGACGCCATCCTCCGCGCAATCCTCGGCCAGTTCCTTGAGATAGAAAATCTCGCCCATGCACAGCCCCATGGCCGGGATCACCACCCAGTGCCAGGGCTGGTTGGCCTCGGTGGTCTCGTTCGGCCGCACCTCGACGCCCCAGGTGTCGGTGCAGATCGCGGCGAGCTGCTTGTCCTGGCACCAGTAGCAGTTCTCGAACTTGACGCCGGGCGCGTCGCCGCCGGCATAGCCGCCCCATTCGCCCTCGGCGAGGCAGCGTTCCATCTGCCCGGTGCGCACGATGACGAAGTCGCCGCGACCGATCGCGACGTTCTGGTCCTTGGCGCATTTGTCGAGCTCGTCGTTGGAGATGCTTTCGCCGTCCTGCATCCATTTCACGCCGCGGAAGCGCGCGATGTCGAGCAACACGCCGCGCCCGATCATCTTGTTCTTGGAATTCTCGATGCCGAGCACGCTCAGGCCGCGCGAGTCGATCAGCTTGGCGTCGTGGCCGTTATAGGCCTTGTCCTCGTAAAACACGTGGCCGAGCGCGTCCCAGTGGGTGGCGCCCTGCACGCACAGCATGAGCGTGTCGTCGGCGTAGCGGATCTTGTTCCAGTCTTGCTGCCCGGCGATGGCATCGGTGCCGGTGGCGAGCATCTGGTGGATCGGATTGAAACGGCCGCCGAACAGGCCGGTCTGCGGCCCGGTGCGGTCGAGCGGGATGCCGAGCGCGAACACCTTGCCGGTGCGGATCAGGCTCGCCGCCTTGACGATGTCCTCGGGCGTGACGTGGTTGAGGGTGCCGATCTGGTCTTCCTTGCCCCAGCGTCCCCAGTTCGAGAGCTTCTTTGACGCCTCGGCGATCGCTTGTTTGCCGACCTTGATGTTCATGGAGTTCATCCCCTTTCTTGACGTTTTTTACAGGCCGCAACTGTGATGAAAGGCCGGCCAATGGTGTTGCAATATTGCGCCGGACTGCGGTGTTTCAGCAAGCGGGGGATGGCAATCGGATTGCGCGGGTACCCGGCGATTTCGCCTGTTGAAATTAAACCTTCCCCAGCGCCCGCAATATTTTGTCCGGCGTGAACGGCATGTCGGTGAGCGCCTTGGCGCCGAGCGGGCGCAGCGCGTCGTTGATGGCGTTCATCACGCAAGCTGGCGCGCCGGCGGTGCCGGCTTCACCGGCGCCCTTGGCGCCGAATTCAGAATCGGCGGTGGGCGAGACCACGTGGCCGCATTCGATGTCGGGCATTTCCACCGCCATCGGCACCAGGTAATCGGCCATGTTGCCATTGAACATCTGTCCGCGCTCGTCATAGAGACACTGCTCGAACAGCGCCGCGCCGATGCCCTGCACCACGCCGCCGCGAATCTGCTCGTCCACCAGCTGCGGATTGATGATGGTGCCGCAATCTTCCACGCACCAGTGCTTGAGCAATTTGACGAAACCGGTGTCGGTGTCGACTTCGAGATAGCTCGCTTGGATGCCGTTGGTGAAGGCGAACGGCCAGGCGCGCGGCACGTAATGGCGCGTTGCCATCAGTTCGGCCTGGAAGCCGGGCGGCAGCGTGTCGGGGCGGAAATAGGCGACGCGCGCCAGCTCATCGAGCGGCAGCCGTTCCGTGCCCTTCACTTTGTCGACCACGATGCCATTGCGGATATCGAACTCCTCGGGCTTGGCCTGCAAGATCGACGCGGCCACCGCCAGCACATTGCCGCGCAGCGCCTTGCCGGCCTGCCAGGCCGCTTCGCCGCCGATGCCGGCCGCGCGCGAGGCCCAGGTGCCGCCGCCATAGGGCGTGTGGTCGGTGTCGCCGGTGACCACGCGCACCTTGTCGATAGAGACGCCGAACGAAGTGGCCACGCATTGCGCGAGCACGGCCTCGGCGCCCTGGCCCTGCTCAGTGACGCCGCTGTGCACGATGATCGCGCCCTGCGCGTCGAGCCTCACGGTGGCGCCGTCCTGCGAGGTGATGCGGGCGCCGCCGACGCCGTAGAACGCGGCCGAAGGGTTGGTCACTTCGATGAACGATGCAAAGCCGATGCCGCGACAGATGCCTTGCTGGCGCAGCTTCTTCTGCTCGGCGCGCAAGCCGGCGTAATTCATCATGGAGTCGAGATGAGCGAGCGACTCGTGATGCGAGAGCTTCTCGAATTTCAGCCCGGCGGCCAATTGCGTCGGATAGGCGTCGTCGGCGATCAAATTGCGCCGGCGGATTTCCAGCGGGTCCATGCCGATCTTGGCCGCTGCCAGATCGACCAGGCCTTCGGTCACCGCCACCGCGATCGGATGGCCGACCGCGCGGTACTGGCACATGACATTCTTATTCTGGAACACCACGCGCGCCTGCGCGCGGTAGTTCGGGCAGGTATAGGGGCCGCCGGTGAGATTGACGACCTGGTTGGCCTCGATGCCGCTGGTGCGCGGATAGACCGAGTAGGGGCCGATCCCGGTCAAATCGTCGATCTCGAAGGCGGTGATGCTGCCGTCGTTGTTGACGCCGATCTTGGCTTTGATGCGGTGGTCGCGGGCGTGGATGTCGGTGACGAAGCTCTCGATCCGATCGGCGACGAATTTCACCGGCCGCTTGAGCAGCTTCGACAGCGCCACTGTCGCCATCTCGTCGGCGTAAGTGTGCACCTTGATGCCGAACGAGCCGCCGACGTCCTTGGTCAGCACGCGCACCTGGTGCTCCGCCAAATCGAGATGCTTGGCGAACAGGTTCTGCATCATGTGCGGCGCCTGGGTGCCGTGATAGACGGTCATGCGTTGCTCGCCGGCATTCCAGTCGGCGACGACGGCGCGCGGCTCGGTGGTGACGCCGGTATGGCGGCCGAACATGAAGGTGGTCTCCACCACCGCGTCGGATTCGGCGAAGGCCTTGTCCACCGCGCCGACATCCAATTTTCGCTCAAAGCAGAGATTGTCGCCGAGCGCGGAATGGATCACCGGCGTTTTGGCGTCGAGCGCGGTCTCCGGATCGGTGACCGCCGGCAACTCCTCGTAGGTGACCTCGACCAGTTCGCAGGCGTCCTCGGCCAGCGCGCGCGTGCGCGCGACCACGGCGCATACGGCCTCGCCCTGCCAGCAGGCGCGATCGACCGCGATGGGGAATTGCGGGGCGGATTTCAGGCCCTTCAAATGCGTGAGCACGCCGACCCAGGGCGTCATGACTTTCGCCAGCTCGGCGCCGGCGACCACCGCGATCACGCCGGGAGCCTTTTTTGCCGCGTCGGCAGCGATCGATTTGATGCGCGCATGGGCATGCGGCGAGCGCACGAAGGCGACATGCGCCATGCGGGGCAAAGTAACGTCGCTGACATATTGCCCGCGCCCTTGCGTGAGCCGTTGCAGATTCGGCCGCGGCAGCGAGCGGCCGATATAGGAATTCGGCCGGTCGAGCGCGCTCAGCACGGGCGGGGAGTCGTCGGTGATTTTCATGCTTTGCCTCCCGCGCGGGCCTGCGCCACCGACTCCACCGCGTCGACGATGGCGTGATAGCCGGTGCAGCGGCAATAATTGCCGGAAAGATGCTCGCGGATTTCGTCGCGGCTCGGCACGCCGCCGCGTTTGAGCAAGTCCTGCGCCGCGGCGATCATGCCGGGCGTGCAATAGCCGCACTGCAACGCATTGCGCTGCTCGAACGCGGTTTGCAGGTCAGCGACTTCGCCGGAATCCGACAGCCCCTCGATGGTCTCGATCTTGGCGCCGTCGCATTGCACCGCCAGCATCAGGCAGCCGCGCACGATCTCGCCATTCACGCGCACAGTGCAGGCGCCGCAGACGCCGTGCTCGCAGCCGACATGGCTGCCGGTGAGGCACAGGTCCTCGCGCAGGAAATCGACCAGCGTCTTGCGCGCCTCGACGCGCTCGGGGACCGGTTCGCCGTTGACGGTGAGGGAAATGTCGAGCGCGAAATCGATCATGGCCGCGCCTCCAGCAACTGCTTCGCTACGCGGCGCAGTATTACTCCGGCGAGATGCTTCTTGACCGCGGCGGTGGCCTGCACATCATCATGCGGGTCGAGATCGAGCGCGGCAACCGCGGCGTCGACATTGCCGCTTGCCAGCGCAGCTTCAGCCTTCTTTGCGCGCAACGCCGTTGCACCGACGCCGAAAAATGCAAGCCGCACATCGGCGAGGCCTTTGCCGTCGGCACGCGCGCTGGCGGCCAAGCCCACAATGGCATAGTCGCCGTGCCGGCGCACCAATTCGGCGAATCCGACGCGTGTCTCTGCCGTTGCCGCCGGCAGGCGGATGGCGGTGAGCACGTCCTGCGGCCCGAGCGCGGTCTCGAACAGGCCCTTGAAAAAATCCTGCGCCTTGATGGTGCGCGCGCCCTCGGGGCCGGTTGCGTCCACCTCGCCGTCGAGCGCCACCAGGCAGGCCGGCAATTCCGCCGCCGGGTCGGCGAAGGCGATAGAGCCGCCGAGCGTGCCGCGGTTGCGGATGGCCGCGTGCCCGATATGCGGCATAGCGCGCGCGATCAGCGGCACGTGCCGGGCGATGATTTCGGAGCGTTCGGCCTGCGCATGGCGCGTGAGCGCGCCGATCTCGACCGTGCCGCCCTTATGCGCGATGCCATCGAGGCCGCCAATGCCGTTGATGTCGATCAGCAAACTGGGCGCCGACAGCCGCATATTGAGCGTGGCGATCAGGCTTTGGCCGCCGGCCAGCAGCCGGGCGTCCGTATGCTCGCCCAACAGCGCGACCGCCTCCGCGAGCGAGCGCGCTCGTTTGTATGCGAATAGCGCCGGCTTCACGTGGTCTTCCCCCCCCCAATACTTTTTCTTATTGTGGCCGATTATGAGGGCAGAGGGGAAGGGGCGTCAGCGCATGATCCCGAAAAGTGGGAACCGGTTTTCGGACAAGATCATACGCAAGCAATGCGTTACGCCGTGATTCGCCGTACGATATCGATCGCCCGCCGCAACAGCGTCATCGAGGCTTCCAGCGTGCGAAAAGCGGCATGCGAGGTCAGCGTCACGTTTGGCATGCGGGCGAGCGGATGAACCGCTTGCAGCGGCTCGGCGTGGAACACGTCGAGGCCGGCATGGCGGATGTGGCCGCTTTGCAGCGCGGCGATGAGCGCCGCCTCGTCCACCAGCGCGCCGCGCGCGGTGTTGATGAGAATGACGCCCGGCTTCATGCGCGCGATGCGCGTCGCGCTAAGGAAGCCGCGGGTTTCGTCGCCGAGCGTCAAATGCAGCGACACCACATCGGCGCGCGCAAGCAGCGTGTCGATGTCGACCAGTGGCACGCTCGTATCCGCATGGCGCGTGCGGTTATACGCAATCACCTCCATGCCCATGCCCTTGGCGATGCGCGCCACCTCGCGGCAGATGCCACCGAGCCCGATCACGCCCAGCGTCTTGCCGAGCAGCTGCACGCCCTCCTGCGGCGCCCAGGTGCCGGCGCGCACCTCGCGGTCCATGCGCGCGATATCGCGCGCGGCGGCAAGCATCAGCGCGATCGAATGCTCCGCCACCGCGGTGTCGCCGTAGCCCTTGATGGTGTGCACGGTGACGCCGCGAGCTTGCAGCTCGTCGATATTCATGTAGCTCGCGGCACCGGTGCCGAGGAACACGATGTGCTTGAGGCGGCGGCACTGCGCCACCAGCTCGGTCGGCATGTATGAGTGGTCGTCGAGCGCGATGTCGTAGCCGTCGAGCACGCGGGTTAAATCTTCGCGCGCGAACGGTGTTTCATTGACGGCGATCGGCGGATCGTCCGGCTGGATGACGCGCGCCCACACCGGCGCCAGCTGATCGTTGCAGTCGAGGAAGATGGATTTCATGGCCGCCCGGATGTTGTCATGCCCCGCGAAGGCGGGGCATCCAGTAGACACGATATTGTCTGTGATTACTGGACCGCCCGGTCAAGCCGGGCGGTGACAATCTTGTATGCGGCATTCGCGGCCCCGGCGTTGACGGGGCCGCTGGCGCAGAATACACGCTGCAGGCGCTGCAGGCGCTGCTGGCGCGCGGCAAGAGCTGGACATCCGTATGAAACTTGCAAGCTACAAGGTGCGCGGGCGGGAGAGTTTCGGGGTCGTCGTGGGCGAGGGCGTGGTCGATCTCAAGCCCCGGCTCGGCCCCCACTTTGCGAGCGCGCTCGACCTGTTGCGCGAAGACGGCGGCCTCGATGCCGCCCGGCAGGCCGCGCACGGCGTGCGTGCCGATTTCCCGCTCGACGAACTGGAATGGCTGCCGCCGCTGCTGGCGCCGGAGAAAATCCTCTGCATCGGCATCAACTACGCCAACCGCAATGCCGACTACGGCGATCAGGAGGTTCCGAAATATCCCAGCATGTTCTACCGCGCCCCCGGCTCGCTGGTCGGGCACCAGCAGCCAATCGTGCGGCCGTGGGAATCCGAGCAGCTCGACTACGAAGGCGAGATCGTGCTGGTGATCGGCCGCGCCGGCCGACGCATTGCGCGCGAGCGCGCGCTCGATCATGTCGCGGGCGTCACGCTATGCAACGAGGGCACCATCCGCGACTGGATGCGCCACGGCAAGTTCAACGTGACGCAAGGCAAGAATTTCGATGCCAGCGGCAGCATCGGGCCCTGGATCGTGACGACCGACGAAATCGATCTGGCCAAACCGCTGCATATCACGGTGAAGATCAACGGCGAGATCACGCAGGACGACACCACCACCAGCATGATCAAGTCATTCGCCGATCTGATCGCTTATGTTAGCACTTTCATGACGCTCAAGCCGGGCGACGTCATTGTCACCGGCACGCCGGTTAAGCTCGGGCCGCGCATCGATCCGCCGCGCTGGCTTAAAGCCGGCGACGTGGTCGAGATCGAAGTCCCCGAAATCGGCGTGCTGCGCAATACGGTGGTGGCGGAATCATGAGCGAACACCGCAAGGCTGTGTGCATCATCGCCTGGCCGGCGGGCCATTCGCGTTCGCCATTGATTCACAATTACTGGATCAAGCAGCACAAGCTCAACGCCGAGTACCGGCGCGAGGCGGTGCCGCCGGAAAAGTTCGCGGAATTCGTTCGAAGCTTACGCGCGCACGGCTATGTCGGCGCCAATGTCACCGTGCCGCACAAGGAGCCCGCGCTCGCATTGTCGGAACCGGATGAGCGCGCACGCGCGGTCGGGGCCGCCAACACCTTGTGGTACGACGGCGACACGCTGCGTTCAACCAACACCGACGTCGAGGGTTTCCTCGCCAATCTCGACCAGGCGACGGCGGGCTGGGACCGCGGTCTCGAGAGCGCGGTGGTGCTCGGCGCCGGCGGCGGCGCGCGCGCCGTGATCTATGCGCTGATCGCGCGCGAGGTGAAACGTATCTATGTGGTCAACCGTACGCCGGAGCGCGCGCAAGCGCTGCAAAAGAAATTCGGCGCGCGCGTGCGTGTCGCCGGCTGGGACGAGACCACCGGGCTGCTCGGCGGCGCCGGCCTGCTGGTCAATACCACCACGCTCGGTATGGTCGGGCAGCCGCCGCTGGAGCTCAATCTGCGCTGCCCGGCGTCGCTGGTGGTGGCGGATCTGGTCTACGCTCCGCTGCTGACCGGGCTGTTGGCGGCGGCGCGCGAACGCGGCCTGCGCACGGCCGACGGCCTCGGCATGCTGCTGCATCAGGCGGTACGCGGGTTCGAATTGTGGTTCGGCGTGCGCCCCGAAGTGACGGCGGAGCTGCGCGCGCTGGTCGAAGCCGATCTCAAGAAAAAGTGACCTTGCCGCCCGCGCCGATCCGCCGGAATAACAAGCGGTGCGAGGGGTTATCTGGCTGACTGCTAGGCCACAAGGCCGGCCGGGGGGGAGGATAGAGAATGTATAAGATGAACATGACGCGGCGCTTAATCAGCGCAGCGACCGTCGCGGTGCTTTTCACGGCCTCAGCCGCATTCGCGCAGCAGCCGGGCCGCATCCGCGGCCAGATCGAGAAGGCCGACGGCGCGATGCTGTCGCTCAAGACCCGCGACGGCAGCATGTTGAACGTGAAGGTCGCCGACGACGCACGCGTATCGGCGCTGGTCAAGGCCTCGCTCGCCGACATCAAGAAGGACTCCTTCATCGGCATCGCCGGCGTTCCGGAGGCAGATGGCAGCATCAAGGCCTATTCGATTCATATGTTCCTGCCAGCGCAGCGCGGCGTGGTGCCTGACCGGCACGGACCGTGGGATGGGCGGCCGAACAGCACCATGACCAACGCCTATGTCGAGGACATGGTGCAATCCAGGGACGGCGATACGCTGATGGTGAAATACAAGGACGGCGAAAAGAAAGTCATCGTCACGCCGCAGACGGTGATCGCGGCGGCCGCGCCGGGCGATAAGGACGAGCTCAAGGCTGGGGCGCAGATCATTATCTTTGGCTGGGATAAGCAGCCGGATGGCTCGGTGCTGGCGAAAACGCTGTATATCGGCCGCAACGTCACGCCGGCGATGTGACCGGCATGCATATGTTCAAACCGGTTGCGTTTGCTTCGATGATTCTCGCGCTCGCTACCGGCGGCGCATGGGCGCAGCAGTCGATGCGCGTTTCTGGCACGGTCGAGAGCTTCGACGGCCAGGTGCTGGCGATCAAGTCGGACAAGCTCGGCGAGGTGAAGGTCAACCTGCCGAGCGATCTTGTGGTGTTCGGCGTGAGCAAGGGGACGCTCGCCGACGTCAAGGCGGGCGCCTATATCGGCGTCGGCGCCATGCCGCAGGCGGACGGCAGCCAGCGTGCCATCCAGCTGACGGTGTTCGCGGAGTCGCTACGCGGCATAAGCGAGGGCTTCCGGCCGTGGAGCGCGCGGCCGAACAGCACCATGACCAACGGCGCCGTCGAGCAGACGGTGGAAAGCGTCGACGGCCGGGTGTTGACGGTCAAATACAAGGGCGGCGAGCAGAAGATCGTGGTGCCAGCCGATGCGGTCATTCAAACTTATACAATCGGCGACAAGAGCGAGCTCAAGCCGGGCACGCATATTGCGATCACGCGCGCGCTGAAAAAACCGGACGGCGCGCTAGAAGCCAACCGCGTCAATGTCGGGCGCGGCGAGGTGGTGCCGCAATAGGCGCTGCGGTATTTGCCCGCCGCGTCGGCGCATGCGCCGAGCCGGGCGCGGTGACGTTGAGGTCGCCGACGAGTTCCGGCATTTCGCGCATCAGCCGCACCAGCCGGCTGTGCCGGCCGCCGTGCTCGCGCGCCTCGCGCTGATCCTCGATCGGGCGGCGCACCTCGTCGCAGCGCGCCAGGCTGTCGATGTCGGCGCCGTGCTCGCCGAGCTGCGCCAGCCAGACCGTGAGATCCTCGAGTTCGTCCGCCACCACGTGGATGACGCCGCATTCCTCCTGCAGCCGGCCGGTCACCGCCACATAGCGCGCGCCCAGCACCACTGGGCGCACGCGCTCGAAGGTGCGCGGCCACACGATCACGTTGGCGACCGCGCTCTCGTCCTCGATGGTCATGAACACCACGCCCTTGGCCGAGCCCGGCCGCTGCCGGCAGGTGACGAGGCCGGAAATTTTCACGCGGGCGCCGGAGGCGAGGCTGCGCAGCGTCTCGTTGCGCAAGGTTCCGCGAGCGTTGAGATCGGCGCGCAGGAACTGCGCCGGATGCGCGCGCAGCGACAGGCGCAGGAAGCGATAGTCGTTGACCACTTCCTCGCCGATCGGCATCGGCGGCAGAGCGACGTCGGGTTCGCGCGACACCATGCGCATCGGCGCTGGTTCGGCATTGCCGGCAAACAACGGCAGATCATCGTCGCGGTCGCCGACGCGGCCGAGCGCCTTGGCCGCCCACAGCGCCTCGCGGCGGGAAAGCCCGAGCGAGCCAAAGGCATCGGCATCCGCCAGCCGCTCCAGCACGCGCGGAGGCAGCTCCGTGCGCAGCCAGACATCGCGCACGGAGTCGTAATTCGCGCTGCGCCGCGCCACGATCAGTTTCGCATCCTCCTCGCTCAGTCCCTTGATCTCGCGCAGGCCGAGACGCATCGCATGCGTCGCGCGAATGTCCTCACGCATCGCGCGATGCAGCTCGTGCAGGGCGCCGATCTCGGGTTTACCGGAGATCGGCAATGCTAATTGCCCAAGTCGGCTATAGCCGACTTGGGTGGCGGCGCGCGGGCCCGGCTCGAGCGTCGAATCCCATTGCGAATGATTGATGTCGGGCGAGCGCACTTCGACGCCGTGCTCGCGTGCATCGCGCACGATCTGCGCCGGCGCATAGAAGCCCATCGGCTGCGCGTTGAGCAGCGCGGCGGCGAAGGCGTCCGGATAACGGCATTTGAGCCAGGCCGAGGCATAGACCAGCAGCGCGAAGCTCGCCGCGTGGCTTTCCGGAAAGCCGTATTCGCCGAAGCCCTCAATCTGTTGGAAGCAGCGCTCGGCGAAGGAGCGCTCATAGCCGTTGGCCAGCATGCCGTCGATCATCTTGCGCTGGAAGGTGCCGATGGTGCCGACGCGCTTGAAGGTGGCCATGGCGCGGCGCAGCTTATCTGCTTCAGAGGGCGTGAAGCCGGCGGCGACGATGGCGATCTTCATCGCCTGCTCCTGGAACAGCGGGACGCCCAATGTCTTGTGCAGCACCGCCTTGAGTTCTTCCGACGGATAGGAGACCGGCTCCAGCCCGCGCCGGCGGCGCAAATAGGGATGTACCATGTCGCCCTGGATCGGACCCGGGCGCACGATCGCGACCTCGATCATCAGGTCGTAAAAATTGGCGGGCTTGAGCCGCGGCAGCATGGTCATCTGCGCGCGGCTTTCCACCTGGAACACGCCGAGCGAATCCGCACGGCACAGCATGCGGTACACCGCCGGGTCCTCGGCCGGGATGCTGGCCAGCGTCAGCCGCTCGCCGTAATGCCGCTCCACCAGATCGAGCGCCTTGCGCAGGCAGGAGAGCATGCCGAGGCCGAGCACGTCGATTTTCAAAATGCCGAGCGCGTCGAGATCGTCCTTGTCCCATTCGACGAAGGTGCGGTCGTCCATCGCGCCATTGCCGATCGGCATCACCTCGTCGAGCCGGCTGCGCGTGATGACGAAGCCGCCGACATGCTGCGACAGATGGCGCGGAAAGCCGACGATCTGGCGCGCCAGCGCCGCGATCTGCTGCACGGGCCGGCTGCCGGCATCGAGCCCGGCGCGCGCGAGATCGGCCTTGGCGACGTCGCCGCCGCCGCCCCAGATCGAGGACGCCAGCGCGCCGATGGTGTCTTCGCTCAAGCCGAACGCCTTGCCGACCTCGCGGATCGCCGAGCGGCCGCGATAGCTGATCACGGTGGCGGCGATGCCGGCGCGCTCGCGGCCATATTTGCCGTAGATATATTGGATCACCTGCTCGCGCCGTTCGTGCTCGAAATCGACGTCGATGTCCGGCGGCTCGCGCCGCTCGGCCGAGATGAAGCGCTCGAACAGCAGGTCGGCGCGGTCGGGATCGACCTCGGTGATGCCGAGGCAGAAACAGACGGCGGAATTGGCCGCCGAGCCGCGGCCCTGGCAGAGAATGCCTTGGCTGCGCGCGAAGCGCACGATGTCGTAGACGGTGAGAAAATAAGGTGCGTAAGCGAGCTGCGCGATCAGCGCTAGCTCGTGCGCGATGCTGGCGCGCACCTTGGCCGGAAGGCCTTGCGGGTAGCGCTTGGCGGCGCCTTCATAAGCCAGATGCGTCAGCGCATCTTGCGCGCTGGCGAAGCCTTCCACCGTCTCATCGGGATATTCGTAGCGCAATTCGTCAAGCGAGAAGGCGAGCGCGTCGCTGAGCTTTAATGTTTCCGCGATCGCTTCCGGCGCGTCGCGGAACAGCCGCATCATTTCTTGCGGCGGTTTCAGGGTGCGCTCGGCATTGGCGGCGAGCAGCCGGCCGGCGCGGTCGATGGTGGTCTTCTCGCGGATGCAGGTGAGCACGTCGGCCAGCGGCCGCCGGTCGGGATGGTGATGGTGCACGTCGTTGACCGTGATCAGCGGTACGCCGGCGTCACGCGCCCGCGCTGCCATGCGCGCGAGCAGCAGCCGGTCGCGCCCGCGATAGAGCATGGCGGCAGCGAGCCGCACGCGGTGCGGGGCGGCTTCGCGCAGGCGTGAAAGAATTGACGCGTTCGCCCCCATCGCCACCAGCTCCAGCCCTTCGCTATGCGCCAGCAGATCGTCGAGTTGCAGAATGCAGCCGCCTTTTTTGGCGCGCAGGTTGCCGAGCGTGAGCAGGCGGCAGAGCCGGCCCCAGCCGGCGCGGTCGCGCGGATAGACGAGAATGTCGGGCGTGCCGTCGGCGAACACCAGCCGCGCGCCCGGGTGATAGCGCAGGGCCAGATTCTGCTCGCGCTTGGCCAGATGCGCGCGCACCACGCCGGCGAGCGAATTGCGGTCGCACAGGCCGAGTCCAGCGAGCCCAATGCGGGCCGCCTGCACCATCAGCTCCTCGGGATGCGAGGCGCCGCGCAGGAAGGAGAAATTCGAGGCGACCGCGAATTCGATGTAACGCATCACAGTTACGCTCGCGGTCTGGCACGCACCCTCACGCGTACGTCCCGTGCAGGAACCAGGTGGGCGCCGCCGCACCTTGCGCCAAATCTCCCCGCATCAAGTCGCGGTACAGCCCTGAGCGGAACAGCCAGAAGCGCAGCCCGCTCTTGTCCTCGACCCGGAAATAATCCCGCGCCAATCCTGTTCGCAAAGGACCGCCGCCGTGTTCGCTCCACCAGGCGCCCTCGATGCGCTCGGGGCCTTCGGCGGCGATCACTTCGTGCAGCGCGCGCCGCCAGCGAAACCGCAAAGGCGGGCCGTCCGGCACTTCAGCCACCGCTTCGATCGGCTCCGGCCGCGTGAGCAGGCGCAGCGGCCGCGGGCTGAGCTCGGCGTCGGCGCGGAAACCGCGGAAGGCGTCCCAGCCAAGAACTTGATTTTGTTCGGCGCTGGTCATCTGCGCGGGGACGCTGGCCACGGCCAGCTCGGGGATATGGCTGTCCTGCGCGATCAAGCGGCGCACGCGGCGGGTCCCGAGCCGCGCGCTCAGGCGATCGACCAGGCGGTCGACCTCGGCCGCGTCGTCGCTGCCGTCGATGCTGATTTGTTCCGGCGGACAAGGCTCGGCGACCACGACCGACAGCCGCGCCATGTCGAAGCCGAAGCCGGGATCGAACGCATCGGCGAGCGCGGCGAGCCGCTCGACGAACAGCGCGCGGATATCACCCGCATCGCGTAAGGGACGCGAGGTGCCGGCGGCGAGGCGGCGCACCGCGCCGTCGGTGCGGAATAATGTGAGCTCGATGCGGCGGGCGCCGTCGCCGCGCCGCTCCAGCGCGAGTTGCAGCCGCCCCGCCAAGCGTTCGACGATCGCCAGCACGTCCTGCTCGCGCGCGATCGGCTCGGCGAAGCGCTGCTCGGCCACATAGGGCGCGACCGGCAGCCGCGGATTGAGCGGCTCGTGCTCATGGCCGAGCGCGCGGTCGAGCTGGCGCATGAGCTCAGCACCGAAGCGGGCGGTGAGCGGCGCGCGCGGCAAGTTCACGATATCGCCGATGCGCTTGAGGCCGACGCGGGCCAGCGCCGCGACGGTGTCCGGTGCAAGCCGCAGCGCGGTGAGCGGCAGCGGTGCCAGCAACGCGCGTTCCTCGCCGCACGGATAGCTCGCCGGCTCGCCGGCATGCGCGGCGGCCCAGGCGGCGCCGATGGTTCCGGCAATGGCGATGCGATAGGCGAAGCCGGCCTGCTCGATGCGCTGGCCAAGATCGGCGACCAGCGCGTGCTCGCCGCCATAAATATGCGTGCAGCCGCTGATGTCGAGCCGCAGACCATCGGGCGGATCGCAGGCGACCAGCGGCGTGTAGCGCAGGCACCAGTCGGCGATGCTTTCGAGCAGGCTTGCGTCGGCATCGGCGTCTTCGGCGATGGCGTCGAGCGCGGGATGCATGGCGCGCGCTTGCGCCAGCGCCAGGCCGGCATGCAGGCCGCGCCGTTCCGCCGCGTCAGCGACGGCAACCAGCGTCTCGGCATTGCCGCGCTTGCCGTAGATGACGAGCGCAGAAGAAGCCTCACGCGACCTTGCGATGCGATCGGTCGAGAGCCGGCGCAGCCACAGGCTGAGCAGACGTTGCGAGGACGAAGCGTTCATCGATGTCACTCCATTGCAGCATCCATGACCCGATCGGGCCGCGACGGTTGCGAACGAGCTGTGCTGCGAAGCGCGGGGACCCAAGACCGTGTGCCGCTGCCGCCGATGGCGCGGCGCCGACGATCCAGCGGGTGGCGGCGGTGGAGGCGTCGCTGGCCGGCCTCGCGCGCAACAGCAGCGCCAGCGCGCCGCTCTCCGCCGCTGCGAGCGAGAGCCGCCGCACCGCCACCGTGTCGATGTCGCCGTGGCGCAATTCGCCGATCACCGCGCCGATGGCGCGGCAGCGCAGCGCCTCCTCCATCGCCCACAGCAGGTCGCGGCGATGGGCGGCGGCAACCGTCAGCAGCCGTTCGGGCGCGAGGTTGAACAGATCGAGGCCGGGGCCATAGGGCGCGCCGCTTTCGGCCAGCGCCATGTCCTCGGCGATCCAGAGCAGACGGCGCGAGGAAGCAACCAGCCCCAGCACAAACCCCGTGGCCGCGGCGAGATGGGCCTCGCCCGGCGTCGCGATCTCATGCAGCGCGCCGCGCGCGAGACCGCCGCCGAGCGCCTCGTCGACGGCCGCAATGCCGAGGGGAAGGGCGCCGGGGTCATCCTCGATCCCGGCGGTCCTTTGCAGGGCCTGCAGGCGCTGGCGCAGTTGCTCGATCATTGCTTAAGCCTCTGGAGACGCGAAGAGATTCGGCCAGACGGCGGGCCGCGCGGTCTTTTGTGTTCCTGGTTTGTTCTAATGTGACCGAGGCGCCTTAGGTCGTCAAGCCGCAAGGGAATGGGGATGCAGGGCGGGGCCGGCACCACGGCTAGCTTTGCGCGATGAAAACGACGATCGCCGCCGCCAACGCCACGCGAATCGGACGGCACTCAAAAGAAAAACCCGGCGCAAGGGCCGGGCTCTTCCGAATTCAAAGCCGGCCGATCTAGGCCGTCTTGTCGACAACAACTCCGGTACCCGGAGCCGGAGCAGCTTGAACGGGGGCCTTTACGCCCGCGTCGTCGCTGTCCCCGTCGTGATCCGGTCCAGGCCCTTCAGCCTTTTCCGAACCGATCGGCATAACGGGCGCCGATCCAATCGCTGCGATACTCATGTACTTATCCCTCTTTCTGAGAGGCCTATAGGGCTACCGGCAAGAACCTAACGTCGGCCTAATCGCGCTTGAGCAGCGCGCGCCCGCGCGGTGTGAGCATGAGCCGCGACTGCGCCATGCTGCTGCCGTTCTCGAAGCGGATCAGGCCGTCCGCGATCGCGTCTTCCCAGATCGACAGATGCGGACAGCTTCGGCGCCAGGCTTCCGCGTCGGCATAGCTGCGCGGGGCCTCCGCCACCCAGGCGAGGAATTGCTGCGTCAGCGCGTGCGCGGCGTTCTGCATGGCGGGTCTAATTTACCTGCGTACAACTAGCCTTTCCAGGTCGGCTGGCGCGGATGCACGTGATCCTTGAAGCTGTCGAAGCCCTTCCAGGCCGGCTCCGGCGGCTCGCATTTCGGCTGCGGGGTATAGATCGACGGCTCGACCATCTGCATGGTCGGGATGTAGCGCGGGCAATTCGGGAAAATGGCGCGCGCCGCCACCCGGACGATGAGCTGCGCGCCGACCGTTTCGTTGAGCAGCGGATCGCCGTCGCTCACGCGCGCGCTGCCATTGATGCGCAGCCGCTTCGGCTTGTCGTGCATGGCGATGAACAGCAGGCCGACATTCGGATTCACCAGCAGATTGCCGAGGCTCTTGAACATGCCGTTGCCGTCATAATCGGGAAACGCCAGCTCGGATGCGCCGGTCACGCGGACGAAACCCGGCATGCCGCCCTTGAACGAGCAGTCCGGCCGGCCTTGCGCATCGGCCGTGGCCAGGAAGAAATAGGCCGCGCCCTCGATGAAGGCCTTGTCGTCGTCGGTGAACGCCGTGCGCGTCAGCTTTTCTTCCAGTCTGTCGGAAATGCGCCGGCTGTCGAAGCGGTCCTGCAATTGGCGATTGCCGTCGTGGTACATGATGCTCATGACATCACCTCCCATGTTAAGCGCTCTAAAGCCGATCGTGCCTTATTTGTCGCCCGCGATATTCCTGCGCCTGATACGGCGGACAACGAACCAAATCGCCAGCACGGCGACCGGCACGAACAGCGCGGTGGCGAGCGAGACGTCGACCGGCACGCCTTCGTCGTGCAGGCCCTTCACCATATAGCCGAACAGCCCGACCACGTAATAGCTGACGGCGGCGACCGATAATCCTTCGACCGTGGTCTGCAGCCGCAATTGCAGACGCGTGCGCTCGTTCATCGATTTGAGCAGGTCGCGGTTCTGCCGCTCGAGCTCCACGTCGACGCGCGTGCGCAACAGATTGGCGGCGCGCGCGAGCTTCTCCGACAGCGTTTCTTGCCGCTCTTCCGTGGTGATGCAGGTGCGCATCGCCGGCGCCATGCGCCGCGCCAGGAACGACGACCAGGTCGGGAAGCCTTCGACTTTGCGCTCGCCGATGGTCTGCAGACGCAGCTGCACGATTTCATTGTAGGCGCGGCTGGCGCCGAAGCGGAACAGGCTCGCGGCCGCGCCCGCTTCCAGTTCGGCGGCGAGCGCGGTCAGCTCGTCGAGCAGGCGGTGATTGTCGATCAGCTTGTCGGTGCGCCGCATTTCCTCGGTCACTTCGCCGAGCCGCGTCTCGATGTGGTTGATCGACGGCATCAGCCGCTGCGCCTCCGGCAGGCCGAGCAGCGCCAGCGTGCGATAGGTTTCCAATTCGACGATGCGCTGGACCAGCGCGCCAGCGCGCTCGGGACTTAAACCGCGGTCGAGCACCAGGATGCGCACGAAGCCGGACGGGTCGGCCTGGAAGTCGGTCGCGAACAGCGCGTCGGCTTCGGAATTCTCCGCCACCGCCAGGCTGGCGCGGTCGAACAGCCGCTCAAACGCGACCTTTTTCTTTTTCTCCGCCAGCAGATGCAGGTCGAGCGCCACTAGCAGCGGTCCCGGCTGCGGCAGGCCGGCCATCGGTTCGGCCAGCGACGCGGCGGCCGGATGGAACGGCGTGCCCCCCTCCGACGGCAGCTCCCAGGTGTAGGTGGTAAATTCGGAGTGCTGCTCCCAGCGCAGCGCGGCGCCGCCGAGCGTGACGCGGTGCTGCTTGGCCGAGGGCTTCAGCGGCTCGAGCTCGCGGCGGGCGCAGAAATCCGCCAGCGCCGCGCGGTCGGCCCTGGCGGCACCGGCGGCGGCGGTATCGAAGGCGAAGTGCAGAATGCGGCGCGGCGTCGCGATGGCCGTGAACGGGCGCGCATGCACCTCGCCGAGCACGGCCGCGCGCAAGCGATGCGCCGTGAGCCGCGCGCCGTCCTTGATGGTGACGTCCGCCGTCATGCCCTTTCGGGTCGCACGCGAGCGGAACTTTGGCAAGATGGGGAAAAGGCTGGCGGGACCCGACTATGGCGACAACAATCGAGAGGCAAACGCCATTCAGCCTTTGCTCTTCGCCCGCGCCGCTTTCTTCTTCGCCGCGCCGCCCACCAGCACGCGGCCGTCGATCTCGGCGATCCGGTTGGTGCCGGTGAGCGCCATCGCGACGTCGAGTTCTTTTTCCAAAATATCGATCGCCTTGGCGACGCCGGCCTCACCCGCCGCGCCGAGCCCGTAAATATAGGCGCGGCCGATCAGGCAGGCGCGCGCGCCCAGCGCCAGCGCGCGCATGATGTCGGCGCCGGTGCGGATGCCGCCGTCGAACAGCACCTCGGTGTCGGAGCCGACCGCCTCGGCGATCTTCGGCAGCGCCGAGATCGAGGAGGGCGCGCCGTCGAGCTGGCGGCCGCCGTGGTTCGACACCACGATGGCGTCGGCGCCGAGCTTCACCGCGGTCTTGGCGTCATCGGCGTCGAGGATGCCTTTCAGGATCAGCTTGCCGGGCCAGATCTTCTTGATCCACTCGACGTCCTTCCAGCTCAGCGCCGGATCGAATTGCGTCCCGATCCATGCGGCGAGCGAATTGACGTTGTCCATGCCCTTCACGTGACCGGCGAGATTGCCGAAGGTCTTGCGCTTGCCGTTCAAGATGCTCCATGCCCAAGCCGGCTTGCTGGCGACGTCGATGATGTTCTTGATGCGGATTTCCGGCGGCACCGTCATGCCGTTCTTGATGTCGCGGTGGCGCTGGCCGAGCACTTGCAGATCGACGGTGAGCACCAGCGCGCTGCACTTGGCCGCCACCGCGCGGGACAGGATATCCTTCGAGAAGTCGCGGTCACGGATGACGTAAAGCTGGAACCAGAACGGTTGGCGGGTCGCCTCCGCCACGTCTTCGATCGAGCAGATCGACATGGTCGAGAGCGTGAACGGAATGCCGGCCTCGTTGGCGGCCTGCGCCGACAGGATTTCGCCATTGCCGTGCTGCATGCCGCACAGGCCGACCGGGGCGAGCACGATCGGCGCGCTCACCTTTTGCCCGATGATGGTGGTGGCGAGGCTGCGCTCGGAGACGTCCACCAGCACGCGCTGGCGCAGCTTGATCGCCTCCAGGTCGGCCCGGTTGGCGCGCAGGGTTTCCTCGTTATAGGAGCCGCTGTCGGCATAATCGAAAAAGGCGCGCGGAACCCGGCGGCGGGCCAGTGTGCGCAAATCATCGATGCAGGTGATGTTCTTCATGGGCTAACTCTGCGGACTCGACGGGCGTTAATCGGGTAGCACAGGGGCGAGGGTGGCGAAATGGGCGGTTCCAGGGCCATTCTCAGTGGAAAAGGCCGACTTTTGGCCAATGGTTAACCGCGGACGGTAATGATTACTCACAATTCTTGAAGTAAATTCACCGCGTTGGCTCTATATACAGCCCTGCAGGGCAGGCTTGGCCGCCCCGCCAAAAGCAAGTCAATCAGGGGCTTGAGGCCGTAAAGTAGGCGTCGAGGGGCAGTTCATGGTTCGTCGTTATTTCGGCACCGACGGCATTCGCGGCCGGGCCAACAAGGTGATTACCCCCGAATTGGCGCTGAAGGTCGGGCAGGCCGCCGGACTGATCTTCAAGAACGGCGACCACCGCCACCGCGTGCTAATCGGCAAGGACACCCGCCTCTCCGGCTACATGATCGAGAACGCGCTGGTCGCGGGCTTCACCTCGGTCGGCATGGACGTGCTGCTCACCGGTCCGATCCCGACGCCGGCGGTCGGCATGCTGGCGCGCTCGATGCGCGCCGATCTCGGCGTGATGATCTCGGCCTCGCATAATCCGTTCGACGATAACGGCATCAAGCTGTTCGGACCCGATGGCTTCAAGCTCAGCGATGAGGTCGAGAGCAAGATCGAGGCGCTGCTCGATTCCGATCTCAGCAAGCAACTGGCCAAGAGCGATCTCGGCCGCGCCAAGCGCATCGACGGCGTGCAGGACCGCTACATCGAATTCGCCAAGCTCACGCTGCCGCGCGCGATCGACTTGTCCGGCCTGCGCGTGGTGATCGATTGCGCCAACGGCGCCGCCTACAAGGTGGCGCCCGGCGCGCTGTGGGAACTGGGCGCCGACGTGATTTCCATCGGCGTCGATCCCGACGGCTTCAACATCAACAAGGATTGCGGCTCCACCGATCTCACCGCGATCACGCACAAGGTGCGCGAGATGCGCGCCGATATCGGCATCGCGCTCGACGGCGATGCCGACCGCGTCATGATCATTGACGAACTCGGCCATGTGGTGGACGGCGACCAGTTGCTCGCCGTCATCGCCGAAAGCTGGAAAGAAGACGGCCGGCTGCAGCGCCCGGGCGTGGTCGCGACCGTGATGTCCAATCTCGGCCTCGAGCGCCATCTCGCCGGCCTCGGTCTCGAACTCATCCGCACCGCGGTCGGCGACCGCTATGTGCTCGAGCACATGCGCGCGCATGGCTACAATATCGGTGGCGAACCCTCCGGCCACATTATTCTCTCCGACTACACCACCACCGGCGACGGCTTCATCGCCGCCTTGCAGCTTCTCGCCGTGGTCAAGCGCAGCAAGAAGCCGGTGTCCGAACTCTGCCACCGCTTCGAGCCGCTGCCGCAAGTGCTCAAGAACGTCCGCTACCAGAAGGGCAAGCCGCTGGAGAATGCCGGCGTGCGTTCGGCCATCGCCAGCGCCGAAAAAAAGCTCGGCCGCGGCGGCCGGCTGATCGTGCGTCCGTCCGGCACCGAGCCGGTAATCCGGGTGATGGGCGAAGGCGACGACAAGATTCTGGTCGAGGCGGTCGTCGACGACGTGGTCGAGGCGCTGACCCAGGTTGCCGCGTAAGCCGCCCGTTAGAGCCGGCGGACGCTAAGGCGACGCCCAAGAATTAATGAATCGGGGTGCGTCAGCGGCAAGGTGTAGTGGATTCCCGGTGGTCTGTGGCGAGTGTATTGTCACTGGATGATC
>JGI20191J14862_1000203_pt1 | contig 20884 bp, 21 predicted proteins | sample NGESurdeep092012_7_FD_14862 | JGI IMG/M metagenome (IMG submission 14862)
CCGGTTCGGTCAACAGCGAACCGTCGGGGCGCATCGTCGGTGTCGCAATGACGCCGGCAACGGCGGGGAAGGTCCACGTGCCTTCGCGTTCCAGGATCGTTGCCGCAATTTCATAAGGCACCCGGCACGCCACCATCTGGCGGTTGCGCGCATCGTATTTTTGCCAGTTTGCATGCTGGCTCAGCAGGTCGCGTAAATAAACCGGACTGACTTGTTTAAAACGCACGGTCTTGGTTCGCCGCCCGTGCGACGCATCGACCTCTTCGACAATCGGGCGCATCAATGTTTCGGAGCGTTGATATATTGCCACTCCTGCATCCAGCAGCGCTTTTTCGCCAAGGGTCGCGTCGATATCTAACTTGGCGGTGACGTCGATCACCGGGCGATGGTCGTTCTCGAATGCTGTGTTTATGGCCGGTTCGTATGAGCGGTTTAACATACGCTCAATCGCGCGTCGCTTCTTAGTGTCACCAACTAATTTGGCGACGTGGCTGTTGCATTTAAGCGGGCACATCAACGCGGCGGCGATTTGCTCGGGCGTGAAGCCGTCCGCCTTGAATATTGAAGTGAGCGCCATGCTGACGGCGCTCCACTTTCGATACGGTTTATCCAGGCGGCCAGCCTCTATCAGATCGAAGCTCAGGTCCGCGATATTGCCGTCGCTGGCGACAATCATCCTGCCCTTGGCGTTGAAGTCATCAGGCAGGTCAGCAACTGTCTTAAGCCAGCCGGCGAGCGGCTCCGCCGTCGCCTTGACCCAATCGATTTTGATTTCCGCCGTTGCCGCCCCAGCCGCCCCCGCCGCCTTCTTTGCGGGCTTTGGAAAATCCTCCAGCTTACAGGTTGCACCGTTGAACTTAATCTGTGCGGTCGGGCACGGGACGCGGCCTTTCTCTACCTTCGATTTGTTTGGCAGGTTGGTTGTGCCCGGCAGGCGCAGAAGGCGATCTATGTTCTGGGTGCCGGCGTCGCTGCCCAGCCGTTCCATCAATGCCTTAATGCGCTCCTCGGCGTCGGCTATGATGGCAGTCGTCTTGGGCGGAAAGACTTTCTTCGGCCTGCCCTTTTCATCCTTGACGACGTTTCCGTCTTTGTCCGTTTCTATTATCGGTTCTTCCAGCTTGATCGGTTCGGCTAGCCGGAACAGCCCTTGGATGCCGTTGCCGGAGTCGATGATCGCGGTGATCGCGGGTTTGTGGTTTTCAATGGCCGCAACATAACGAGCTTTTGCGGCTTGCGGCGTTTCGTCGGCACGCGGATCAAGGTCAGCAATCAAATATTCTATCGCCGCGATGTCGGTCTTCGCCGCTTTGATCGTCATCTCCTTCCTTGTCGGGTTGACCGAGTAATAGAGATTGCGTTTGCCGTCATGCTTATTGATGAAAGCATCCACGCCCGCCGCGTCCTTCGCCGTGATCGTCAGGGTCATGGTGTCGTCAGGGATGATGGCGGTCAGCACCCACGGGCCGCCGGGGCGCAACTGTTCCAGAAAATTATAGGCCGCGCTGTTCGCGGTGGACGGTGTTGGTGACTCAGACCATTGTTTTAATATTTCACCATCGGGTGGTAAAACTGGCATCACGCACCGCCCCGGCGCTTTAGCGCCTTCAGCAAAGCGGCGGTAACCGCGGTATCGGGCAAAGCGGTCGACCAGTGCGCCGCCGCTCGGTCTAGGCGTCGCGATGCGGGGGCTTTATTTTTCCCGCCGGCTCGTGTATAAGGGTTGCAATCCCGCTGAGAATTGCAATCAGCCCCGCCCTGACCGGCGGGGTTTTGCGTATGGTGCATGGCCGATCACGCTACTGCCTGAGCAGCGTCACCCTTAAGGCGGCGCACGGGGCGGTTCGTGATCCACTCATTGATCTCGGACTCGATCCACGCGGCCTTGCCGCCAAGCTCACGCGAGCGCGGAAACGTGCCCGCTCGCATCCAAGCCCACAGCGTTGGATAGGTCACGCCTACGCGGTCGAGAACTTCTGGCTTGCTTATAAGTCGGACTTGGCTGGCACTCTCGACCTGCGCGGCAGGGGCAGTCTTGCTGGAACTCATTTTCGCGGACTCCCGTATCGGGGAGCGCCGAGCACAGCGCAAAAATAGGCTGACCCGACCTCCTTAACCCTAAAATAAAGCGTTAAGGCTACCGGTCCACAGGGTCTAATGCGGGATTAGGTCTAACCTATTCTCTAGATCATTGAGATGATGCTCAAGCCGGGATCGCTTGATCTTGGCGCGGGCGGCGGCAAGACCAATTGCACGGTCACGAATGCCGTGCTGCTTCGGATAATGTTGCTGGAGGATAGCCTGGATTGCCGACACTTCATCGGTCGCATTATGAACCGGGTTGCGGGCACGACGACGCCCGATTGCCTGCTTGGCGGCGCCTGCGTTAGTTTTAAATTTTCCCATGAGCCGCGCGGCAATCAGTGCCATCGACTCCCGCTTCAATGGCATGCGCTGGTCGAGCATCCAGCCAAGCATCCTGAAATCACCTTGCTGTGCAGCCTCGAAGGCCTCGCGTTCCATCGCCTTGGCGTCCCAGCTTTGCCACGGGACGCCCGACTGCACAGTTATCATCTCCGGGAATAGCACCTCGGCGTGCCGCTCGGGTATGCGTTCGCCGATCCATGCGGCCAGCGCAGCGTCGTCCCCCCACTTTGGCAGCTTGGTCATCATGTCCTCGCCGCTTGCAGCTCGATCACGTTGCTCGCGCCTGGCTCGCCACCGACCAGCGCCATGATGCGCGCCGCCACCGCCTCCATGATCCGCTTGTTCTCGTCGGCATACTGGTGCCGGTCATAGACGCTCGCGATGCCGCCCTCCTTGTGGTTCTGGACGCGGTTCATGGCCTCGCGGCCGAAGCCGAGCGCAGCAATCGTGGTGCCGTGGGTTCGCCTGAGATCATGCGGCGTTGCCCGCTCCGCTTTAAGCTCGGCACATATCGAGCGCATGGTCGCGTCGAGATTGTTGATGCCGCCGCCGCGCGGGCCAGCGAAGACCAGTCCAGTTTCGTTCATCTCAGCAAGCAGCGCCTGCGCAGGAGCGGGCAACCAGACGCGATGTGTCGCGTCGTTCTTGGTGCCGGGCCAGTCGAGCGCCGGCACGGGTTCGCCGGGCATCGTCCACCAGCCGTCCTCGATGTGCTCGCGACGCATGTGGGCAACCTCGCCGGGGCGCTGACCTGTGAGCAAAATCATTTTGAGCGCAGTGCTCGCCACCAGCCCGGCGCTGTCAAACGCAGCCCAGAATTTGGGAATCTCGCTGTCCGACAAAACGCGCTCGCGGCTCTTGACCGCGTTGCGCTCGACCAGCTGGCAGGGGTTCGTCTTCACAATATCCTCGCGGATCGCCCAGGCGAAGATCGCAGACGCCGCCGCCAGCGTCTGGTTGGCTACTATAGGTGCGTCGATGCGCGCCATCATCGCCTTCACGTCGGCCCGCGAGATATCGGCAGCTTGCAGCTTGGCCCAACGGGGGAGCAGGTGCTTGCGAACCAGCGCGTCGGCCTGCGCCCACGAACGGTTATGGCGCTTCGCGTGGTCGTCGACGTATCGCGCCGCCAGTTCCTCGAACGTGCCTTTGCTGCGCTCAGCCTTCTTTTCCGCAGCGGGGTCCTTGCCCTCGGCGACCTTGAACATGACCCGGCTGGCCAATTTGCGGGCGTTAGCGAGGCCGACAGCAGCGACGTCGCCTATGTGGTACCAGCGCGGGCGCCCATGGAAAGCGTAGACGCACTTCCAGCTCTTGTGGCCCGTTGGCTGCACGGCAATGGCAAGGCCGCGCTGGTGAGTGTCCCAGACCATGAAGGGGCGGGAGCGCTGCTTCAGCTTGTTGATGAAGATGTCGGACAGTTTGTGCTTGTTCGGCGCGGTTGTGGTCGTCCCGTCTCGTCGTGGGCGCGGCATGGCGTGTCCTCCAAACTAACCCCGCGCTAACGATCAGCGCTTTATTTAGCTATATAACCTTTTAAGACTTTTAAAGCTAGGTGTAAAGTAGACTGGCTGGAAATACGGTGTTTTTGACAGCTTTCGCACCATTAGTTCGTGAACTTTACAGTGCTTAAAAGGCCGTATGGTTAACAGTCGGTTAACGATGATGAAAAACTCCTTACCAGTTCGGTTTCCTTCGCATTGCCAAGGCGATAGGATGAAAACCCAGCGGTAAAAAGGGGCACCTTGCGGGCAATCCGCAGCTCCGATGGTTCCCGCGCTCGTGGCGCGGCCCGCACTTCGTAACGATTCGGGCCGCGGCAACAGTCCGGCGTAAAAGCGAGGCGACGACCGAAATGGCGAACAGTCCGCAGAAATCCAAAGATCCGACCGAAGGGGCGCTCTCGGCCATCCAGGAGGCGCTCAGCATCCGCCAGCCCGATCCTCGCTCGGGGGCGCCGTTTGGATCGCCCGCCGACAGCGACGGGTACGGCCAGGCGCCGGTCGACGCCGATCTGTTCCATGAAGAGCCGCAGCCGGCCAGTTGGACCGACGAGAGCTCGCCGCGCCGCGCCGCCAATGACGACCGCGCCAATATGGGCCAGATCTTGCAGACGCTGCGCCGCCGTCCGGCGCGGGCGCCCTATATCGTCGCCAGCATCGCCGCCTTCGCCTGGGCCGCCGGCGGCCTCGCCACCGCTTATCTGTTCAGCGCCGAATTGCAGACTTTGCTCGCGACCCCGCGCATCGGTTTTGCCGCGCTGGTCGGCATCGCCAGCGCAATCATGGTGCCGGTGATCTTCTTCTACGTGCTCGCCCATATGTTCAGCCGCTCGCAGGACATGCGGCTGGTCGCCGAATCCATGGCGGAAGTGGCGATGCGGCTGGCCCAGCCCGAGACCTCCGCGCGCGAGTCGATCGTCACCGTCGGCCAGGCCATTCGCCGCGAGGTCGCCGCCATGGGCGACGGCGTCGAACGCGCGCTCGCGCGCGCCGCCGAGCTGGAAGCGCTGGTGCACAACGAAGTCTCCGCCCTCGAGCGCGCCTATAACGACAACGAAGTGCGCATCCGCGATCTGCTCCGCGAGCTGGCCAACCAGCGCGAGACCCTGGTCGGCCAGGCCGAACAGGTACGCAACGCCATTGCCAGCGTGCACCTCGATCTTGCCCACGACATCACCTCGGTCGGCGATCTGGTCGCCGACAAGGTCAACGAGATGGCGCAACGCGTCACCCGCTCGCTCACCGAAAAGGGCGAGCACATCACGCTGGCGCTCGGACATGCCGGCGATTCCATGATCGATGCCTTGAGCGAGCGCGGCAGCACCCTGCTCGACCGGCTGGAAACCACCAGCGACCACGCCACCACCGCCATCGCCTCGGCCAGCGACCGCCTGTCCGCCAGCCTCAATTTTAAGACCGAGCACGTGCACGACGAGTTCGCCGACCTCGCCGCCCGCCTGCAGCAGATGATGAGCGCGCGGCTCGACCAGGTCGCGCAAGGATTCGCGCAGAAGACGGCGTTGACCATCGAAACCATGGCCGACCGCTCGCAGGAGTTCACCGCCGCCATCGCCGGCACCAGCGCGCACTTGGCCGAGTCGATCGCGGCCCGCGCCGACGAGGTCAATTCAGCGCTGCGCTCGACCGGCGACTCGCTGGTGCTCGATTTGAGCCTGCGCGGCGGCGACGTCGTCTCCAAGATGGAGCAGACCGGCGCGCGCATCACCGACACCATCGTCAGCCGCAGCAACGGCATCGCCGACACCTTCCGCGACAGCGCGGAAACGCTGGTGACCGCGCTTAACAACCGCGGCGAGTCGGTCAAGGACATGCTGGCGGCACGCCTGCAGGCCTTCGAGGACATGTTCAACCACGGCGGCACCGAGCTCAGCGAGAAGATCTCGCGCGACGCCGGCACGCTCGGCAGCCTGATCACCCGCCACATCGCCGAGTTCGACCGCACCGTGAAGACCTATGGCGGCGAACTGGTGGAGCGACTCGGCCAACGCACCCAGGACGTTTCCGAGGCGATGCGCAATTACGTCGATTCCTTCGACCAGCGCGTGAGCGGGCGCACCAGCGAGCTCACCAGCACGCTCGATGGGCGGCTGTCGCAGTTCGAGGAAGTGCTCGGCCAGCGCGTGAGCGGCCTTGCCCAGACCCTGACCGACGGCGGCAAGGACGTCGTCGCCGCGCTCGACCAGCGCATCAACGCGGTCACCGGCACCATCACCGCGCGCGGCACCGAGGTGGCGGACGCCATCAGCGCCAAGGTCGGCGAAATCGACCGCACCCTGGGCACGCGCGCGCTCGAGGTCGCCGACACGCTCGACAGCCGCATTGGCCGCTTCGAGGAATTGCTGGTCGGCCGCGCCGAGACCGTTACCAGCCAGATCGAGACCCGCACCAAGGCCGCCGCCGACGCGCTCAATTCGCGCATGGAGCAGCTCAGCGAGGCGATCAAGATCAACTCGGCGGAAGCCGAGCGCTCGCTCGGGGCGCTCGCGCTCTCCACCACCGACGCGATCCGCACCAGCGCCAGCGACGCCGAGCGCACTTTGGTCGGCATGAGCGACGAGGTCGCCCGCAATGTCGTCGGCAAGGCCGACGCGATCGCCCATGCGGTCAGCCAGCGCACCGGCGAGATGGCCGCCATCCTGTCCGACAAGAGCGGCAGCGTGCTTTCCGCCATCACCGAGAAGGGCCAGCAGTTCGCCAGCGACATCACCAAGGCCACCGATGAGGCGATGTCGTCGATCGAGCAGAAGGGCTTCGCCTTCACCCGCACGATGCTGGAAAACAGCAGCGAAATCTCGCGCATGATCAACACCGCGGGCGAATCCGCCTCCAACAACGTCACCCGCACCCTGAACGAGCTCAGCGACACCGCGCAGAAGGCGATCGCGCAGTCGAAGGAGACCACGACCGCGACCGTCAGCGAGATGCTGAAAACCCACAACATGCTGCGCTCCGACACCACCGCCCTGTTCGAGCGGCTGCGCGAAGCCAACATCATGCTGCAAGAGGTGCTCAGCGGCTCGCACGAAAACATGAGCGCGCTGGAAAATACGCTGATGCTGCGCGTGTCGGAATTCGTCACCGCCATGAACGACGTCACCGCCGCGACCGGCAACGCCACCGACCGCGTGGAAACGAACATCGCCAACTTCCGCGACATTACCGCGCACGTCATCACCGATCTCGGCCAGCTGGCCGGCCAGTTCGACACGCACGGCCGCGAACTTGCCAAGGCCGCCGAGCTGATCGATCGCAGCAACCAGCGCACAGAGGACACCGTCAGCGAGCGCCGCGTGCAGCTCGATTCGTTGGTCGCCACCCTCGACATCCGCACCGAGGACATCGAGCAGCGGCTCAAGCGCTTCTCCGGCCTGCTCGACGAGTCGCTCGAGGCCGCCTCCAGCCGCGCGCGCGAAGTCGCCCGCGTGGTGTCGGAGTCGAGCGCCGAAGGCTCGCGCGCGATCAGCGAGCAATACGACCGCGTGCGCGAAAACGCCGAGGACGAGCGCACCCGCACCGCCCAAGCGATGCACTCGCTTTACGAGCAGACCGCCGGCGACACCCATGCGCTGTTCCGCGACGCCAACGAGCGCTTCGCCGAGACGGTGCAGGATATGAAGCAGATGGCGACCGAGATGCAGCGCGAGCTGGGCGCCACGCGCGCCGAGATGCAGCGCGAATTGGAGGCCACCCGCACCGAGCTGCGCCGCGGCGTTTTCGAGCTTCCGCAGGAGACCGCCGAGAGCGCCGCGCAAATGCGCCGCGTCATCGTCGATCAGATCGAGGCGCTGGCCGAGCTCAACCGCATCGTCGCCCGCCATGGCCGCAATCTCGACGCGGTCGAGCCGGTGCGCCGCGCGCGCGAAGAGCCCTCCCTCGCCGTTGTCGGCGGCCGCAACGAAGTTGCTCCGCCGCCGCGTCACGAACTGCCACCGCGCGCAGGCCCGCACACCGACGTCGCCAGCTTCGCGCCGGCCGCGCGCCGCGCCGAAGCGCCGTCGCTCAGCCCTGCGCAAGCCGCCGCCGGCCGCGGCTGGCTCTCCGATCTGCTCACCCGCGCCTCGCGCGAGGAGAGCGAGCCGGCGCGGGAATTCCCGCGCGAACCGCAGCGCGAACCCGCCCGCGAGACTTTGCGCGAACCGGCGCGCGGGCCTGACGAGCGCTCGCCCCGGCACAGCATCGAGTCGCTGGATTCGCTTTCGGTCGACATCGCCCGCATGATCGACCACGAGGCGGCCGCCGATTTATGGGACCGCTATAAGCGCGGCGAACGCAACGTTTTCACCCGCCGGCTCTACACCCTGCAGGGCCAGCAGGCGTTCGACGAGATCCGCAAGAAATATCGCGCCGACCGCGAATTCAAGCAGACGGTGGACCGCTATATCGGCGAGTTCGAGCGGCTGCTCGACGAGGTCTCGCGCGACGACCGCGGCCAGGTGGTGGCGCGCACTTACCTCACCTCGGAAACCGGCAAGGTCTACACCATGCTGGCGCATGCCGCCGGGCGGTTCGACTGATAGAGACGAGTCGTAAAATGAAACGGGCGCCCCCAGCGGGCGCCCGTTATTCATTGCAGGCGATCAGCTCACCCGTGCCGCGCGGTCGTGTCGTACGCCTTGCGTCAGCGTCGGCCGCTATTTTTTTCGGGCATCGGGGGGAGGCCCGCCGAAGATCAGCCGGCTCGGGTTGGCATCGAAGTTCTTCGCCGCCTTGCCGATCGTATTCAGTGCCCGCGCGCCGTTATTCGTGAACCGGTTGATGCCGGTGGTGATCTCGGCGGTGCGCTGGTCGAGGTGATCGGCGAGTTGGCGGATCGAGCGCGCGGCCTCGTTGATTTCGCCGCTCTTGCCATCCGCCCCGCCGGTGAGATTTTGCAAGCCCTCGGCGATCTTGTCGATCCGTTCGGAATTGCGCGCCAGCGCGCCGCTAAACTTGTCGATGTTCTCAAGCGCGCTGTCGAACGATTTCTGGTTTTCAGCGATGAAATCGTCAAGCCGGCGCATGGTGTCGCGCGCGGCCTGCGTGACGTCCTGGGTCGCGCCGGGCGGCGCCGTCAGCAGCGGCGGATTGGCCTTGTCGCCCGCCAGCGGCGGCGACGACGGACTGCCGCCTTTCAGCGCCAGCACGGCGATTCCGGTCAAGCCCTGGAATTCGAGGCCAACCTGGGTATCAGGGCGCACCGCCACCGATTTGTCGATCGAGACGGTGGCCGTCACCTGCTGCGGACGTTGCGGATTGAGAGCAAGACTGGTGACCTCGCCGACGCGGATGCCGTTGAACAGCACCGTAGCGCCGATGCGCAAGCCCGACACCGAGCCGTCGAACTGCACGCGATAGAAGGCGCGCTCGCCGCTGCCGCCGATGTTCTGGAACCAGTAGACGAAGCCGAACACGCCGACCACGACGGCCAGCGTGAACAACCCGATCAACACATAATTCGCTCTGGTTTCCATCAACCCGGCTCCAGGATCAGGTCCGATTGGGTCGGAATCCTGATCGCATGTCTACTCTCGCGCTAGGGCCCCGACTTCGCTTGCGCCTGCTTGTCCGCCCGCGACCGTTTGCCATGGAAATAGGCCTTCAGCCAAGGGTGCTCGGACGCCAGCATGGTGTCCATGGTGCCGGCGGCGATCACCTTGTGGTCGGCCAAGACCGCGATCCGGTCGCAGACCGTGTGCAGGCTGTCGAGGTCGTGAGTTACCATGAAAACGGTCAGGCCCAAAGTGCGTTGCAGCGTGGCGATCAGGGTGTCGAAATCACCCGCCCCGATCGGATCGAGCCCCGAGGTCGGCTCATCGAGAAAGACGATTTCCGGGTCGAGCGCGAGCGCGCGCGCCAGCGCCACGCGCTTGGTCATGCCGCCGGACAGTTCCGCCGGAAACTTCTCGCACACGCTGGCGTCGAGGCCGACCATCTCGAGCTTGGCCACCGCCAGCTCGTCGAGCAGCTGTGGCGACAATTTGAGATATTCGCGCACCGGAAATTGCAGGTTTTCCCGCACCGTCAGCGAGGAAAACAACGCGCCCTGCTGGAACAGCACGCCCCAGCGCCGTTCGATCGCCCGCCGTTCGGTGTCGGTGGCAGCCTGCATATCGACGCCGAGCACTTTGATGGTGCCACCCCGCCTCGGCAACAGGCCGATGATGGTGCGCAGGAGCACCGACTTGCCGGCGCCCGAGCCGCCAACAAAGCCGAGAATCTCGCCGCGATAGACGTCGAGATCGACATGGTCGAGCACGATATGGTCGCCGAAGCCGGCCACCACATCGCGTACTTCGATGACAACATCCTTGTTCAGCTTCTTGGTCTCTTGCGCCATCGCTCACATCCCGATCGAGGCGAAGAAAATGGCGAACAGGCCGTCGAGCACGATCACCAGGAAGATCGACTCCACTACCGAGGCGGTGGTCTGCAGCCCAAGCGATTCGGCGCTGCCCTTCACCGCCAGCCCCTCCACGCAGGCCACCACGCCGACGATCAGCGCCATGAACGGCGCCTTGATCATGCCGACCGTGAAGTGGTCGAGCGTGATCGCCTCCTTGAGCCGCTGCAGGAAGACGTCGGGATCGATGCCGCCATAGAGCCAGCACACCAGGCCGCCGCCATAAAGCGCCGCCATCGAACCGAGGAAAGTGAGAATCGGGACGCCGATGATGAGCGCGACGATGCGCGGCAGCACCAGCACTTCGATCGGGTCGAAGCCCATGGTGTGCAGCGCGTCGATCTCCTCGCGCATCTTCATGGCGCCGAGCTCGGCGGTGTAGGCGCTGCCGGAGCGGCCGGCCACCATGATGGCAACGATCAGCACGCCGAGCTCGCGCAGCACCAGGATGCCGACCATGTCCACCACATAGATGTCGGCGCCGAACTTGCGGAAATGGAAGATGCCCTGCTGCGCGATGATGCAGCCGATCAGGAAGGTGATGAGCAGGATGATCGGCACCGCGCGCCAGCCGACATTGTCGAGCTGATGCACCAGCGAGGTGAAACGGAAGCTGCGCGGGTGCATCACAACGCGCAGCAGTGCGACCACGAGCGCGCCCAGCATGTTGACGATCGCGGCGAACGAATGGCCGACCGAAACGATGTTCTCGCCGATCGAGCCGAGCGCATTGGACACCGGCTGATCGCTCGGATGCGGTGGCGCCACTTCCGGCTTGACGCCGTGCAGCTCGTCCATCAGCGCGCGATAGTCTTCCCGCAGGCCCACCACTTTGGTGTCGCAGCCGCGCGCGGAGAACGCCCGCACCAGCCGCTCCAGCAGCCAGGCGCCGAAGGTGTCGAGCTGCTCGACGCCGGCCATGTCGATAGCGACGCTCTTGACGGCGTCGTGCCGCTTGGTTTCGCCCTCGATCAGCGACTCCAGCGTGCCGGCGTTCTTGGCGGTCCATGCGCCAGCGGCGGCCAGCTTGAGCCGCTCGCCTTGCGCCGTGCCTTCGAGCAGCATGTCGCTCATCCGACCAAGCCTCTGATTTCGCTGCCCTCTCCCCGTGATGGGGAGGGTAAGACGCAGGGCCATACTTGACCAACCTATGTGAACCTGTCGAGGGTTTGGCCGTAGCGCCGTCGCATGGATATCCCCAGGTCCTTGCAGCCAGGTGCTTGAGACCTAAGTCCTTGAACCCAAGTCGTTGAAACCTAAGTCCTTGAATTTGCCCGTGACCCTCACCCTCGCCGTCGAGCGCTGGCCAATAGCCGGCTCCTTTGCCATCAGCCGCGGCGCCAAGACGCAGGCCGTCGTTGTGGTGGCCGAGCTGGGCGACGGCAAGGCCCGCGGCCGCGGCGAATGCGTGCCCTATGCGCGCTACGGCGAGAGCGTCGAAAGCGTCAGCGCCGCGATCGAGGCCATGCGTCCGCGGCTGGCCGCCGGCCTCGACCGCATCGGCCTGCAACAGGCCATGCCGGCGGGGGCCGCGCGCAATGCACTCGACTGCGCGTTCTGGGACCTGGAGGCCAAGCGCAGCGGACGCTCCGTGCATGAACTCGCAGGGCTGCCCGCTCCGCGCGCGCTGACCACCGCCTATACGATCTCGCTCGGGGCTGCGGCCGAGATGGCCAAGGCCACTGCGGCGGTCGCCGGCCGCACGCTGCTCAAGATCAAGCTCGGCGCGCAGGGTGACCCCGCGCGCATTGCCGCGGTGCGCGCCGCCGCGCCCAAGGCGACCTTGATCGTCGATGCCAATGAGGGCTGGGATGCGGGCAACCTCGCCGCCAATCTGGCCGCCTGCGCCGCCGCCGGCGTGGTGCTGGTGGAGCAGCCGCTGCCCGAGGCCCGCGACCAGGCGCTGGCCGGCCTCGCGCGGCCGATCCCGGTATGCGCCGACGAGAGCGTGCGCGACCGTCGCTCGTTAGCGGCACTCGCCGGCAAATACGACGCGGTCAACATCAAGCTCGACAAGGCCGGCGGCCTCACCGAGGCGCTGGCGATGGTCCAGGACGCCGAGCGGGCCGGCTTTGCCATCATGGCCGGCTGCATGGTGGCGACCTCACTCGCCATGGCGCCGGCCATGCTGCTGGCGCAGCAGGCCGGCTTCGTCGATCTCGATGGCCCGCTGCTGCTGGCCAAGGACCGCGCCAACGGCCTGCGCTACGTGGACAGCTTGGTGTATCCGCCGACGCCCGAGCTGTGGGGCTGAGGTCGCCGGGGCTTCAGAACGATTGATTTCTATCAATGCCGCTATGTCCGGTTGCAGGCATTGATGCCACATGCCGTCATCGAACCCCGCGCCGAGCCGCGTGTCGCACGCGTCCAAAATCGCCGAACGTCTGCTCGCCCATGCCCGCCTCTGCCACGATATCGCCGACGCGAGCTGGCATGCGGAGACCGCCGCGCAGCTCGAGCAGCTCGCCGAGCAATGCGTGCGCGCGGCGGCGGGTGTCGGGCCGGATGGCGCGGCGGGCGCGCCATTGCACTGACCGGTTCGCACCAAGCGGCCGCCACCGCCTTCCCAAATACCTGAATTTGTTCACGAATTGTCCCCATCTTTTTGGTTAACCAAACCTTTCCGCCACCCCAGCATTCAGCCTAGACTTAGGCCAAGATGGCCATGCGTATCGGCTTGGGATCGATAACGGGGACGGGGGTCATGGGTATTCGGGGCTTGCTGCTCTGCGCCGCTGTGCTGGCGTCCGGCGTGACGTCAGCGTCGGCCACGATGCGCATCGCCGAGGATCGCGGCGGTCAGATCGGCCACTACCTGCAAGCCTTCGCCACGGTGCGCTCCTCGGGCGAGCGCGTCGTCATCGATGGCAATTGTCTGTCGGCCTGCACGCTGGTTCTGGGCTTGGTCCCGCGCGCCCGCATGTGCGCGACGTCGCGCGCGCGCTTCGGCTTCCACGCCGCCTGGATGCCGGACAATGACGGACAGCCGGTGACCAGCCCGATGGGCACGCAGGCGCTGTGGAATATCTATCCGGTCCCGGTGCGGCGCTGGATCAGCCGGCACGGCGGCCTGTCGCGCAAGATGATTTATCTGCAAGGCCACGATCTCGACGGCATCGTGGCGAGCTGCGACCAGCCCGCACGCAAGATTCAAGTGCGCTCAGTGCAGCGCTACACGCCGCGTCCGCTGCGCTATCAGCGCGCAAGCGCCGCCAGCGATCGCCGCTAGCGCCATCGCCGCATAGGCGAGGCTGCCGAACGCCTCATACAGCACGCCCGAGAGTCCCATCGCGCCGGCCATGGCTGCGCCCATCGCGATCGCAAGATAGCCTTGCGCGGTGGCACCCTGCCCGGCCGGCGCATGGCGCGCGACAAAGCCGAGCGCGCCGAGATGGGTGGCGCCGAACGACAGCGCATGCAGCAGTTGCAGCCACGGCAGCGCCATCGCCGGCGGATCGAGCGCCATCGCGCTCCAGCGCAGCGTGGCGCCGAGTGCGCCGATCATCAGCAGCACGATCGGCTGGAAGAACAATGGCAGCCGCCCGGAGAACGCGAACAGCACGATCTCCGCGATGACACCCAGCCCCCACAGCGCCGCGATGGTCGTGCCGTCGAGACCGGCGCTGCGCCATTCCACCGCCGAGAAGCCGTAGAAGACCGCATGGCTGGCCTGGATCAGGCTCGCCGCCGCCAGCACCGCAATGAAGGAGCTATCGCGCAACAAGCTTTGGCGCGGGGCTTGCGTCGCGCTGAGCCCCGGCGCGGCGCTCGCCAGCGGCGTCAGCGCGAATGAGGTCACGGCCGTGATCACGCTCGCCGCCACGACCAGCCAAATGAGATGGCGCGCCGGGATGGTATCGGCGGCAAAGCCGGCCGCGAAAGTGCCGAGGATGAAAGCCGCCGAACCCCATAGCCGCACCGGCCCATAGGCGCGTCCGCGCGCGCTGAGGCCCTTGAGCGCATAGGTCTCGGCCAGCGGCATCACCGGCGTAAAGGCCAGCGAAGCCAGCGCGTAAGCAATCAGAATCGCGGTGGCACCCTCGGCGAGGCCGACCAGCATGTAGCCGGCAACGCTTAAGCAGCTCGTCACGATGAGGCCGGCGCGCAAGGCATCGCGCCGGTCGGCCGTACGCGTGGCAAATGGAATCGCCAGCACGCGTACGACCATCGGCGCCGCCAGCACCAGGCCGATCATGCCGGGATCGAGGCCCTTGGCCTTGAGCCAGACCGGCAAAAACGGCAGCTGGATGCCGCCCAGGATGAAGATCGCGGCATACAGCGCCGCCACGCGCGAGGCGAAGCCGACTTTGAGCTGGGCAACAGACTGCACTTTTCGGGACCGCGCTAACTGGCCGAATCAAGCCGCATGATTGATAAACTGGGCTCGCAAGGATTGCACATGGCGAACGAGACCTTAGCGCTGCCAAAGCAGCCGCCGGACGGCGCGCCGAACGAGCACGATTATCAGGCGTTCTGCGCGGCGCTTTCGGCGAGCGCGCGCGGCCGCGCTTTTCTGGCCGAATATGCCCGGCGCAATCGCCATGCCGACACGCAAATGCTGCTGGCGGCGTTCGGCCGGCTGGAGGCGCTGGTCGCGCGCCATACCGCGGCGCCGGAAGCCGACCGGATCCGGCAGGAATTGCGCGCGCTACTCGGTGCCATCCTCACCGCGCGGCCGCAAATCAACGCCTGCGCCGGGGCCGTCAAAGCGGCAAAGCTCGTGGCGCTGCTCGAACTCGTGCAGCGCCGCATCGAGGCGATCGTCGTGCCCGTGCAGGCCGCGTCGCCGGACCAGCCGGGCGCGCCCGCCATGCCGGAAGCGCCGGCGGCAGAGGCCGCGCGCTTGCATCTTGCCGTGGTGGAGCCTCCCGACGAGCCGGAATTGCCGATCCCCTCACCCGCCAGCGCGCAACAGCCGCCGATTGCGCTGGTCGGACAAGATCGTGCACAAACAAAGCATGGTCCCGAAAAGCGGGAACCGGTTTTCGGACAAGATCATGCGCAAACAAATAGCCTGCGCACCGCCGCGATCATGCCGGAAGTGACCTTCGTCGGCAGCGTGCCGCCCAAGCCTGCCGCGGTCGAGCCTGCCGCGGTCGAGCCTGCCGTGGTCGAGCCGGCGGTTGTCGAGACTGCTGTCGTCGAGATCGCCGTCGAAATGACGATCGCACCGCTCGAGTCGGCCATTGTCGAACACACCGCCGCCGCTCCGGCAGCGCGGACCGCTGCAGCGCTGCCCGCTGCGGTCGAAAACGATGCGCCGCCACCGAAACCAGAACTCGCTTCGCCGCCGGCCGACCCGCTGGCGGCGATCATGGCGCTGAGCGAAGACGAGCGCATCGCGCTGTTTACGTGATCAGCCGCGCAAACAAATCCGCGTCCACATTGCCGCCGGACAGAATGCCGACCACGACCTTGCCCGTCACCTCGAGCTTGCCCGCCAGCAGCGCCGCCAGCCCGATCGCGCCGCCCGGCTCCACCACCAGCTTTAGTTCCTCGAACGCATAACGCACCGCGGCTGCTACCTCCGCGTCGCTGGCGGTGATGCCGGCGCCGATCAACGCTTGCGTGATCGGAAAGGTCAGCTCGCCCGGCGTGTTGCTCATCAGCGCATCGCAGATGCTGCCGCTCATGCGCGCATTGGCCTCGCGCCGCCCGCTCTTGAACGAGCGCAGCGTATCGTCGAAGCCTTCCGGCTCGACCGTGTAGAACTTGGCCGACGGCACCCGCGCCTTGATGCCGAGCGAAATACCGGCGGCCAGCCCGCCGCCGGAGGCGCCCACCACCACGATCTCCGGCTTCAGGCCCAAGCGGTCGAGATCCTCGACGATCTCGCGGCCAATGGTGCCCTGGCCGGCGATGATCAGCGGATCGTCATACGGCGGCACCAGCGTGGCGCCGCGCTCGGCGACGATCCGCGCCGCAATGGCGGCGCGGTCCTCGCTGTTGCGATCATAGGGTACGATCTCGGCGCCGAGCGCTAATGTGCGCTCGCGTTTGGCGCGCGGCGCATCGCTCGGCATCACGATGGTCGCGCGCATGCCGAGCAGGCGTGCCGCCGCCGCCACCCCCTGCGCGTGGTTGCCGGACGAATAGGCGACCACGCCGGCGGCGCGCCGCTCGGGCGGGATCGAGGAAACCTTGTTATAGGCGCCGCGGAATTTGAACGAGCCGGTGCGCTGCAGCGTCTCGGCTTTCAGGAACACGCGCGCGCCCAGAAACGCGTCGAGCACCGGCGCATTGATCAGCGGCGTGCGCACCGCGACGCCGGCAAGGCGCTTGGCTGCCGCCTCGATATCGGCGGCGGTCGGCAGGATCGTGGTGTCGAGGGCGCCCATGGGCAGCGACGCTAACGCCGCAACGCGCGCGGCGGCAAGGGTGTGCTGAGCGGGCGACGAACGCGGGACATCCAGTAAGCATGAACCGCGCGGTGGCTACTGGATCGCCCGCCTTCACGGGCGATGACAGTCCGAGGTTCAACCCGCCCTTGACGCTGGGCGCGGCGGCCCTAACACTCGCAGCCGAAGTCGGGTTTACCCGACTTCGGCCATTCTAAATTGCCCGAACTCGGGTAAACCCGAGTTCGGGTGAACGAACGCCATTTCCCGGAAAGAGGAACCCCATGGATCTTGGACTAGCCGGCCGCAAGGCCATCGTCTGCGCGTCGAGCCGCGGCCTCGGCAAGGCCTGCGCGCGCGCCCTGGCCGAAGCCGGCTGCGAGGTCGTGATCAACGGCCGCGACGGCAAAACGCTCGCCGCCACCGCCGCCGAGCTCAGCCAGCTCACCGGGGCTAAGGTCATTGCGGTCGCCGCCGACGTCGCCACCGCCGACGGGCAGAAGGCGCTGCTCGCCGCCTGCCCGCAGCCCGACATCCTGGTGAACAATAATGCCGGCCCGCCGCTGCGCGATTTCCGCGCGCTGTCGCGTCAGCAGATGATCGACGGCGTCACCGCCAACATGATCGTGGCGATCGAGCTGATCCAGAAGGTGATCGACCCGATGCTGCAGCGGCGCTTCGGCCGCATCGTCAACATCACCTCCGGCGCGGTGAAGGCCCCACTCGCCGGGCTCGATCTGTCGTCGGGCGCGCGCGCGGGGCTGACCGCTTTCCTCGCCGGCGTCGCCCGCACGGTGGCGGACAAGAACGTCACCATCAACAACATCTTGCCGGGCGCCTTCGACACCGACCGGCTGCGCGGCACGCTCAGCAAGGCGGCCGAGCAGAAGGGCAAGAGCATCGCCCAGGTTGCGGCCGATCGCATCAACACGATACCGGCCAAGCGCTTCGGTGATCCGGCCGAGTTCGGGGCGGCCTGCGCGTTCCTGTGCTCGACGCACGCCGGCTACATCACCGGGCAGAACCTGCTGATCGACGGCGGGACTTTTCCGGGGGCGTTCTGATCCTGCTAGCGCGCCGCCGCGCTTCGCTGCCTCAGCCGCGAAACTCAACACCCATGCGCGTGGGCGTGCGCCAGATCACGTGGCACGGCTGCTTGAGGTGATCGGCGGCGATCACCAGCACGAACTCGTCCGGAATGCCGACCTGGCTTGTCACTTCCAGGCAGGCGCCGACCGGCGACAGATTGCGCACGCGGCAGTCGATGCCGGCGGCGCGGTTGAAGCTAATGCTCCCCGCTTTCAACGTGCGGTGGCGCAGCACTTTGCGTTTCTCGTCCATCAGCATCCTCCGTCACTATCGGCGCCTGCGAGCCCCCCGGGCGCGGCCTTGCCGATGTTCGGTCAGACTACCGAGCAACGCATAGAAGATATGCGCGACCCTTCAGCCGACGGTGAAACTGATCGTCTAAATACGGATGTCCGCGTTAGGAATTGGTAACTAAATCACGCCGGTTACCGCAAGCACCGCGCATTTTATTTTCAATTTACGGGATGTGACGGCGGCGCCGCCTACAATGCCGTACGCCTGTTGGATCGCGCCATGCGGGATACTGCCAACGCCGTGCTGGATTGGCTGGTCGGGGATTGCCATCTGTTCGGCCTGACCGGCCAGAACTGGATGCTGGTCGTCGGCGGCGGGCTGCTGCTTTACATCGCCGGCTTGGTCATCGCCCGGCGGCGGCCGACCGGCACGCGCTAGCAATCGGCGCGGTGCTATGGAGCGGCACTCGGCAACAGCGCCCGCGTCGACAATTCCTTCTTGAAGGTTCCCATCGCCTCGTCGACCAGCGCCGCGCTATTGGCCCGTTCCAGCTTGCGCAACAGAACCTTCAACAGCGGGTCCTTGTCGCGGATCACCCAGCGGCGCGTGAAAATCTGGGCGTCGTAGATCGAGGTGATGCGCACCGGTGCGGCTACCGCCGGCAGTCGGGCATCGAAGTGCTGGGTGTATGGAATGGTCATCTCAGCTCAGAAGTTGGACGGGTGAAGATCATAGGAGCCGCCTTTGCGCCCGCTGCCGTAGATCTTGGCGGCGGCCTCGCAGATGCGCGTACGGTTGCGGTCGAAAACCGCCAGCAGCTCCGCCTCGTTGTTGGCGGCCGCGGGGGCGAGCCGCTGCAGGGCTTCGGCGCTGATGAAGAACGAGGTTTCCATCGACTGGTCATGTCCCCAAAAGTGCACCGCGTTGCGCGTGGCATCGTAGGCGCGGCTGGCATTGGGAAAGTTGATCGACATGGCAGGTCCCTGCTGTGCGCTCACCACCCATGCAGCACCATGCGCGCTCCGGCGCCCGAGCGAAAGAGCGATATGGCCGCTGCGCACCTATTTCGAACGTGCTGCGGCATATAGCCGAATACCGCCGCGCACCGCGTGCGAATTTGCGAGCAACTCGCGCACCCACGGTCCTTGTGGCGATGCGGCATTCGGCCTATATGTAGTGCATCATGTAGTGCATCAATTGGGCCGCGAACTGGGTTGCATGCCCCGGAGTTTCGCTGGCCCGCGTTTTGCTTTTTCGCTTCAAAAAACGCGCCCAAAAATTGACGGCTCCACCAGGGGAGCGCGACGCGCGGGCTAGCTTTCGCGGCATGTGTGAGCGGATCGACGTCCGCGGAAAGACGACCGATGAACATCTACATTTTCAAGTCCGAAGCCAGCCGCGACTTGCGGGCATTTTCGGACGATCAGGGCGGCCAGAAGCTGCCCAAGCAATTCCGCCCGTGGCACGCGGTCGGCGTGGTCAAGCCGAATTCAGCGCCACCCAACAATCTCAGCCGCGACGTGATCGAGAAGTCGATCGCCAGCGCGGGTTTTCAGCTCTGGAAGTTGAAGGAAGAGAAGTAGCGCTCAGCGCTTTGGCGCTGCGCGTTTGATCGCTGCGCGTGACGGCGGCTATCGCTTCGCTATGGCGATCGGCCTAAACGACGGCCGAAACGATCCAACTCAGCACGATCATAAACGACTGCCCGACGGCGATGCCGGCAACCGTCAGGCCGGCGGCGAAGAACCCGTTTTGGACCGCCGGCGTGCTTTTCGCTACGCGCAGGATGGGGCTATTCATAGTTCGATCTCCCAGGATCAAGACCTCCCTTCCCCGATCAGCGGCGCAAGGTGACGGAAAATTCCTTTCAGCATTATGAAATCGCTTATCCGTAAGAATACGTAGCCATTGCCAAAATTGCGCGTGTCTAAAAAAGACAGGACGAGCCAAGGGCCGTCCGCGCGAAGGTCATATCGATTGTATGGCGTGTGAGGCGGCGGAGCGTTGGCCGGGCTCAGTCGCGTTGCGCGCGCTGCACGGCGTATTTGCCGGTGCAGGCACCGGTCCCGCTGAAGCACTTTGCCCGCTCAATCCGGTCGGCGCTTGTGACGTCGCCTTTAGCGCGCAGCACGGATTCGGCGCCGCTCATGGCGGAGCCGGCCGCAGGCTGGGTTTACGCATTGGCCGATATGGCCGCGAAGGCCAACCCCATGAGCGCTGCCAAGATGATGATTGTTTTCATAAAGGTCTAATGCGGGGCCGCGCGGAAGGTTCAGGCGCCTAGCCAATAAATCGGCGCCACCGCACGCGCCTTCGGCCACGTCCGTGGATTTATCGAGGTGCCGTATGTCCAAGGCCCGCTTGCGGTCGTCGGTCAGGTTGAATAAGGCCGCTGACGTCGCTAGCGGCCCCGGCCGAACGAGTGCATAGTTGCGCCATGATCAAAGTGACCTGCAATTGCGGCGCGATCTACGAGGTGATCGAAACCAAAGGTCCCGCGCGCGAGCCAAACGAATTTAAATGCCTGTTATGTGAGAAAGAACTCATCACCTGGGCAGGTTCCAACGTTGGCCAGTTTCACTTGGTGGCGCAGCCCGAGCTGGATCGAGAATAATCCTTCACCGGCGCAAACGGCCCGCGCTGCATTCCAAATAGCCAGATCTATTCAAACTGACCCACGACCCCCGCTTGACACGGACTATATACCTAGGATATAAGTCCTTCTATCCCGCGGTAGTGGGTCAGTTTGGATTAGGAACTTAATCCATAAATTCTAATTCATAGACAACAACTCTAAGGCGACGCCCAACAATTATTGCGTCAGGTTAGGGGTTTGGGTGGTCTTGGTGAGATGGTGTAGTTCCACTCGGGGTGGAAGGTATTACCGGTGATGT
>JGI20191J14862_1000208_pt1 | contig 20564 bp, 16 predicted proteins | sample NGESurdeep092012_7_FD_14862 | JGI IMG/M metagenome (IMG submission 14862)
CCTGGGTGATCCCCAGCACGCGAGCGACCCGGCGGCCGGTAAAGCCCATCTCGGGCAGCCTCACCGCTGCCAGGTGACGCAGACCAGAGTCCCCCGCGTCGTAGCTGAACAACACGCTCGCCCGACGGTGATGAGCACCTGGCCGTCGACCTCGACGCGATACAGGTGCCGTGGTGCTGGTCATCAGCATGCCTACCAGCATGGCCTGTAGCGCAACCCCGATTGTCACTACCACCACTGCATCGAGATTGAACACCTTTTGCACGTTCACCTGAACTCAAAACCGCAGGTCACACCCCCACAAAGACGGCTACTTCAGGAGGTCTGAGCCTGCGTCTTGAGCTCAGCCATGATCGGCGGGCGACCCCACGGATTGGTCACGACCTGAGCCCGGACCTGTTCGTGGAAAGTCGGCTCGGCTGGATAGATGACCTCGTCGAGGAAAGCATGCACGCGTTCCCGCCACTGCTCGACCGTCGGACTATATCCAAAGTCCATGCCCGACAACCTAGACCGGCCCATGCAGGCCGCCAACGTGAAGGGCCCCCCAACCCAAGGTTGGGGGGCCCTTCACGTTGGCGGAGGCGGCGAGATTTGAACTCGCGATGGGGATTAACCCAAACCCGCTTAGCAGGCGGGCGCCATAAACCGGGCTAGGCGACGCCTCCATGCCACCTTTTCGATCACCGCCAGCGGCGACCAGTTCGGGAGCCTGCACAGGCTACCGGCGACGGGTGCAGTTACACAAAACCGCCCGCAATATGGCCGCGTTCAGTCCGTTACCCACGCTGGGCAAATGTGACTCACGCTGCGCAGATGTTGCTGTCTGCGCTCCTGGCCTTGATGGTCACCGTGGGGGACGGTGCAGGGGCGGCGGTGGGCGTGTGCGTGGGTAGCGGGGTGGTACCGACACGGTTGGGCACCTGGACGACGTACGGGCTGCCAGCACCCAGGGTGACCTGAATAATGTTGCCCGCGCTTTCGTCCTTCACCAAGGTGGCTCCCGGGAAGGCCGCAGCAACCGTGCGAGCTTCCTGGAAGTACGGACTTGAGTAGCCAACGGTGACGCCATTCTTCAGGCTCGGGCCGGTCGAGTAGGCAATGATGCGGAACCCCTGGACGCGTAGGTCCTCGGCCGCCTGACGGGCCTTGCCAGTCACACCCGAGGCGTTGCTGATCTGCACGGTGATCTTGTCCGGTCTGATCGTCAGCACCGGCACCGCCGTAATTGACGTGCCCTTGGGCTTGGGTCGTCCCGGCGGTTTGCTGCCGGGCAACGGAGTGTCGTCACTGATCGACTTCCACAGTGCATTCGCAGCCGGAGACCACTGAACGCGGTTATGGTCCGGCGGATAGTCCTCGATCGGCACCGTCACGAACCGCACCTGGGAAGGCTTCAGACCCCCCACGCTCTGGGCCACCTCACGCAGCGCGTTCAGGCTGGCCATCTCAGGGTCGGCGGTCAGCGACTTGGTCGCCGCGTCAAGGAAACGGAACAGTTTGTCCGGTCGCAGGAGCAGCTTGCTACTCGTGGCCTCCTGGACCATCGAAGACAGAAACGCCTGCTGGCGGCTGATCCGGCCCAGGTCGGATGCATCGTTTCCAATGTTGTGGCGTACCCGGACGAAGGCCAAGGCCTGCTGGCCGTTGACCCGGCTGCGGCCGGCCGGCAGGTGCAGGTTGCTGTAGGCGTCGTTGACCGCCGTGGGCACACAAACCGAGACCGAACCAAGCGCGTCGACCATCGACTGAAAGCCCAGGAAGTTCAGCACCATGAAATGGTCGATGAAGATGCCCGTGTTGCCCTCGACCGTGCGGATGAGGCAGGCAGGGCCGCCGAGGGAGAAATTGGCGTTCCACTGCCGGATCGGGCCGTCCGCGACCCTGCTGCTCGGGTCATGGCAGTCGCGTGGCGCCCGGGTCATCGAGTCACGAGGGACACTGATCACCACTGCGGACTGTCGGTCGCCGGACAGGTGCACTATGAGGGTCGTGTCCGAGCGCGCTCCCCCCGCGTCTTTGGTCGTACCGAACGCGTTGGTGCCCAGGGCTCGCGTGTCCGAGCCCATCACCAAGATATTGAGCGGCTTGAGGTTAGTGACCCGGTCAGCACTGCTCGCTGGGCGCTTGCCCAGCAGATTCGAGACGTCGAGCTGGGTGATGTTGCTGTTGAGCTTGAAATAAGCCACCACACCCAGGACCAAGATCAAAGCCAGCCCAGCAGCCACCCCGATAGTGCCGCGGCGCAGCCAAGGATGGCGGCGAGCCTTTCGATAGCCCTGCCGAATCTCGTGCCTGGAAGCGCTGTGACGCATGGGGTCGTGTCGCGTGGGGTCGGACCCAGCGCCGGACCCAACGTCAGGTCTTGTCTGGTCGTCGCCTGATCCCGGCTCCGTCACGTGTTCACCTTCCGGTCACATGTACCTCGCGCCACGGCCCAGCCGGGGAAGCTCGCGCGCCTTATGACTAGCCCGAAGGGGCAATATCAGTCAATAGTATGCCGGTGATTCCTGTGAGTTCGCCGAAAGAGCGGCCATGACGGCCTCCGGACCGGGGCCGGCCCGTCCAGTCAGGCGAGGGTTTCGACATTCAGCTCGCCGTCGGCATATCTTCTGCGCAGCACTTTCTTGTCGAACTTGCCCACGCTGGTCTTGGGGACCTCGTCGATGAACGCCCAGCGTTCGGGCACCTGCCAACTAGCGACCTTGCTACCGAGGAACTCCTTGAGCGCTCCAGCATCGAGGACCGAATCTTCGGCGAGAACCACCGTGGCCAGTGGCCGCTCGCCCCACTTCTCGTCGGGAACGCCGACCACTGAGGCCTCGAGTACATCGGGGTGGGCCATCAGCGCGTTCTCAAGATCCACCGAGGAGATCCATTCACCGCCGGACTTGATCACGTCCTTGGCGCGGTCGGTGAGCTGCAGGAAACCATTGGCCGTGAGAGATCCAACGTCACCGGTTCGTAGCCAACCGTGGTCGAACTTCGAGGCTGCGTCGGCCCGTTCGGCCTCGGTGTTGGTCCCGTTGTCGTAGTAGCTGGCGGTGACCCACGGACCGCGCACCTCAAGCTCGCCGACGCTCTCACCGTCGCAGGGCACTTCGTCGCCTTCGGGGCCAACCAGTCGGGCTTCGAGGGTAGAGGCGATGCGACCCTGGGTCTCGCGGTAGAACCAGTGCTCGTCGCCGATCGCATCGACCGGTGCCACTGCGGTCGACCCCAGCGGCGACATCTCGGTCATGCCCCACGCGTGGATCACCTGAATGTCGTGCCGCTCCTGGTAGGCCCTCATCAATGACGGCGGGCAGGCCGAGCCCCCGACGATGACCCTCCTCAGACTGGAGGTGTCTGTCGGGTGCTCGTCGAGGTATCGCAGCAAATCGGTCCAGATGGTGGGTACGGCGGCACCGCCGGTGACTCTTTCAGCCTCGATCATGGTTGCCAGCGGTTCCGCCTGCAGGAACCGGTCCGGCATGATCAGCGACGCGCCGACCATCAGCGCCGCGTACGGCAGACCCCACGCGTTGGCATGGAACATGGGGACCACCGCCAACAGCCGTTCGCCCTGGGTGAAGCCCATGCCCATCGCCACCTGCATCGTGTGCAGGTAGTTGGACCGATGGGAGTAGACGACGCCTTTGGGGTTCCCTGTCGTGCCCGAGGTGTAACACATCGAGGAGGCATCATCTTCATCCATTACCGGCCAGTCGAACGTCTTCGGCTGCGCAGCCAGGAGAGTCTCCCAGTCGTGGACGGCCTCGATCTGAGGGGCCGCCTCCAGCGCCGCGCGGACCTCATCCGGGATCGGGCCGTTGACGATGACGTGACGCAGGGTCACCAGATGCGGCAGCAGCTTGCTGAACGGCGCGGCCAGGCTGTTGTCCACGATGACGACCGAGTTCCGGGCGTGGTTGGTGACGTAGATGAGCTGTTCGGGGAAGAGTCGGATGTTCAGCGCATGCAGGACAGCACCCAAGGACGGCACAGCCAGGTAAGCGACAAGGTGCTCAGCGTTGTTCCACATAAAAGTGGCGACACGCTGGTCACCGTCGATACCCAGGCCCCGCAAGGCGTTGGCGAGCTGAGCGGCCCGGGTACCCACCTCTGCGAACGACATCCGCCGCGCGCCCTGCGCGGTCCAGGTAACCACCTCCTGATCGGCATGCATCTGGGTGCCGGACAGCAGGATCCGGGAGATCAGCAGGGGCGTCTCTTGCATGGTGCTTTTCATGAGCGCGACTCTGCCACGCATCTCCCTCGAGCGGGAGGGCTGGGCCAAATGTGTCACCAACATGTTAGTGAGATTGGATGGGGGTCATGAGCAGACGCATCATCATCGCCTCAGTTGCAGCCGGGGTCGTCGCAGTATCGGCGGCCGCGGGGGGATTCGCGTACTTCAACCACCAGGAGCAGATCCGCCTCGACGTGGCCGCTCGTGCCTCCGCCGACCGATTCGCCGGCGCGTGGTCGCACCGGGACGTCCACGACATCGCCTTCTTCGGCCAGCCAGCCGACCAGGTGGCGGCCAGCTTCAAGAGCACGACATCAGGGCTCGGCAGCGCACCAGCCAAGGTCGCGGTCACCACGCTCACCCGTGACGGTGACAAGGCCAGCGGCAAGCTGTCGGTCGCCTGGACCGTGGCCCGAAACACGACCTGGACCTACCCGATCCCGATCGACCTGAGGCGAGAGGACAACGGGGTCTGGGCGGTCGTGGCCAGGAACGGAGCCTCGATGTGGGCCCCTGGCCTGAGCGCCAAGGCGAAGCTAGTGGCCACCCGGACCTCGGGCGCGCGCGGGGATATCCTGGACCGCAACGGCGTGCCCATCCTGACTGTTGGCAAGGTCTATGACGTCGCGATCGATCCGGCACGAGCAACCGACCAGACCGTCGCCGAGTTGGAGAAGCTCGTCAGCGAACCTACCGGCTCCCTCGTCGCCAAGCTCCACGCCGCCAAGACGGCCCAGTCGAATGCGGCGATCCCCGTCATCACGCTCCGAGACGCCGCGTTCCAAGGCCTCAGGTCGCAGTTGGACGGCCTTATCGGTGTGGTCTACCCCTCGCGGCAGCAGCCCCTGGCCACCTCCGCCCGACCGCTGCTGGGCTCCTATGGTCCGGTAACAGCCGAAGCCATTAAGAACAGCAAGGGCCGTTACGTCGCTGGTGACTACGCCGGGCTCAGCGGATTGCAGGGCCAGTACAACGACGTGCTCGGCGGCACGTCAGGGTTCAAAGTGACCTCGAGCGACAAGCCGGATGCGCCGCTGGTGGAGAAGGCCGCAACCGATGGCAAGCCGATGACGCTGACGCTGGATGCGAAGACGCAGAAAGCGGCCGAAGCAGCGCTCGTCGGCACCGGTGCGGTCCCCTCGGCCCTGGTGGCCGTGGACGTCGCCACCGGAGACCTGCTCGCGGTCGCCAGCTCGCCCCAGGCCGGTATGAACCGCGCACTGATGAGTGCGTATGCGCCGGGGTCGACGCTCAAGGTCGCCACGACGTACTCATTGCTGACCAAGGGGTTGACGCCGACGACGCCGGTGAACTGTCCCCCAAGTGTGTTGATCGAGGGCACAACTTTGAGGAACTACGAGCACGAGACCCTGGGGATTGTGCCGTTCTCCGTGGACTTTGCCAACTCGTGCAACACCGCCTTCGTGGGGCTCTCGCAGCAGATGGGTGACTCCGACGTGCACGATGCCGCGGCGGTGCTAGGCGTCGGGGCACCGTGGGACAAGCACCTGGGGCTCGCCGGAGCCTTCGCCGGCTCGGTGCCGGTGGCCACCTCCAAGGTGGAGAAGGCCACTACCGCTTTCGGCCAGGCCAAGACATCGGTCTCGCCGGCATCTCTGGCGGTGATGGCAGCCTCGGTGGCGCGCGGGAGCTACATCGAGCCCGCGCTGATCCGCACTCCGGCAGTGGCCGGGGCGGACCGGGCGCCAAAGCCGGTAGATGCCAAGGCAGCCGCTGAGCTTCGAGCCCTCATGCGCCTTGTCGTCACCAATGGAACAGCGACCGGCGTCATAAGCTCCGTCCCTGGGGGTCCGGTCTACGGCAAGACGGGTACCGCAGAATATGGGACCAGTAACCCCCCGGCCACCCATGCCTGGTTCGTCGGCTGGCAGGGCAACGTCGCCTTCGCCGTGTTGGTGGAGAACGGCACGAGCGGTGCCACGGTGGCGGTGCCCGTCGCCGCGAACTTCCTGGAGAACCTCCAGCGCTGAGTCCGCCCGATCTGACCCAACCATGCCTATCGGACGCGACAGAGCCCCCCGGCCGAAGCCGGGGGGCTCTATACGACGACTCTTCAGTCGCAGCTCACTGTGCAGGGATCAGAGGGCCTGAACCTTCTCAGCCTGCGGGCCCTTCGGACCCTGGGTGACCTCGAACTCGACGCGTTGCGCCTCTTCGAGCGACCGGTAGCCACTCGTCTCGATCGCGGAGTAGTGAACGAACACGTCTGGGCCGCCGCCGTCCTGGGCAATGAATCCGAAGCCCTTTTCAGCGTTGAACCACTTAACGGTGCCTTGTGCCATGGGGATAACTCTTTCTTTGATAGCCATTGGAGTCCACACTTCGTGGGCCCCAGGCTGCCGCACTACCCCCACAACTAGCGGGACATGCCCGTTGTGATGAAAATAGCCCGCTGGTGAGCGGGCACTTCTTCGATCTGCGAGGAACTGCAACTGCAACCATTGATGAGGCTAGCACGCAAACCGTGCCGTGCGCCTCTTAAGGAATGACGTGTTCCAGCGCCCTGGTTCCGCTGATTCGGCGCGTCCCTAGCAGTCCGCTTGCCGGCGCGTCCGCTCCCCTTGTCAGATCGCCCNNGTCAGATCGCCCAGGTCAGATCGCCCAGGTCAGATGGCCCGAACGGTGGCACGCAGATGATGCCGACCCCGCGGGCAGGTCGAACCGCAGGGTCTGAACCCTGATCATGTTGTGTCACACGGAGATTCACGACGAAAAGAGCCCAGTGCGTCGCACGCCAGAATCCGAACCATCGCACCCACGGCACCTGATCACCGAGCCCGGGGTCGGCTACCGCTTCGAACCGTGACGACTTCTAGCCCATGGTCTTGGCGCCGTCCAGGCACTCGCGCAGGATGTCGGCGTGACCCGCGTGCTGGGCGGTCTCGGCGATCAGATGGAGCAGCACCCGACGCGCTGTCCAGCGTGCGCCGGGCTCGAACCACGGAGCCTCGGGCAGTGGCTGGGTGGCCTCCAGGTCAGGCAGGGTCACGACGAACGCCGCGGTCCGGTCCGCGACCTGCTCATACTCCTGCAGCAGTCCGGCCAGGGTCTCCCCCTCCAGCATCCGGAATCCTGCCGACCAGTCAGCCATGGTGTCACCCTGGTCGGGACCCATAGCCGAGGGGCCCTCGGTGATGAAGCTGATCCATCGTCGCTCCATGGACGCGACGTGCTTGATCAGGCCGCCCAGGCACAGCTCGCTTGCCGTGGTGTGTCGCGCAGCCTGCTCATCGGTCAGGTCGCGAACGGTGTAGCGCAGCAGGTACCGGTGCTGTGCCATCGTCTCGAGCAGGTCGGCGCTCTCACTGGTCACGGGTTTGTCGGACATGGTCAGGAGTCTGCCCTTCGTAGGTCTGCGATGACTAGGGAGCGATGCCGAGGTACTTGACCTCGAGGTACTCCTCGATGCCCTCGAAGCCGCCCTCGCGCCCGAAGCCGGAGTGCTTGACTCCTCCGAAGGGCGCAGCCGGGTTGGACACGATGCCCTGGTTGATGCCGACCATCCCGAACTCCAGCGCCTCGCTGACCCGCAGCGTGCGCGAGAGATCGCGGGTGAAGACGTAGGCCACCAGGCCGTATTCCGTGTCGTTGGCCCGTGCGATCGCCTCTGCCTCCGTGGTGAACGTCGCAATCGGCGCCACCGGACCGAAGATCTCCTCGCGCATCAGCAAGGCGTCCGCTGGCACGCCCGTCAGGAGCGTGGGGGCGAAGAAGTAGCCGTTGTCCCCCACCGTCGTCCCCCCGCAAACGACTGTGGCGCCCTTGGCCGTGGCATCGTCCACCAGCGCGGCGACCGAAGCCTGGGCCGCGGCGTCGATCAGCGGTCCGACAGTGACGCCGTCCTCCGTGCCCCGACCAACCGACATGGAGGCCAACTTCGCGGCGAACTTGGACGAGAACTCCTCGGCAACGCTCTCATGGACCAGGAACCTGTTGGCTGCCGTGCAGGCCTCACCGATGTTACGCATCTTGGCCAACATCGCCCCATCCACCGCCGCGTTCACATCCGCATCTTCGAATACCAGGAATGGTGCGTTGCCACCGAGTTCCATCGAGACGCGCAGCAGCTGCTCGGCGGACTGCTCGACGAGTGTGCGGCCCACCTGGGTGGACCCGGTGAAGGTGAGCTTGCGCAGTCGAGGGTCGCGGATGATCGGCTCGATCACGTCACCGGTGCGGGTCGTGGTGATGACGTTGACGACACCGGCAGGCACACCGCAGTCGGTGAGCAGATCCACCAGGGCCAGCATCGACAACGGCGTCTGTTTGGCCGGCTTGACCACCATGGTGCAACCGGCCGCCAAGGCGGGGCCGATCTTGCGGGTGCCCATCGCCAGCGGGAAGTTCCAAGGCGTGATCATCAGCGTGGGACCGACCGGCTGCTTCATCGTCACCAGCCGGGTGGCGCCGTTCGGTGCCGTGGACCAGCGTCCGCTGATCCGGACCGCCTCCTCGGAGAACCACCGGAAGAACTCGGCGCCGTAAGTGACCTCACCACGAGCCTCGGCCAGCGGCTTGCCCATCTCCAGGGTCATCAACAGGGCAAACTCCTCGGCGCGGGCAGTGATCGCCACAAACGCCCTGCGCAGGATCTCGCCGCGCTCGCGAGGTGCCGTGGCGGCCCAGTCAGCCCGTGCGGCAACGGCTGCATCAAGGGCAGCAGCACCGTCGGCGACCGTCGCGTCCGCCACCGAGACCAGCGTCTCGCCGGTCGAGGGATCCTCAACGTTGAGGGTTCTGCCATCGCTGCTGTCACGCCACTTGCCGCCAATGAACAGACCCGTGGGGACCCGTGCCAGCAAGGACTTCTCAGTATCGGTCAACGCCACGGGGCACGGCCTTTCGGTTCGCGATGCGGGTCTGGGGTCATCGGGTATGTGGGTGAGTGAGTCAGATGCTAGCTGCGAAGGCCTGCTCGACGATGTCGAGTCCCTCGTTCAGCAGATGGTCCCCGGCTGAGAGCGGTGGCAGGAAGCGCAACACGTTACCGAATGTACCGGCCGTCAGGGTGACCACACCCTGACGGTGGCAATAGGCGTTGATCGCGCCGGTCAGCGCCGGGTTGGGCGTCTTGTTGCCGCCACCGGTCACGAGCTCCATGGCCAGCATCGCCCCACGGCCACGAACGTCGCCGATGACGTCGAACTTCTCGGCCAGCTCGCGCAGACGGGGCATGAACAACGCCTCGATCTCGCGGGCGCGGCCACACAGATCCTCGGCCTGCATCGTCTCGATGGCGCCGAGAGCCGCCGCGCAGGCGACTGGGTTGCCGCCGTAGGTTCCGCCCAGGCCACCGCCGTGAACCGAGTCCATCACGCCCGAACGACCGGTCACCGCGGCCAGCGGCAACCCGCCCGCTATGCCCTTGGCAGTCGTGATCAGGTCGGGCACGACGCCCTCGTGCTCACAGGCAAACCAGTCGCCGGTGCGACAGAAGCCGCTCTGGATCTCGTCGGCGATGAACAGGATCCCGTGCTCCGTGCACCAGTCAGCGATCCGCTTGAGGTACCCGGGTGGCGGCACGATGAAACCACCTTCACCCTGGATCGGCTCGATGATCACGGCGGCCGCATTCTGCTCACCGACCTGGGTATGCACCTGCGAGACGAACGCCTCGAACGCCTCGTCGGCGCAACGGTCCACGCCGGTGGGCCAGCGGTAGGGGTAGGCCATGGGCACGCGGTAGATCTCGCCTGCGAATGGCCCGAAACCCTGCTTGTATGGCATGTTCTTGGCGGTCAGGGCCATCGTCAGGTTCGTTCGGCCGTGATAGGCGTGGTCGAACGTGATGACGGCGGTGCGCCCGGTGAATACGCGTGCGATCTTGATCGCGTTCTCCACCGCCTCCGAACCCGAGTTGAACAGGGCGCTTCGCTTCTCGCCATCGCCAGGAGTCAAAGCATTCAGGCGTTCGCAGACCGCGACGTACTCCTCATACGGGGTGACCATGAAGCATGTGTGGGTGAAGTCCTCGACCTGGGACTTCACCGCCGACACCACGCGAGGCGCCGAGTTGCCCACAGTGGTGACCGCGATTCCCGAACCAAGGTCGATCAGGTGGTTGCCATCGACATCCACCAGGATGCCGCCGCCGGCCCGCTCCACATACACCGGAAGCCCCGTACCAACACCGGCCGAGACCGCCGACAACTTGCGTTTCTGGAGCAGCTCTGAGCAGGGACCAGGGATGGCCGTCACCAGGATCCGACGCTGTTCGACGTGCCGGGGCTGGACGGGGACAGTCGTCATCGGGGTGCTCCTTGGGATGTGGGCCTTCGGGCAGGTCTTCAGGCAGGGGTCATGACCGGATCGCCCCATGCTCCGGCAGCCGTAGCATGTAGTCCAATACTTGTTCGGCACACATCTAATGCCTTGGAGGCATGCCGTGGAACTACGGCACGTGCGGTACTTTCTGGCCGTGGTTGACGCCGGGTCCGTGACGGCCGCCTCATCTTTGGTCCACGTCACCCAGCCCTCGCTGTCACGCCAGCTGCGCCTCTTCGAGAGGGGCCTGGGAATCACCTTGTTCACCCGGACCGGCGGGCGCCTGGTGTTGTCCGCCGCGGGTCGCCAGTTCGTGCCCGTCGCGCGCGACCTGGCCCGACGGGCCGAGGCAGCGGCGGAGGCGGCCGCAACCTTGGCCGCTGGCCGTCTGCAGCACATCAGGATCGCCGCTCCGGGAACGACGTTCACCGACGTCCTGGCTCCGTTCCTGGCGACCCTGCGACCGAACGACCCGTTGCCTGCCGTCTCGGAAGAGCCTCCGCAACTGATCTACGAGGCCCTACAGTCTGGTGCGGACCTGGCGATCTCCACCGAGCAGCCACCCGCCGGACTGGCCTCCCAGCCGCTGGCCGTGCTGCCCATCTGGGCGTACGTCCCGCGCGGTCATCACTGGGCCGAGCGGGACTCGGTCACCGTCGCCGAGCTGGTCAACGAGAGGCTGCTCCTGCTCACCGGGGACTACAGCCCGCGTCGAGTGCTGGACCACTGGGTGGATCAGTCGGGGCTCACCTATTCCTCGATGCTGGAGTTCGGCACGCCGCAGGTCGCCCAGGCGGTCGCAGCTGCGGGTCGAGGCATCGCCATAGTCTCCGACGACCCACGCTTTGGCCTGCACCCACTGGATATCATCGGCGCTCGGGGGGCTCTGCACATCCAGCTGTATGCCGCGTGGGACCGCGAACACCACGCCGCGACCGCGATCGGGACAGTGGCAAGACGGTTGAGCGAGTACTGTATCGAACGCTACGGGCCCCAGGTCGCGCCTCGAAGTTCTCCCTCTCATGCAGGTGGTATGCAGCCACAGATGAGAGAGTGAGGCCCATGTCGCAACCAGCGGGGAACCGGCTTCGGGATACCCGACCAGGATTGCGGCGTCAACCGCACCAGCAGTCGGGAAATGGCGCAACCCGACGTCGGCGGTCGCTCCTGCAGGAGACGGCTGGCATCCTGGTCACTGCCGTCGTGGTGTCGCTGATCATCAAGACCGTTCTTGTCCAGGCATTCTTCATCCCCTCCGGATCCATGGAGCCAACCCTCCATGGATGCCCGGGCTGCCTCGGCGACAGGGTGCTCGTCAACAAGCTGACCGACCAGATGGGGGGCGTAAGCCGCGGCGACATCGTGGTGTTCCACGACTCCAGCGGCTGGCTCACGCCGGCTTCCTCGACGCCCGGTCTGGAAAGTCGCGTTCAGGACGCTCTCGCCACCATCGGCCTCGCGCCCACGACCAGCGAGAGCGACCTCGTCAAGAGGGTCATAGGCATCGGCGGCGACACCGTTGAAGGCCGAGGCGGCAAGGTCTACGTCAACGGGACCCAGCTCGACGAACCCTATGTCTTTTCCGGCAGCAGCCCCAGCGATGTCGATTTCCGGGTGACCGTGCCCGTCGGCAAACTGTGGGTGATGGGTGACCACCGCAGTGAGTCAGCCGACAGCCGATTCCACATGCACGACCCCGGGAAGGGCTTCATCCCTATGAAGGACGTCGTCGGGCGAGCTTTTGTCATCGTCTGGCCGCTGGACCGTATCGGCTCCTTGAGCCGACCAGTTACGTTCGACCGACTTAGCGTCAGTCCGCGGCGCTGAACAGCGGCGCGCCACAATGCGCCAGTTCCTCAGCCACTGCTGCCAGCTCAGCTGTGGAGCTCCCCAGATCCCACGACACCGGCCTCGCGCAGCCGGCGCACCTGGTCGCCGGACAGACCAAGGTCGGCCAGGATGGCGTCCGTGTGCTCCCCCACGGCTGGTGGCGGAAGCTTGAGCTGCGTCGGGGTCGCCGAGAAACGTGGAGCCGGCGCCGGCTGAACTACGTCGTCGCGCGTGACAAAAGTGCCGCGGGCGACATTGTGCGGATGTTGCGGCGCCTCGGACATAGACAGCACGGGGAAGACGCATCCGTCAACGTCGGCGAACAGCTCCGCGGCGTCCGCACGGGTGCGCGAGGCGAACTCCCCAGCGAGCCGGAGCCGGAGCGCCGGCCAGGACCGGGGGTCATACTGGCTGCCCGCTTCGATGTCGTCGATCCCAAGTCGCTCCAGCAGGATGGCGAAGAAGGCCGGCTCGATCGGCCCCACAGACAGGTAGCCGCCGTCTGCACTTGGATACACGTCATAGAAGGGAGCTCCGGTGTCCAGCAGGTTGGTTCCGCGCTCGCCGGTCCACCGGCCAAGGGCGCTCATCCCGTAGAACTGGGCCATCAGCACGGCGGACCCGTCCACCATGGCGGCATCCACCACCTGACCGGCCCCGGTGCGAGCGACGGACAACAGGGCAGCGAGGACGCCGCAGGCGAGCAGCATCCCCCCGCCGCCATAGTCGCCGACGAGGTTCAGCGGCGGCACCGGTGTCTCACCGCGGCGCCCGATGGCCCCCAGCGCGCCCGACAACGCGATGTAGTTGATGTCATGGCCGGCGACCTGAGCGAGCGGACCGTCCTGACCCCAGCCGGTCATTCGGCCGAACACCAGACGCGGGTTTCGCACGAGGCAGACGTCGGGCCCAAGGCCCAGCCGTTCCATGACCCCGGGACGGTAACCCTCGATGAGCACATCGGCCGAGTCGACGAGTCTGAGCACCAGTTCGACCCCCTTGGCGGACTTGAGGTCGACGGCGATCGAACGTCGCCCGCGGGAGACCACGTCGGCGCGGCCTGCCGACAACAAAGTCATCAGGCCGCCGCCGGAGAGCCGGTCCACGCGTGTCACGGTGGCACCCAGGTCGGCCAGCATCATCCCCGCGAAGGGGCCGGGGCCGATTCCTGCAATCTCGACAACCGTGATTCCTGACAGTGGTCCCGTCATGGCGAATCAACAGGATTCGGCAGCCCTGCGTCCATCAAACCGGAATGCGCGCGCCATGACATGAACGTCTCATGCGAGCGAGCCGACAGGATGGACGCCCTGATGCTCATCGAGCCGATCGACAGTATCGATTCCGCGGAACCGATCGAGCCGATCGAGCCAATCGATCCGGTGGAACAGATGGACAACGGTGAGCCCTTGGAGCGATGGGACCACCGGGACCCGTCAGCCCCGCTCACGCGCCCACCCCGGCAAGCCCATCCGGCTCTCATGAGGTCCCGGAACTGGCGGCTGCTGCTGTGGCGTCCTCGGCCCAGTCGGGCTTGCCCCGCACCTCGTAGATCAGGAAGCGGGAGTCGGCCATCCGGGGGCGAAGCTTGCGCACGGTCGAGCGGTGCGGGTCGCTGTCCGAGTAGGCGGCGATGGACTTCTTGTCCGTCCAGCTCGACAACGTCCAAAAGCAGCCCTTGAGAGGCTCGGCTTTCAGTGAGGCTCCGGCAACGCCGGGTGCCCGCAGCACCTGTACGAACACGCCCAGTGCCAGGTAGAGGAACAGCGGCACCGATTGGCGGCCGGACAGCTGCAGGCGCGAAGCCATTACCACGACGGGGCCGGCCGTCGATCTTTTGGCGGTCGATCCACGGAACGCTGATCATGATCGAGGTCCTTCGGTTGTCTTGTCTGCGAATCAGGCGGAACGAGAAGTGGCAATGCCCAAGTTCATCGGCACCGTCGAATCTGGCTTCCGACACCCCTGTCCCCACTGCCGCAGTGCCTGAGGCTTTCACTGGTCGGGCGTGACGTTCCACACTGGCCGACACGCCAGCCACCCGAGCGCCCGGACGCCATAGCTGTCGCGCCCTCAGACGTTGAGCCGCTGGTCCATGAGCACGCGAAGGCCGGGCAGCACGTCAGCAGCAAAGGATGACAGGAACCGGGACTGGTCGTGGCCGGGTCCATGAAAGACCAGGTGGTTGAACCCCAGGTCGACGTACGGCTTGATCAGGTCGAGCGCAGCCGCTGGATCGGACGCCACGATCCAGCGGCTGGCCACCTGCTCGATCGACAGCGCATCGCTGGCCGCCTCCATCTGGGTCGGGTCGCTCAGGCCGTGCTTCTGCTCGGGCGTTAGCGCCAGCGGGGCCCAGAACCGGGTGTTCTCCATCGCCAGCCGGGGGTCCGGGTCGTAGGAGAGCTTGATCTCTATCATTCGGTCGATCGATCCGCCAACTCGTCCCGCCGTAGCCAGACCCTCGTCGACAGCGGGGATGAGCTGGTCGCGATATAGCTCCGGACCCTTGCCCGAGGTGCAGATGAACCCGTCGCCCGAGCGGCCGGCATACCTCGCCACCACAGGACCACCTGCGGCGATATAGATGGGCACCGGCCGGTCCGGCCGGTCATACACGGTGGCGTCGTGCGTTTGGTAGTAGTCACCGTCAAAGGTGACTCGTTCGCCGGCCCAGAGCTCGCGCATCAGGGCGACCGCCTCGCGCATGCGTGCGAACCGCTCCTTGAACTCAGGCCACTGCAGCCGCGAGACCGCCACCTCGTTCAACGCCTCGCCCGTGCCGATGCCGAGCATGACACGGTCGGGGTACAGGCAGGCCAGGGTGCCGAACGCCTGCGCGACGACAGCCGGGTTGTACCGAAAGGTCGGCGTCATGACGGAGGTGCCCAACAGGACCCGCTCGGTGCGCTCGCCGACCGCAGCCAGCCAGGCCAGCGAGAACGGGGCATGGCCGCCGGTATGGCGCCAGGGCTGGAAGTGATCGGAGATCATCACGCTGTCCAGACCGACCTGCTCGGCCTGGACAGCGAACTCGACGAGCTCCCGGGGGTTGAACTGCTCGGCCGAAGCCTTGTAGCCGATCCGTAGCGTCATGCCAACAGTTTCCCGTACGGCCCGAACGGCCGCCACCGGGGTGTCCCCGCGGTGTCGGCCCAACGAACGGTCACCGTTGCTTTCGGCCCGCTCTCAAGATCCAGACTGCTTCGGGGATACGTCGGTAGCGACTAACTTTCCTTCTTGGCGGACTCGATCCAGAGCACATGCGAGGACGTGTGGCTGTAGAACAAGGCATCGGAGAACCTGCTGGCCTCTGGGTCGCTGCTCGGCGCCGCCTGTAGGGCCGCGGGCTCACGTCGCACCTGAAGGTGGGCCGCGACCCTCACCGACGCCGGTGTCCTGACCTGGCAGGTCATCAACATCCACGGCGACATGGTCGCCACCATCTCAGCTGGCGTCACCGACCCGCCATCCACTACCTCGTCGACGAATACGGCATCCCCCCACGGCACCTTGCCGTCGATCGGGCCGACTCGCCTCTGATCGTCGTGGAAGGTGAGAGCGCCCGGCACAGTGACCGACCGCCGTGCTGTCCCGCGGGACAGCTGAGTCGTTGGGGTGAGCGGCATCCGCACCCGAGCCGTGGCGACTATCTGAGGCGCCGTGCCGCCCGGACTCCGCGGATTCCCCCGTAGATCACGCCCAATAGCAGCAGGCCCACCGCTGTCAGGGGGAGAGCGGTCGTCCAGCTCTGGTCCGTGGCGCACAACAGTGCCGCAACGCCGCCGAGGGCTACAGCAGCCCATCCGACTATCTCCATCGGCATGCCTCCCGCGCGATGCGCTGCCGACCAGGCTTCATCCGACCGCATGGTTGAGGGCGTCCGGATACCCGCCCAGTGCTGGCGGGGGAGCCGGCCTTGCTGGCCACGTCGGCCCACCATCGCGACCACGACCCCGCCGGCGGCAAGGACACAGCCCGCGACAAGCGGGTCGACCGCTGGGCTGTCCATGGGCGCAACAGTAGTGAACAAGCTCCTGTTCACACGGCCGGACGACATCCCGCCGTCAGAGCGTGACGGCGGACTACGACGCAATGGATTCGGGCTCTTGCTGATATCCGTCCGGGGACGAAGGTGCCGCATACCGCCAAGCACGTTGCCAAGCGACACACTGTGATGTCAGCGGTGCAAGATCAACGCAGTGCGTTCGGCTTGCACGACGGCCATGCATGAGTCGGCCACATGAGATCAGCGCCAGACATCCGGCAGTACCTCATTGCCTGTTGCTTTGCGGAGATGTGGCCTCAGGCGCCATCGGTGCGGGCAATACGGGGTGTGGAATCCAGCCAGGAACTGCGGGAGGCAACTGCCGATGGGAGTGGTCATTCCGGGTCCGTGTGGAGCAGGCCGTTGGAGGCGCCAGAGCAGGCCCCACTTGAGCGTGCTGAGACTGGCGAAGTCCTTGACCTGCTTCTCGGCGCCGCGCGAACCGACGATCAGCGCCTGTCGACTTCGGAGTGATGCAGGCTCGGGGCGCGGATCGGAGCATCCGCGCTGACGTGCTGCGGCACCTGCCAGTAGTTTCGCAATGGCCGGTGCACCGCCAAGAGCGCCCTTCTGCCGGGGGCTCCGGATCATCGGGACACTCGACCTCGAGTCGGCAACAACAGGAGAGCACCCGCCAACGGGTGGACTCCACATTGAGCTTGACCACGAATAGTCCACAGACGCCCGTAGATGATCGGACAGCGCCGGACACAGCCGGATCACACGAGAAGGCCTCTGACCAGTGATTGTGCTGGTCAGAGGCCTTCTCGTGTTGATTTCGTGCGGAGGGCGAGAGATTCGAACTCTCGGTGGGTTTAACCCCACAGCGGTTTTCAAGACCGCCGCACTAGGCCACTATGCGAGCCCTCCTGGCTGAACGGCATACCCGAAGCGACCGCCCAGCAGGCCTAACCGTATCCGGCAATCCCAGGTCCAGAGTGCAGAGGTCCACGAACATCTCTGACGGTCGTGNNCCTGGCCGCACCAGGTCGGCTTGCTAGCCGCTGCAGCCAGTCAGGTTCGCCGCTGCATCGCTGACAGCAGCGGTGCCACCAAGCACGACAATGTTGGTGGCACCAAGACGAGTCAGCTCCGCAAAGGTCGACGCAGGTATGCAGTCCCTTGAGGTGAGGAGCAAGGGTGCGCCTGCGTGGGCCGCCACGGGGGCGCCAGCAAGGGCATCAGGGTAGGACGCCCCGGACGCGAGATACGCCGTGGTGGCGCCCTGCGGGTAGGTCTTCAACGAGATCGCCGCAGCCGTCGCATAACGGTCGGCGCCAGCCCACCGCTCCACCGTGGCTGCGGGGAGGAGGACCTTGACCTGTGAGAGCACTGCGGGATCGATGACAGCGACACCGCCCAGGATGACAACCTTGGTCGGCTTCCCGGAGGTGAGCGCTGTGGCGGTGGCCTGCGGCAGCGCGTAACGGTCGGTGAGCATCAACGCTCCGCCCAGTCGCCCGGCGGCAGCCGAGCCGCCCAGCGCGTCGGGGAAGGAGGCACCTGTGGCAATGAAGACGGTCTTGCCGAGGCCGCCGGTGAGTCCTGCAAGCTTTGCGGCCGTCTCGTACCGGTTCTGACCCGCCCACCTGAACACGGTGCCTGGGCGCGCGAAGCCCTGGAGCTCACTCTGGACGACGCTGCTCACGGCCGCGGTTCCACCGGCGATGTCGACCCTGGACGGGTTGAGCCGGCGGAGCTCGACGCTGACCGCGGCGGGAAGGGCTCCGTCCTGCGGCACAAGAAGGAGTGGACCGCCTTGAGCGGCGGCAACAGGCCCGGCGGCAAGCGCGTCAGGGAAGTTGGTGCCCGATGCGACCGTGACGGCGAACTGCGCAGCCAGGGACTGCGGCTGGAAGCCATACTGCGAGATGGCGACCGCAGTGGCATACCGGTCAGCACCGGCGAGACGCGTGTGGGTCGCAGGGATCACGGGGTTGGACGGAGCCGAGCTGACACTTGATCCCACCGCGTTCGTGGCGGTGACGGCGAAGGTGTACGCGATGCCGTTGGTCAGCCCGGAAATGGTGGCCGTGGTGGCCCCGGTGGTAGCGACGGTCTTGTCGCCAGGAGTCGCCGTCACGGTGTAGCCGGTGATCGCAGACCCGCCATTGGTGGAAGGGGCGGTCCAGGAGACCACCGCCTCAGTATCTCCGCCGGTCGCTGAGACTCCCGTGGGTGCCGGGGGCGCCTGCGNCGGCGGCGGCTCGGAGAGCCAGTCGAGGTCAGCTCGACGCACCTGCGACGTGCTGTCCACGTAGGCGATCCGGTGGCCTCCCTGATCGTCCACGGCCAGCATGATGTTGGGCGGGGAGTAGGCGCCGTGCAACGGTCCGTAGAGTCGGCTGCCATGCGCTGGCCCCAGATCCACCACCTGTGCAACGGCGTACACCGTTCCGCTAGCGTCGTGCTCATATCGACCCCAGGTCACAAAGCCGTTGCCGAGTTTGGGCTGTTTGGCGAAGTCGGCGCCACTCCAGGCGATGTCCCACGGCGGAAGGATCCCCAGGGTGTCTACGGCGACATATGCGCCGTTACACAGGATCAGCGCAAACCGGCCGTTCACCTGGACTGTTGGACCAAGGCATCCGGGTCGTCCGGTCGCCACCGTGCGCACGAGGGCAGAGCCGTTCAGGTCGGTGCCAACGAGATCGCCCTGGGCATCCGGCCCGCGCCACAGCTCCGTGCCATCGACCGCGAACGGCTCCCCTGTTGGCAGGGTTGACAGCTGGCTCCCGGTCACGACGTCCTCGAGGACGGTGGCGCCGCTGTCGGTGGGGCGCACGATCACCTTGCCGCCACGCGCGAGGGATGTGCCGGCGCTGACTGCCATGAGATCGCGGTGGCCGCCGGGCCAGCTGACCCTCATGTCCACGGAGAGGTGGTGGTCGGCGAAATCTGTCAGCACCACGTCCCCTTTGGCGTCGACCAGGCCGCCCGGCATCGACTCGTCACCGGCGCTGAGTGCCCCGGACCAGCCGCCGGAGCCCCCGATCGGAGTGACGAGCACGGGCCCGGATGAGGCCGTCCACGGATCCCCGAACCCGGCGACCAGGCGGTCGCCGCTCAGGGCAAGCGCGGTCGTGGCCGCCCCGATAACAGGGAACTCAGCCAGCTGTTTCACGGGCTGACCGTCATCGGTGATCGTGCCGACCCGCCCCGTGGGGTTGTCCGCCAGCACCAGTGCGACCTGGCCGTTTCCAAGGTCCTGGGCGGCGGCGACCTTCGTTGCGACCGGCGGCTCAAGCTGACCGGTCGCCAGGTCGACGGGACGGAGACCGGCCCGGTACGTCACATCGGTGGCCTCATAGTGGTAGGCCGCCAGGCGATCGCCGAAGCCGACGTAGCCATTCGTCCCGGCCGAGTCTGCGACAAGGACACTGCCCTGGTTCGAACCGTCCCGGCTCGACCACGACGCGAGATCCGCCCCGCCGCGTGAGTCGTCCACCCAGAAGACCCGTGAGGGGGTCAGGGTGAGATGGTCGTACCAGCCTGCCGCAGCAGTAAGGAGGGTCGGCAAACCCGACGCAAGGTCGATCGACCAGATCTGACTCATGTCATGGACGACCAGAGTCTGAGCGTCTGCGACAACGCCCGGCTTCACGCTCGGTGTCCAGAGAACCACGCCTGCCAGGTCGGTTGCTCCAGCTCCGGGCCGACGAAGGACGACCTGGCCGGTGCTGCTCACGGTGGTCAGCACCCAGGAGGCACCGGCCCAGTCGATCGTCTCACCAGCAGGAATGTCGACCGACCACTGCTCGATGCCGGTCTCAATGCTGTTCACGGTGACCCGGATCGTGCCCACCGCACCGGGAACCGGTGCGGTGAGGACGACGGAGCTCTCGGACAGATAGGGCTCCGGAGTGTTCGCCTTCCAGGTGAGGGTCCGGGCGACACTGCCATCCGAGGTCCGCCGGACGAGAAGCTGTGGATCCGCATACTCATCCTGCTGGTGCACGTCGTAGGCGACGTAGCCGGGAGTGACCGTGCGGAGCTCGACATAGTCGGGAGCCGGGAGCGGATGGGGCGGCAGCTGGACCCCCGCCTGTACAGCGGGATCAACGTTCAGCGCTACAGCTAGCCCCGTTTTCCGCACCGCTGGGCATCATGTCGGTGGTGTGAGTGGGCGGATGTCCCTGTGATTGCTGGGATCTGGGGCTGCTGAGTCGT
>JGI20191J14862_1000211_pt1 | contig 20408 bp, 20 predicted proteins | sample NGESurdeep092012_7_FD_14862 | JGI IMG/M metagenome (IMG submission 14862)
TACCGGCATAATGCGCTACGTCCACACCAAAACGCAACTCTCAGCGCCCGCCAGCACGGCAGCTTAACGAGTCCGCTATGTCGAGTGCCTCAACGGCGTTGAGAGCGGCGGCGGCGGGGAGAGGCCGGCGCGGGCTAGATCAGCCGGCGTGTCCAAGTCGAGATTGATTCCCGGATCGTTCAGATCGACGTAGGCCACCCGGGAAGGGTCGGCGTTTACTACGTGGCGGGCGCCCTCTTCTTCCGGCGCGGACAGGAGTTCGGCGAACATTGCGCGATCGAAAATCACCGGATGTCCCCGGCGGCCATCGTGGCGCGCGATCACGATCGGCTTGCCCGTTCGATTGTATGAATCCACGATTGCTCGAAACGTTTCGACCCGGACCATCGGATGATCCCCGAGATGCACAATCACGCCCGCCGAATCCGGCTGAACAGCACCGAGCCCAACCTTCAACGACGACAGTTGTCCGCGCAAATAGTCCGGATTCTCGACGATCGCGATCCGAGTGTCGTGCGGAATCGCGGCCCGAACGCGATCGCGGTGCGCTCCGATCACAATCACGAGCCGCGGCACCACCGCGAGCATCGTCTCGGCAATATGCTCGATAAAGGTCCGCCCGCCTATGTCCAAAAGCGGCTTCGGATAGCCCATCCGGCGCGACTCGCCCGCCGCCAGGATAATTCCCTCGAGGCGCCGCTTCATCGTGTCGATTTCGGAGGCCCCATCGATGCGATCTACTTCGAACGTTTGAGGAGGCCAGAACGCACGCCAAGCGTGAAATCGTCGCGCTCGCCGGTGCGGCGTTCGCGAATAATCTCCGCGATGATCGAGATCGCAATCTCCTCCGGCGTCTCACCGCCGATCGCGACGCCGAGCGGCGCATGAACGTCGCCGAGCCGCTCTATCGGAACCCCACTCTCACCGATTCTCTCGAGCGTGGCCTTCACCCGGCGGCGCGAACCGATCATCCCGACGAATCCGCACGGCTGCATCAGCGCCGCGCACACAACTTCCTCGTCGAAAGAATGACCGCGCGTGACGGAAACCAGATAGCAGTGGCCGTCGAGCGCGAGCGAATCGATCGCGGCCTTGAAAGGTTTGACGATTATTTCGTCGGCATCCGGGAACCGCTCACGGTTCGCAAACGATGCGCGATCGTCGATCACCGTAACGTGAAACCCGAGCATCGCTCCAAGCACGCACAACGGCGCCGCGATATGGCCCGCGCCGACGATTATCAGGCGCTGCGCACCAACGATCGGATCGACAAACAGGCGCACGCCGCCTTTGGGTTCGAGATGCGTGACAGGATGAAGCCGGCCGGCGCCATCGGCTTCGAGCAAGGTGGGAATCGCGTCGTCCGTTCGCTCGACGATTTGCGCGAACTGAGACGCGGGCAGATCGATCGGTCCCGCATCTCGCGCGCCCGCATCCCGGGGATCGATAAACGTCCGCGACCCGGCCGGAATTTCGCTTCGCGAACCGGGATCGACCACCGTTATCAGTGCGCCGGGAGCACTGCGGCCGGCAGCGTCGGCCAGCTTGCGCGCGATTTCCAGGTCGCGGGCCGGGGACCACAGATCGACGAAGACGTCCATTATTCCGCCGCAGGTACCGATCTCGCGCTGGTCGAAATCGCCGGTGAGATCGACTTCGGCCAGCCGCGGGCCGCTTTCGCTTTCACTGCCTTCTTCAAGTAATACACGAGCTTTTCGAAAGACCTCGGCTTCGCCGCATCCGCCNCCGATGGTGCCGAACTGCCCGTCCGCGCGGACGATCATCTTGGCGCCGACTTCACGCGGCGTAGAGCCGCGAACGTTCACCACCGTNGCCAGCGCGAACGGCTGCCCGCGCTCCAGCGTGCGCAGCGCCTCAGCCCAGATTTGATCCGAACCATTCATTTGCGAACCCGCGATTAGAACTTACCAGAACGTGCACTCGCGATGAATGCGGTCGCCGGTGTCAGTTGCAGAGCTGACGCAGAATCACGCGCGCCCGGAGCAGGCTGTCCTCGGCGGGCGGCGAGAGTAGCCGGTGCAGTCTTAGATATGGTGCTGGACGGATAGCCGCTGCGGATTATCCGCGATCCCGTAGCGAATGAGCATCCGGTAGAGCGTTGAGCGCGAAACGCCGAGCAGGCCGGCGGCACGCCGTCGATTTCCCTCGGTCTCTTCGAGCGAACGCATCAGGGTCTTCTTGACCACGTCATCGAGCAGGAAGCCCGGCGGCTCGCCGGCGAAATCGGTGGTGGGCAAGCGGCGCGCGGCTGGCGCGGCCGCGTAATCGTTGGCGGACGATTCCTCGTGCCGGTACAACAACTCGGCGCCGGTTCCGTCCACGATCTGCTTGGGGAGATCGGATACGCCGATGGTGTTGCTCTCGGTTAAAATCACGGCACTTTCGATCGCATTGGAAAGTTCGCGGACGTTTCCCGGCCATTGATATGCGCCGAGGATCTCGATGGCGCGGCGCGAGATTTGCGAGACATTCTTGCCGAACAGACAATTGTATTGTTCGATGAAAAACCCGATGAAGGCCGGGATGGCCTCGCGCCGTTCTCGAAGGGGCGGGATAAAGATCGCCGAAGCGCTCACGCGGTAGTAGAGATCGTCGCGAAACTGGCCCGCTCTGACCATCGCGTGCAAGTCGCGATTGGTCGCGACGACCAAACGGAGATCAACCTTGTAGCTATGCGACGATCCGACCGGCTGAACCTCGTGCGACTCGACCGAGCGCAGCAGCTTGGGCTGGAGCTTGAGCGGCAATTCGCCGATCTCGTCAAGGAACAGCGTGCCTCCGTTGGCGGATCGGAAGTATCCCTGCGACTCCTCGCGTGCGTCGGTAAAGGCGCCGCGAACGTGGCCGAATAACTGGGACTCGGCCAACGATTCGACGAGGTTGGAGCAGTTCAGCGTCACGAAGGGACCGTTTGGAACCGGACCCAGCGTGTGGAGCGCGCGCGCGATCAATTCCTTTCCGGTTCCGGATTCGCCTGAAATCAGCACCGTCGCTTTGTACGGACTCAGCTGCGATACCGACTTTAAGACCTTGCGCACTTGCGCCGATCTTACGACCATGCCGCCGAGCCGGTCCGCACTGTTCACGAGATGGTCGAGCGACAGCATCTCGTTTGCCCCGTCTCCGATAGGCGCCGTTCCCGATGCGATGTTTTCTACTGCCATTGAGTGCCCGCGTGTTGCATAGTGCTTCCTCTTTGACCTGTAATCACAAAGTCAACAACAAGGTTTCAGAGCAAGTGACGGGCCATCGTCTCGGAATCGGGACACTCATTGAACGCTTGTCTGTAATAGGCACAACTGCGCGCCACGCCGCACACGGCGCTCGATGCGGCATTTCAGTGCCATCGAGTAGGTCAGAATGCGACATCGCTTTGCCGCCGGAGATCGGCGCGGGGATTCGGATTAGTCGGCGCGCGTCAGCAGCGCAGGCAAGTCGCGCAGGCCGGCGAGCTGGAAATCGCGGCTGCAATGACGATATCCGCGTTGCGCGCGAGCGAGCGTGAAATCGGGCGGCAGCGCTCCGGATTCGATCACTTCGATGCGGCGCGCGCGTTCAGTTCGACTTAATCGTTCAATTCAATAGGGCGCAAAGCTGCGCCAGCGCGGATACGCAAGTCGGATCGCCGGGCGCGAGTGCGAGTGCGCCTTCGAATTCGTCGATCGCACGTTTCACCATTCCCTTGGCAGCGTAAATTCGGCCCAGGTTCATGAACGGATAATGACGCGGATCGTAACGCGGCGCGGTCTTGGCTTTTTCGAGCCACGGGACGGCCTCGTCGAGCTCGCCCTTGGCGATTAGATATGCGCCGATATCGTTGTATGGATTGCCAAACGCGGGATCGATTTCGATGGCGCGGCGACACTGCGCGATCGCGTCGTCGATTCGTCCCATGCCCTCGAACGCCCATCCCCGAAATGTGTAGGCCTCGGCGGTCGGAAAGACTTCGATCGATTTTGTGTAGAGTTCAACCGCGCGCTCGAGATCGTGGTTCATGTGAAAGCGCATCGCCTCATTCCATAACTCAAGCGCGCGCATCCGCGGTTCCGAGTCAGCCATGATCAATCGGTTATTGTGCCGATCCGCCCGCGTCAAGAGCGCTGCCGGTTGCATCCGGGAGGTCGCCGCCGGCGCGGTTGCTACGCGTGGGTAAGTGCCCGCATGATCTGAATCATGGCGGGGCCGACGATCACGCTCATCATGGCGGGCAAAATGAACAGCACGAGCGGGAAGAGAATCTTGACGGTAGTTTTGGCGGCGGCTTCTTCGGCGCGCAGCCGGCGGGTGATGCGCATCGAGTCCGAGATCGATCGCAGCGCGGGACCGATTGACGCGCCCAGCTTTTCGCTCTGCACCAGCGTCGCGGCCAGCGGTTTGATGTCCTCGACGGCGGTGCGATCGGCGAAGCTTCTCAGCGCCTGGCCAAGCGAGTTGCCGGAGGCGAGTTCGGCTGACACGATCGACAGCTCGGTGCCTATTTCCTGATTTTGGCGCTGGGTTTCGGATCCGACGATCTTGATGGCTTCGCTGAGGCCGAGGCCGGCTTCGACGCAGACCACCAGCAAATCCAAAACGTCGGAGAGTTGGCTGGCGATTGCCTGTTGACGGTTTTTGGCCTTGCGGCCGATATAGTAATTGGGTGCGAATGCGCCGACGCCCAAGCCGATCAGCATGAACATCAGCGGCTTGATGCCGTGGAAGCCAAACGCGATCGCGACGACGAGCGCAAGGAGCGCAGCTCCCGCCGTCGATGCGAGGCGGGCGAAGTGAAAGGTGCGGACGGCGCCGGACCCGGGAAAGCCGGCGCGGACCAGGATCTGTGCGAGCTTCTCGCGCTCCGGAGTATTTGGCGCGGGTTCGGGAAGATGCCTGGCGACCCATCGAAACAGCGAACGCGCAAAGGTATTGGACTCCATGTCGAGATTGGCGGGATTTCCATAAGCGACGCGCATCTTGACGCCGATCTCGGTGATGCGCTCGTCGAACGGGCGATTAATCCCGTAGATCGCCGCGTAGATCGCGATGGAGATCGCGCCGAACAGGAAAAACACCGTCAAGCTTGCATAGATGGCCGGCATCGCAGTTATTTCAGTACTTCACCTTGAGGAGCTTGCGAATTGAGAGGAACGCCAGGACGTCGAGCACGCAGGCAACTTCGAGAATCTTTTGGCCGGTCGGATCGTAAAAGAGCGTGTCGGTGTAGCTTGGCTGGATGACGCTGAACGCAGCCAGCATCACGATCGGCAGGAACCCGACCAGTATCCCGCTCATCCTGGATTGGGCCGTAAGCGCCTTGATTTGCTGTTGCAGGCGCTGGCGGGTGCGAACGATTTCCGAGAGCCGTCCGATTATTACTGCCAGCGAGCTGCCGACTTCCGATTGCACCCGCACCGCGACGACCAGCAGGCGGAGGTCATCCTGCGGCACGCGCTTGAGCATCTCTTCGAGCGCGCGCGGCAGCGGCAGCCCCAGCCGGCTCTGTTCGATAGCGGAGCGGAATTCGGTGGAGATCGGATCGGCGAACTCCGCCACCACGACCTGCAATCCGCGCAGCAGCGTATGGCCGGCTTCGAGTGACGATTTGATCAAATCGAGCGCGTACGGCAGTTGCTTGGCGAATGCCTTGAGGCGCCGCTGCCTGCGCACCCGGATATAAACTATCGGCAGGCTTGCCATCGCCGCGCCCATCGCGATCGACAGGAGTTCTATCCCCCAAATCGCCTCGCCGGCGAACAGGCCGGCCGTAAACATCAGCAGGCTCACGAGCAAGACGTCGGTAATGCGGGCGTAGATTCCGGCCTGCCAGAGGTTTTCCTCGAGTTTTTGGAGCAAATTGAGTTGATAGAGCCGGCTTAGAAATTCGCGTCCGGTCAGGCGGCGACGATCGGTCTTGGTGATATCGCCGGCCAGGGCAACGTCGGGCCGCGCCATCCGCCGCATCACGGTGCGCGTGACTTGGGGCCGATAGCGCCGCATGAACAGCAGCGCGCAGGCAATCAGCACGAAGCCCGCGGCCGCAGCCGGAATCAACAGGTCGTCGAGGTTCATCGCGCGGCCATTTTGATCACCTTCGATTCGGTCTTGTATCCGGCCGTTTCGAGGCGCTGTGCGTACACTGAACGAATGCCGGTCGATTGAAAGGCGCCGTTGATTTTTCCTGCCGGCGTGGTGTCGGCGCGGACAAACTCGAACAAGTCCTGCATCATGATCATCTCGCCTTCCATGCCGCTGATCTCGGAAATCCTCATGACTTTGCGGGAACCGTCGGACAGCCGGCTGACGTGAACGATAATGTTGACGGCAGAGGCAATCTGCTGGCGCATTGCGCGCTGCGGAATCGAGACGCCCGACAGCAGCATCATCATCTCGAGCCGGCCCAGGCATTCGCGAGGACTGTTGGCGTGGATGGTGGCGATCGAACCGTCATGGCCGGTGGACATCGCCTGCAACATGTCGAAGACTTCTGCGCCGCGGACCTCGCCGACGACGATTCTGTCCGGGCGCATGCGCAGACAGTTCTTGACCAGGTCGCGCTGCGTGACCTCGCCGCGGCCTTCAAGATTCGACGGCCGCGTCTCGAGCCGCACGACGTGAGGCTGTTGCAAGGAAAGCTCGGCAGAATCCTCGATCGTAACGATTCGCTCGTTCTCGGGAACGAACGCGGACAGACAATTGAGCATCGTGGTCTTGCCCGAGCCGGTACCGCCGCAAACGATTACGTTCAGGCGCGCTCGAACAACCGCGAGCAGAAGCTCGACCAGGTCCCAGGTGAGAGCCTCCTTTTCGACCAGCGCGCCGATGTCGAAGCGATGCTTGCCGAAACGCCGGATCGATAGCGCCGGCCCGTCGATCGCCAGCGGCGGAATGATCGCGTTGATACGCGAGCCGTCGGGCAACCGTGCATCGACCATCGGTGACGATTCGTCAACGCGCCGTCCGACGCGAGACACGATCCGATCGATGATCAGCATCAGATGCTGGTCGTCCTGGAACACGACGTCGGTGGCGTGCAGCTTGCCGCGCTTTTCGACGTAAACCTGGTTGGGGCCGTTGACCAGGATGTCGGTGATTTCGTCGTCGCGGAGCAACGGCTCGAGCGGGCCCAAGCCGAGCAGCTCGTTCTTAAGTTCCTCGATGAGCCGGCCGCGGTCGATGTCGGTCAGGAGGCGGCCACCATCTTCATTAAGAATGTCGTTGATAACGGCGGTGACTTTGGCGGAGACCATCGCGGGCTCGAGGGTCTCGAGCTTGGATACGTCGATAGTCTCGAACAGTTTGTTGTGAACTTTGACCTTTAAGCGGAGCGAGCTATCCGCGATCGCATCCTTGCGCCGGCGCACGGTCGCGCCGATAAGCGAGCCACCGCCGGTAGTGACCTCTGGCGGGCGTGCGCCCCTGGGGGCATTCGATAGCCTTTCCGTCAGTCTCATCTTGCATACCTCATCGACTTCAATGCGTGGCGAAGGCGGATTTGAGCCGCGACAAAAGTGTTTCCTGAAGCGGGGCCGGCTCCGTACGCGGCATTACCAGAGCTGCGAGATCGAGCATCGCGCGCGCGACCGGGGACGACGGCGCGAACTGGAAAAGGTCCTGCGCCTTCATCTCGATAGATTCGAAAGTCCGATCGTCGCTTGGAATCTTGGCGTAGATGGACCTGGCGAGAGTTGCTTCGATCGCCTTCTCGGTCAACGGATGCGACGGATTATAGCGATTGAGAATGTAGCGCGGCTCGAGCCTGGTCAGGTCCAGGCGCTCGAACAGATCGATGAATCGCCATGCGCATCGCGCCGCCGCGATCGACTGATTGAGCACGTAAAACAGATGCTCCGAGCGCTCCCACGCCGCGACCCCGTTTTCGTCCACATGGTCTCCGCAATCGACGATCACGTAGTCGAACAACTGGCGAATCAGATCGAGCACCGTGCCGACCGTGGTGTCCGAAACCAGTTCGCCTTCTTCGATTCGTTTGGGCGCGGCCAGCAAATAGACGCCCGATTGATGCTTGGTCAGGGCGGATTCGAGCTGGATCGAATCGAGCTTACGCTCCAGCCGCACCANCGGCATGATGGTCACTTCCGGATCGAGGTTCAGAAAGACCGCCAGGCCTCCGGTCTGAAGATCGAGATCGACCAGNGCTACGCGTTGATGCAACGAGTTGAGCGCCANCGCGAGGTTGGCAGCCAGCGAGGTCACACCGGCGCCGCCGATCAGGCTGGTGACGGAAATGACCACTCCACCCTCGCGGCGCTCGGTGCGCCAGCGCGCCTCGCTTACCTTCAGCAAGGCGCGGGTGGCCTCTCCCGGGTCCAGCGGCATGAAGAGAATCTCGTCGGCGCCCGAGCGCAGCGCTCGCTTCATCAGTCCGGCCGAGCGCGCGTTAAGCACGGCGAGCAGACTTGGGCGCGGCGAATGTTCCGACTGGCTCTGGAGAAAGCTCAGGGCAGCCTCCTCGTTGCCGTTGACTATGACCAAGGTTGCGTCGGGCGGCGCGGCGACATTCTCGGAAAGATTCGCGGCGGTGGCGGTCTCGCCCTCGATGATCTCGAGTTCAGGCTCAGCCAGCGCCGCCAGCACCGCCTTGAGCTGGGTGCGCTGTTCGCCGGGATCGCCGACCAGCATGACCTTCATCGTGCTACGACGACCCTCACTCTTTAATCCGCCGACTGGCACTCGATATTTCTCCTGGGTATGAGTGAGGGACCTAGCAGCGGGGAATGTTCGCGCGTATGTTGCTGCGTACCCTCATGGCTTTCCCCTTATTGCCACCTGCGATCATTGAACTTCATAGGTCTTTGGCGCCGGTACGTACCCCGGATCCCCTGGTCTGATAGGCGCCGCGAATGCGCTCGCGGTCGATCGGGCAAAGCTCGCGGACGAAGCAGGCTTTGCGGCCGAGAGCGGAGATTCCGGTGCGGCGGGCAATCCCGGAGCCGCAGGTAACTGCGGCGCCGAAATGGCAGCCGCGTCCTGGTGCGCTTGAACGGAAGAACGCGCTCTCACGCCGGAATTAACAAAGGAAATCGTTTCCGACGATTTGCCATCGCGCATCACTTCCACTTCGATTGGAAGCGGCGTGGGTCCATGCGCTGGGCGCGCGGCGAGCGCCGGCGCCGACTGCTGTTGCATCACGGGCAGGGTCAGGCCGCCCTCATGCAAAAGCTCGCCGACTGCGATTCCCCTGGTCGCGACAATCTTGCTGTCGCTGTAGTTGCGCATCGCCAGACGCAGCATTCCCTCGTGGCTCGCCAGGGTAAGTTTTTCGGCGTCGGTCGGAGTCACCAGCAGCGTCACGACCTTTACTACTTGCGGCGCGTCCTTGACGTGTTCGATTTCCTGGGCGACAGCCAGAACCTCGATGTTCTGGAGAACCATCCGCGAGAAAGACGTCTCGCTCGGGCCAGTGCCCGAGACAGCGACCAGGATGTCCACGCGCGTGTGTGGCGCGACAAAGCCTGCGATGTCGGCGACTTCGTCCACCGGCACCGACATCGCACGCATCCCGGCTGGAATCAGCAGCGGCATCACGCCGGAGCTCTTTTCGCCCATGAACAGCTTGCTCGCGACAACCGGCTCATTGGCGAGGAACTGGCTCTTTGCGAACGAGCCCGCGACCGCCTGCGGATCGGTGAACGCGCCCTGCGGAACGCCTTCGCGTGCCCAGTGAACCAGTTTGACCGCGTCGGGCTCAAGTTTCGCGCCCAGCGGGATATCCTTTGCCGCGACTACGACTTCGACCATGTGCGCCATCGCGCGCTGCACTTCGGACTCGCGTTTTCTGATCGCGGGAAAGACCACAACCGCGGCCAGCACCGCGCCCATTCCTGCAAGGATTACGAAAACTATAGGTCGTCTCATCTATGCCCCCGTTCTTGCGCGACCCACCGATGCGGACCGCCCCCCACAAGCAGAATTCAATCGCTCACGCTCTCATTGCGACCTCCGTCGCGTCCTGCGCCGAACCGGCCGAAGTCGGAGCTGTCTGAAGTCACTGTTTCTCTCGCATCGACCCGTCACTTCGTCTGCAAAAAAAAACCTGAATTTGCGCGGCGGGGCGCTCGGTCCCCGCCGCCTGTCCCGCGCGCCTGGTTTCGACCGCGCGGGCTTGGGGGCTGTTCTTAAGCAGCCGACAGAGTCGCGGTCACGTTGGCAATGATCGAGTTGATTCCGCCTTCGAGGCCCTGGTACGCGATGTAACCTGCCACCGCGATCGCCGCGATAATCAACACGTACTCAGTCATTGTCTGGCCCGTTTGGTTTTCGCGCATCCGGACAATGAATTTGTTGACGTACTTCATTGCCGATATGTCCCTCCTTGTCGTTTGCGTCAGCGCAATCGACCTGTCTGCGAGAACCAGTGGTCTTACGCAGCCTTCAGCGTTGCGGTCACGTTACTGATGATCGTGTTGATTCCGCCTTCGAGGCCCTGGTACGCGATGTAACCGGCCACCGCGATCGCCGCGATAATCAGCACGTACTCAGTCATCGTCTGTCCCTGCTTGCTCTCGCGGACCCTGACCATGAGTTTGTTGATGTAGTTCATTATTGATGTCCTCCTTTGCGCGTTGCGTCAGCGCAATCGATTTCTTTCACGCTCAGCGCTTGTAGGAGGTTCAGGTGCACCACTCATGCCAGCGGGAGCTCCGAGAGAAAGTTGACGTAGCCGCTCAGAGAAAGAGCGAGCGGGCGAATCTGAGACCGCCCTGTCGCATCATGATACATCGAATGATTCAGTCGCCGACGCGGCATTCCTTCTTCTTGACGGGTAGGCAATCGGCTGCCGCCTTTGCCATAATCAACTCATGCCTCGCTACCTCCGCACTTCTATCCTGCGCTACGCTTTCCCGCGGATTGCCGGCCAAGCGGCCGTCGCGATCGCGCTTGTAGCCGGGCTCTCAGGATGCGCCCCGTCGGCGCTCACCGCGGCGCGTAGCCAAATAGCGGCCGGCAATTATCCGGCAGCCCGTCAAGAACTGGCCGCTCTCTCAGCCCACGGCAACGACTTGAGTGCGAGCGAGCGGCGCGAGCTGAAGGACGACGTCTGTCTCTGTGACTTCATGATCGGCCGCCCGGCGTTCACGCTGGCCGAGCAGCGCGGCGTCTGCGCCGACGCGGCGATAGAACCGGGCAGCCAGAGCAGTTCGATTATCGCGCGAATCGACGCGGCGGCGCGGCGCAAAGACGCCGATGAGGTCGAAGCCGCCCTCTCCGACCATGATCTGGCAGACGCCGAGCGCGCCGCAACCGACTATCAGAGTCTGCCCGGCGCCGATCCCGCAACAGTTGCGCGATGGTCGAAGCAAATCTGGACGTTGGCGGACGCGCAGGTGTTCGCCGATTCCACCGCGAAGAAACGCTCGCTCGACGCCGCTATCTCCGAGGTACGCAAGAACCATCGCGACGCCGAGAACATGGATAAGGGCCAATTCACCCGATGGGTCGTCAAGACTGCGACNGTCTCNGGCGCCGCGGTCGCCGCCGGCGTCGAGATGAAAGACTCAATCCTGAAACTTTCCGTCGACGAGGCGAACCTGCAACTCGCCNCACTCAGTCTCGACAAACTCGCCGCGATAAACGACGCGATGGCGGCGCGATGCGGTTGCGACGCGCGCACCAACGTCGCCGTCACTGAAACCGGCTTCCCCGCCTACTTCATCAGGCTGGATCCCGAGACCCGAATGTCCGAAGTAATGATCCTGCCGCGCGGCGATCGAGCGATCGTATCCGCCCCCTCGAACTAGGCCTCCGCTGCGTCAAGTAAGGAGGCATCATGCCGGCATCGACGAAAACGAATTCTCTAAGCGAGCGCCCTGCGTGGAAGGCATTGCAGGCGCATTACAACCAGATTCACAGCCGCCACCTGAGGACTCTGTTCGCCGAAGATCCCAAGCGCGGTGAACGCCTCGTCGTCGAGGCCGCCGGCCTGTACTTCGACTATTCCAAGCATCGCGTGACCGACGAGACTCTTCGCTTGCTGCTCGCATTGGCCGAAGCGGTGGGACTGCGCGAGCGGATCGACGCGATGTTCCGCGGCGACAAAATTAACCTGACCGAAGAGCGCGCCGTTCTGCATGTCGCGCTGCGAGCGCCGCGCGGCGTCTCAATCGGCGTCGATGGCGACGACGTGGTGCCCAAGGTCCACGCGGTCCTCGATCGAATGGCGGAATTTTCGGCGCGCATCCGAACCGGCGCCTGGAAAGGCCACACCGGCAAGCGCATCCGCAACATCATCAATATAGGGATCGGCGGTTCCGACCTCGGCCCGGTCATGGCGTACGAGGCGATGCGCCATTACAGCGACCGCGATCTGACCGTGCGCTTCGTCTCCAACGTCGATGGAACCGATTTCGCCGAGGCCACGCGCGATCTCGACCCGGCCGAAACGCTGTTCATCATTTCGTCGAAGACTTTCACCACGCTCGAAACGATGACCAACGCGCAGACCGCGCGGAACTGGAGTCTCGCAGCGCTTGGCAACGACAAGGCGGTGGCGAAGCATTTCGTCGCGGTCTCGACCAACACCGCCGAAGTGGCGAAGTTCGGAATCGACACGAAAAATATGTTCGGCTTTTGGGATTGGGTGGGCGGCCGCTACTCGATGGACTCGGCGATCGGCCTGTCCACGATGATCGCCGTCGGCGCCGACAATTTCCGCGCGATGCTGTCCGGCTTCTACGCCATCGACGAGCATTTTCGCACCGCGCCGTTCGCCCGCAACCTGCCGGTCCTGATGGCCCTGCTCTGTCTCTGGTACAACGATTTCTTCGGCGCGCAAACCGTCGCGGTGCTGCCGTACGAGCAATACCTCAAGCGCTTTCCCGCCTATCTGCAGCAGCTAACGATGGAATCGAACGGCAAGCACGTCACGCTCGAAGGCGCTCCCGTCGATTATCAGACGGGACCGATTTACTGGGGCGAGCCCGGCACCAACGGCCAGCATTCCTTCTACCAGCTCATCCACCAGGGAACGAAGCTTATCCCATGCGACTTCATCGGTTTCTGCCGGCCGCTGAATCCGCTCGGACGCCATCACGACCTGCTGCTCTCGAACATATTCGCGCAGGCCGAGGCGCTCGCATTCGGGAAAACGCCCGAGCAGGTCAAGGCCGAAGGCACTCCGGATTGGCTGGTGCCGCATCGAGTATTCGAAGGCAATCGTCCCTCGACGGTAATCCTGGCCGACGAGCTGACTCCCGAAACGCTAGGCAAGCTGGTAGCGCTGTACGAGCATAGCGTCTTCACCCAAGGCGCCATCTGGAACATAGACTCATTCGATCAATGGGGGGTTGAGCTAGGCAAAGTGCTGGCGCAAAAAATCATCCCAGAACTGGAATCCCACACAGAACCCCCGCTAGTCCACGACAGCTCGACCAACGCACTAATCCGCCGCTACCGCGCCCGCCGCAAGAGCTAATGACAATGCCGACCACCGCGACTGTGGCGGCGATGGAGCGGGCGACCAGCGACCAGTGGTCAAAGGCGTCGGGGTTCAAGTCCGCCGTCACGCATGGCCTCCACCGGCCCGCCTGCCGTATGATTATCGCTCAATCCGGCGGTCGTTCCGATCGATGCGCCGGCCGCATCCGCGTTTTGGAGGAAGTTAGATGATGCAGCTGGTCGAGATCCGGATGGCGCGAAACGTAGTCACCGTACGACCGGCCGATACGCTCGCTGCCGCAGCATCCAAAATGAAGGCGGGACCATTTCGCCGGCTGCCGGTCGTCGAGGCAGACCAGCTCGTCGGAATCGTGAGCGAATTTGACTTAAAACGCTACGCGGACGCGCTCGACTCGACACTCGTCGAAACCGCGATGACCCGCCATCCGATCACCGTGGTGCCCTCGGACACGCTGGAACGTGCGGTCACCCTGATGCGCCAGCACAAAGTCGGTGCGCTTCCCGTTACGTACCTGGGCAAACTCGTCGGCATCATTGCGGCAAAAGACCTCCTGATGCCCGAGCCGCAGCCGCTGCCCGAATGGGATCCGCGCAACCGGCGGTAGAGCTAGTCTCGGTACCGGTTGTCGCGAGCGGCGTGTCATTTTCGTACCGCTGCTGACATCCAATTGCCTCCGCCCGCACGCTTAGTTCGCTTGCAACAAGCCCATTCATTCACACCGCGCGGCATAAATCTTGAACTGTGCGATGCCAAGGCAGTGAACTGAGAAGGGGCAATCTGTGAGCGAAGACAAGCTTGCGAAACTCGGCACAGGGGAATTGGCTCGCGTCACCGAGCGCAACAGAGCAGAGGACAAGTTCCGCGCGCTGCTCGAGTCGGCCCCGGACGCAATGGTGATTGTGGACAGGGACGGCCGTATCGCCTTGGTCAATGCACAGACCGAAAAGCTCTTCGGATACACGCGCGCCGAGTTACTCGGAAACACGGTCGAGATGCTGGTGCCGGCGCGTTTTCGCGACAACCATTCACAGCAGCGCGGCGGATACTTCGCAGGCCCCACGGTGCGTTCGATGGGTTCCGGCCCGGAGCTCCACGGTCTGCGCAAAGATGGCACTGAGTTTCCGGCTGAGATCAGTTTGAGCCCGCTTGAAACCGAGGAAGGCACGATCGCCGTGAGCACGATCCGCGACATCACCGAGCGCAAGCGCGCCGAGGAAGAGGCCAACCGCACGCGCGGAGTGCGTGACCTTGCCCTCGAAGCGGCCCGTCTGCGATCGGATTTCCTGGCCAGCATGAGCCACGAGATCAGGACGCCACTGGCCGGAATCATCGGCGCAGGAGAGCTGCTGTCGCTTTCCGATTTGACTCCCGAACAGCGCCGCCAAACTGAGATCATTCGGTCCAGCGGCGAACTGCTGCTGACAACCGTCAACGACATACTCGACTTCTCGAAACTCGCAGCCGGCCGGGTCGTGCTCGAGAAGCTCGACTTCGACCTTGTCGAACTGACGGAAACTCTAATCGATTCTTTTGCAGTGGCTGCTCACGCCAAAGGGATCGAGCTTGCCCTGTATGTGGACGTAAACATGCCGACCGGTTTGCGAGGGGATCCGAGCAGGCTGCGCCAGATTCTCAACAACCTGGTGTCGAACGCGATCAAGTTCACCCAGCAAGGCGAGGTGATGGTCCGGGCAAACAGAGTGGAAGACACGGCCGGCGATGTGCTGGTGCGCTTCGAGGTGATCGACACGGGGATTGGAATTCCATTTGAGATGCAGGGGCGCCTGTTTCAGCCGTTTGTTCAGGCGGAAGGATCGACCAGCCGGCGCTTCGGCGGCACCGGACTCGGCCTTGTCATCGCGGCCAGATTGGTCAATCAAATGGGAGGCGAGATCGGATTTGAAAGCGCGCCCGCAAAAGGATCGAACTTTCATTTCACCGCGCGACTCGAGAAGGGATTGGAGATTGCCCGTCCGTGGATGACTGCGACAGCCACCTCATGCTTCAACGGGATACGCGCGCTGATCGTCAACGATAGTCCAGCCAGTCGTCAAGTCATTTCCGCATACCTATCGTCGTGGGGAATTGAGAACCTGGCGGTCGGCAGCGGGGCCGAAGCCCTGGATATCCTGAAGCTGGCGCGGGTCGGCGACGGGAAGCAAATCGTTGTGCTCATCGATGAACAGATATCCGGCGTGGGCGCGCTCGGCCTCGCGCGTGCAATCAAGGAGCACTCGGATATCAAGCATGGCAAGGTGATCATGTTTAGCGCGCAAAGCGCTGTGAGGAATGCGACCGAAGTGGTGGATGCGTGGATTACAAAGCCGGTGCGTCCGTCGCACCTGTTCAGCTGTCTCCTCGAGCTATGCAGAAATGCCGATGGCGTCAACACCAGGACCATCGCGGCCGCGCCGCCGCGCCCGATTGGCAATCAGCCGCCCCAATGGCGTAAGGCAGTGCGGGTACTGTTGGTGGACGACAATCTCGTGAATCGAACTATCGGGGCGCAGCAGCTTTCCGTTCTCGGCTACACGGCGGAAATCGCCGACGGTGCGCAACGGGGGTTGGAGGTCGTATCGAGCGGGCGCCACGATATTGTCTTGATGGACTGCGAGATGCCCGGGATGGACGGCTACCAAGCGGTCGCGGAGATTAGGCGGCGCGAAGGGAATACTCGGCACACTGTGGTAATCGCTCTTACTGCGCACGCGACTGAAGGCGATCGCGCCCGATGCCTCGACGCCGGGATGGACGATTATCTGAGCAAACCCGTAAAGCTGAATTCGCTTGCAGAAATGCTCGACACCTGGGCACGCGACAACCTCGACCACATCCTCACTTCGCAGGTGTAGATCACCGGAGAATGCCTGCGAGGTGCTCGATAGGCGCGATGGACGGGGCCGGGGGCCGCGGGTAGAAGTAGCCGTCATGCCGCTTGAGTCATCTATCGTGGGGATCGCGGGTGCGCCAATGGTCAGTGAGATCGATTCGCGCTGGACGATGGCCTATGCCGCCGCGCTTGGCGACGCGATGACCTGCTACATGGACACCAATCGCGGAGTGATTGCGCATCCGATGTTCCCGGTCTGCTTCGAATGGCCGGTGCAGGTCGCGATGCGCGCGCAGTTCGAGAAATCCTCCACGCTCACGCGCGACGAGGCGATGCGGGCCGTGCACGCGACGCATGACACTGTCCTATATCGCCCGATTCTGCCCCCCGAGCGGATGACGACGCAGCTCACGGTCGCGGGAGTCCAACGCCGCAAGCCCGGCGCATACATGGTCACGCGCCTTGATACCGTAGATGGCGCAGGCAAGCCGGTTTGCACGAGCTGGTATGGCGCGCTCTATCGCGGAGTCGAGGTCACGGGGCCTGATATTCCGCCGACACATCTGCCCGCGCCGATGCAACCGATCGTCGAGGAAGGCAAGCCGCGTTCGGAGTGCCAGGTCGATGTGCCGGGGGCATGGCGCACATCTACACGGAGTGCGCGAGAATCTTCAATCCGATACACACGGACGCGTCGGTAGCGCGCGCCGCCGGGCTGCCCTCGATCATCCTGCACGGGACCGCGACGCTGGCGCTTGCGGTGTCACGAATAATCGAGAGCGAAGCGGGCAACGATCCTGCGCGAGTTGAAAGAGTCGCGGGCCGTTTCGGCGCGATGGTGACGATGCCCTCAACCTTGACGGTCCGCGTGCTGGGGCGCGATGACAGCGCGGATAAGGTAGCCGTCTTCTTCGAGACGTTGAGCGGCGAAGGCGGGCTTGCGATCCGCGAGGGCATTGTCGTGTTGCGCGCGTAGTTCACGACGAGTCCCGCTACTCAAATTGTTCGTCGGAGGGTTTGACGGCGCGGAACTGAATCAGCAGTGCGATGTCGTAAATCGTTTTGAGCACGCCCGCGCAAATCAGCGGCCATCCAAACGACGAATGATTCAGCATCGCGCCCGCCGGCAACGGCGCCATCGCCGCCGCCAGGCTGCGCGGCACATTGGTCACTGTCGCCGCGGCCGCGCGCTCCTCGGGCGGCACCACCGCCATCACATACGACTGGCGCGCGGGAACGTCCATCTGCGAGGTCGAGAAGCGCAGCAGCAGAAATGTCATCGCCAGCCCCGGGGTCGGCATCAACGCCGCGACGATCAGCATGGCGTTCGACGGCAGATGGCTGAACACCATCGTGTTGATCCGGCCGAACCGCGACGCAAGCACCGGCGAAATAAACTGTGAAAACGAGCTAAGCAGTCCGGCCGCGAAGAAAAACGTGCCCGCCGCTTGAACCGAGAGGTTGAAGCGGCGAAACAGCCACAGCGCCAGAAGTGACTGAATTACGAATCCGCCACCGAGCGAGTCGAGACTGAACAGCGCCGAAAGCCGCAGCACGATTGCCCGCGACTTCGCCAGCGGCGCGGACTTGGCTGGCTGGCGCTCGACTTCGACGGCCGGGGACAGACGCCGATAAACCGCGAAGGCAATCACCGCGATGATCGAGTATGCGACAAAGCCCGACCGCAGCGCCGGCGCGAGCGCCCATCCATGGCGCGCCGCGAGTATCGCCGGCACGCCGCTGGCGAGCGCGCCAAACGCTCCAGCCGTCGCGCCCGCAACGTTGTACAGCGCGAACATCGCGGTCAGATCGCGGGGTTCTGCGGCCTCGGCCAACGCCGCCTGTTCGACGGGAAGAAACAGGCTGACGTCGCCGGCCGACGGATTCAGCGTGCCGACGACCGCCACCACGAACAACAGCCAGAAGCTCGCCGTGATGGTGAATCCGATTCCCGTCGCCAGCATCAGCGCGCACGCCGCAAGCAGGACTCGGCGCCGGCCCAGCCGATCGGTGACCAGTCCCACCCATAGCGTCAGCGCCGCCGAGCCCAGCAGCGTGCCGAACACGATTGCGCCGACGCGGATCGGAGTGAATCCGATCGCCATCAGGTAGCTCGGCAGCAATACGCTGACTGCCCCGTCGGCAAGGCCGCGCAGCGCGCGTGTCGCCAGCAGCAGCTTGGCGTCGCTCGTAGCGCTGCGCGGAAACCATCGATTGATAGGACTCACCATCATGTCGCAATGCGCAGGTCTATAAGGCTCGCGCCGCCGAGGAAAGCCAATAGCATAGCGCTCTGTTCGCCGATCCGCTCGTTGTGGCATACTCGTGGCCTCTGCGCGTGTTTCTTGAGGAGCAACGGTCCGCGGCCATTCGAAAGGAAAGCTTGATGCGCGTCGAAATCAGCGATGGCGTCATATGGCGGGATCTCGGCGGCGATGTGGTCATCTTGAACGTCGAAACGGGCGTTTACTTCGGCCTCGACGGCTCGGGTGGCCAGATATGGCGCGAACTCGTCGAACACGGCTCCGTTGAAAAAACCTTCCAGTCGCTCAAGCAGCAGTTCGACGTCGAGCCCGATGAACTACGGCGCGACCTCGACGCTCTCGTGAATCAGTTTGTCCAAAAGCGACTCGTGCAACTGATCGCCAAACCTAAAGGTCATTTGCGATGAGGCCAAAGCCGGAGGCATCGGGCCGTCACCTCGGCGCTTCGATCTGATGAGCGGCATCGCGGTCCTCTATCAGTGGGACGGGGCTCCGGCGGACCGCTCGACTGTCGAGCGGATGATCGCCTGCGTCCCGTACCGCTCGGTTGACGGCTTCGGCGTATGGGGCAACGGCCCGGTCGCGATTGGGCATGCAAAGCTGCAGACAACGCCCGAAGCTTCGGCTGAGACCAGCCCGTTCGTGGACGAAACCAGCGGCCTCGTTCTATCGATGGACGGGCGGGTGGATAACCGCGACGAACTCACGGCGGAGTTGAATTCTCATGGTCATCGCGTCCGCACGGGCACGGACGCCGAGATCGTGCTTCGCGCCTGGCAGTGTTGGGGCACGGAGTCGCCTGCGAGAGTGATCGGCGATTTCGCATTCGCCTTGTGGGACCCGTCGAAGCGGACACTTTTTTGTGCCCGGGACCCTTTGGGAGTAAAAAGCTTCTATTACTTCAATGGCCCAGGATTCTTTCTGTGCGCCTCGGAGCTTCATCAACTGTTCCAGGATCCAAGGGTCGTACGAAGACCGAACGAGCCTGCTATAGCCGACATGCTGGTGAGGATCCCGGTTGACCGCGAGGAGACGCTCTTCGAAGGTATCCGCCGCCTCGAGCCGGCGCATTGTCTGAACGTGAGCGCGCGGGGCGTGGAATGTCGGCGCTATTACGATCTGGACGCCTCGCGGGAGATCGTCTATCGGAGCGACGACGAATACTCCGATCATTTTCTTTCGCTGTTCAAGGAGGCGGTGCGATGCCGACTTCGCAGCGTCAAAGGAGTTGCCTCGGACCTCAGTGGCGGCCTGGATTCCTCGTTTATAGTCTGTCTGACCGAACAATTGCGCCGAGACGGCGAAGTGCAAGTCCCAAGTTTCGAAACCTTTTCAGTTCGCTTCGAGACCGGACCCGGCGCCGAGGCTGAGTACGTCGAGGAGGTCTTGCTTAAGTACCCTCATCGCCATACCTACCTCGCTGCGGGAATGGCCCCGCTCACCGAACTCATCCGGCAGGTTGCGCACTACCGAACCCCTTGTCCCCGTTGGTGATTAGTTGTCAGTAAGTCTCCTAGAATAACTCGTTGTAATTCAATGGGTTACACCAATAGATATTCTACAGTGACTCGATAGTGACTGCGATAGGTCTTCACCCAGGCTCAAAAACTAAGCGTGTATCTTGGGTTAGAGACTGCAAGCCTGTAAGCGCGTTCGGAAGGTAAAGAGCGCATCGGCCCGGCTCCTAGAGCCAATCAATATATACACCGTTCAAATCGCGAGGTGTGCGGCGAAGCCCGGACACCCCGGCGAAACTGCCCGGCGTCTCGGCCCGGCGCTGAAACCATGCGCGACCCATCACGGCAGCTCGGCCGGGAGTTTCCGCGCCGCTGACCCGCGACTACTATGCTCACTCATGGGCGTTCTGCGCTGGCGTGAAGTTTCATAGCGTTCTCGC
>JGI20191J14862_1000212_pt1 | contig 20373 bp, 17 predicted proteins | sample NGESurdeep092012_7_FD_14862 | JGI IMG/M metagenome (IMG submission 14862)
TCCGCCAGACGCGACGCCAGCGCGGCTGACGGATCCTGAATTGCATCGACCGGATCGCGCTCGGCAAAAATGAACAGCGCGTTCTTCGGACGTTGCGGACCGAGCTGCCAGCCGCCCGAGATCATCACCGCGCCTTTGAGATTAGGATCGTGCGTGGCGTAGTCGAGCGCCGCGCCCGCGCCCATCGAATGCCCCATCACGACGATTCGCGATCCATCGACAAACGGGCTGCTGCGAAGATAATCGACCGCTTGCTTCACGTCCTCGCGCAGGCTGCCGGCCTCGCCTACGCCGCCACCGAAAGGATTGGGATTCTCGCCGTGCCCGTTAACGTCGATCGCCAGCACCGCGTAACCGTTGTCCGTGAGCCGTCGCGCCAGTACGCTCATCAGCTTGCGATCCGCCATGAAGCCGTGAATCAGCACCACCGCCGGTGGTCGCTCGCCCACGGGTTTGGGGAGTTGCATGAAGAATGGGCGCTCCGGTCCGGGGATGTACAGCGTGGCCGGTTCCTGCCCCGGCAGCATGATGAATGTGTGCGACGGGCCGCCATTTTCCAGCCGTGCCAGCCGCGCGATCGCCAGAATGAATACAACTGCGAGGCAGATTGCTATGATGCGGGAAATTTTCATTGTGAATTCAATGCGCCCCTCTCATTATTCCTTTACCAGCCGGTCAAGGTCCAGTTCCAGACCGCTTGCAAGCTGATCGCTGCATTGCCAACGAGTACGCCCCGACCTACGATCAGGCTTGATGCTTATCCATGGGTCGAACCCGGGCGCGCGATCACTGACGCCAAGGCTCGCGTGCTGGCAAGGCTTTGCACGCAACTGAAACGTGAAATACAAATGAAACGGCGCGCGAGATCGCCGCTCAAACCATCCCGCACCGCCGCTGTCGGCACCGCCGCGGGCGCAAAGTGAAGCGGCATCGGCTTCAAAAGGCAGGACGAAATGGAAGAAAAGTACGCAATTGACTTCGAACACGTGACCCGAATCTACAAGCGCGACGAGTTCGAGGTCCGCGCGCTCGACGACGTGACGGTGCAGATCCCGGCCGGACGCTTCGTGGCGATCATGGGGCCGTCGGGCTCGGGCAAGACCACGATGCTCAACCTGATCGCGGGAATCGATCACGCGACTGCCGGACGAGTGGCGGTCGGCGCCGAGGAAATCACCGGCATGAAGGAGCGCGAGCTGGCGGGCTGGCGCGCGCGCCATATCGGGCTGGTGTTCCAGTTTTACAACCTGATTCCGGTGCTGACTGCCTTCGAGAACGTCGAGTTGCCTCTCCTGCTGACCCATCTCAGCAAGGCCGAGCGGCGCGAGCATGTCGAGACGGCGCTTAGGGTGGTGGGACTGGCGGACCGGATGGACCATTATCCGCGCCAGTTGTCCGGCGGGCAGGAGCAGCGCGTCGCGATTGCGCGCGCGATCGTCACCGATCCCACGATCATCGTCGCCGACGAGCCGACCGGCGACCTCGACGCGAAGTCGGCCGAGGAAATCCTGGGCTTGCTGGTCGATATGAATCGCCAGTTCCAGAAAACCATCGTGATGGTCACGCACGACCCGCGCGCGGAGCGCTACGTCGATACCGTCTATCGGCTCGACAAGGGCGTGCTCTCCGGCGTCGAGCCGGGCAAGCGCGGCGCGCCGGCGGAAGCCGCCGCGCCTGCCTAGAGGCGTGAGTTAGCGTGAAGTACACGGCGCTGGTGTTAAAAAATCTGCTGCGCAGCAAGCGCCGCACTATTCTGACCGTGCTGTCGATCGCGGTCTCGCTGTTTATATTCTCGGCGCTGGTCAGCGTCCCCACCGTGGTCCAGCAGATCCTCAGCGACACGGCGGCATCCACCCGGATCGCGGCGCATAACAAGGCCGGCCTGGCCTACGCAATTCCAATCGCCTACAAGCAGCGCATCGAGACGCTACCGCACGTCGAGGTGGTGCTGGCGGAGAGCTGGTTCGGCGGCGTGTACCATGAAGTGTGGGATCAGTTNCCAAACCTGGCGATCGATCCCGAGCAGGTCGANCTGATGTGGCCNGACTATGGAATCAGCAAGGAGCAGTTCGAGCAGTTCAAGAAAATCCGCACCGCGTGCCTGGTCGGNGGCGAGACGATGAAGCGCTTCCATCTGCAGCTCGGGCAGCAGATCCAGCTGCGCGGGACGCTCTACCCCTTCAACGTGACGCTGACTATCGTGGGCACCTTCAGCGGCAAGGCACCGCCCAATTTTTTGCTTTTTCGGCGCGACTACCTGGAAGAGGCGGCGAGGCGGCCCGGTTTCGTAGATCTGATGTGGGTCAAGGTGGATAAGACGGAGAATGTGCCGCAGGTGATCGCGGCGATCGACGAAAGCTTTGCCAACTCGTCGGCCGAGACATTGTCGGAGTCGGAGGCGGCGTTTACCGGCAGCTTCATGGACCAGTACCGCACGTTTTTCAGGATGGCGGAGTTGCTGGGATTTATCGTGGTGCTGATGATAGGGCTGGTGGCGGCCAACACGGCGGCGATGTCGATTCGCGAGCGGCGCAGCGAGATTGCAGTGATGCGCTCGATCGGATTTCCCGCGCGCACGATCCTGTCGATGCTGCTGGCGGAGTCGATCCTGATAGGCCTGGCCGGCGGGATTATCGGATGCGGCTCGGCGTATATCGTGCTGAAAGTATTTTCGGTCGGCGGCGGCGCGGGACCGCTCAGCACGATCCGCATGCAGCCGGCGATTCTCGCCGAGACCCTGGTCGTGGCCGTATTGATCGGGCTGTTCAGCGCGATGGTGCCTGCCAGCTCGGCGGCGCGGCGCAATATCGTCGATGCGCTAAGGACGGTCGCCTGAGATGGCCATACCGCTTAAGTACAACGTGCGTTCTCTCCTGGTGCGGCGCGTCTCGACTGCGATGACGGGCGGTGGAATTGCGCTGGTGGTGGCGGTGTTCGTGATCGTGATGGCGCTGGTGGCGGGACTCAACTCGGCAATTTCCGACACCGGCGACCCGGACAACGTAATCGTGCTGCGCAAAGGCGCGACCACCGAGACCTATTCCGCTATCCAGCTCGATCAGTTCGACGCGATGAAGTTCCTGCCGCAGATTCGGCGCGAGCCCGACGGCGCGGTTGACGCGTCGCCGGAACTGCCGGTGCAGGCGCTGATGGAACGCACCGGCGGCGGGCGCGACAATATCGTGGTGCGTGGAGTTCTGCCGATCGCGCTCAAGGTCCATCCCAAGGTGAAGATCGTCGAAGGCCGGATGTTCAATCCGTCGGTCAACGAAGTGATCGTCGGCAAGGGCCTGATGGGGCATTACGAGAACACGACGCTCGGCTCTACCCTTCGCTTCGGGCGCGGCAACTGGAAGGTGGTCGGGATAATGGCGGCCGACGGCGGCTCGTTCGAGTCGGAGGTGTGGGGCGATATCCATAATGTGCAGGACGACGCGCAGCGCGGCGCGTATTACGCCGACGTGCGCCTGAAGCTCGCGCCCGGCGCGGACACCGACGCGCTGATTCGGCGCCTGGCGGACGATCCGCGAATCAATCTGCAGGCCGAGACCGAGGCGGACTACTATAAGGATCAGGCGGTGGTCGCCAATCAGATGCGAGTGCTCGGGATGATCGTCGCGGTAATCATGGCGGTCGGCGCAATCTTTGGCGCGATGAACACGATGTACGCGGCGGTCTCGTCGCGGACCACCGAAATCGGCACGCTGCGCGCGCTCGGCTTCGCGCCGATCGCGGTGATGGCGTCGTTCCTGCTCGAGTCTCTGGTGCTGGCGGTGACCGCGGGCGCGATTGGAATCGTGTTGGCGATGCCGATAAACGGCCTGACTTCGACGTTTGGCAACTTTGTCACGTTCTCGACGCTGGCGTTCAGCTTCCACGTCACTTTTGCAATAGTGATCGAGGCGCTGATCTTCGCCGCCGTGATGGGCGTGGTCGGGGGCTGGCTGCCGGCGCGACAGGCGATGAAAATGTCGATCGTCGATGCGCTCAGGAGCGTCTGACCTTGTCCACCGAATCACCCCGGGGGCCCAATATCCGCGAGCTCGAGTCGCTGCGGATTGCGCGCGCGGCCGAGCCGAAGAAGCCGAGCAGAATCATCCCAGCCGCGATCGTGCTCGCGATTCTCGCGGTGGCCGGCGCGGCGGGATTTTTCGTCTATCAGCGGACGATCGGCCGTCCACCCGAAGTGCAAACCGCCATCGTCACGGTGAAACAGGCGGGACAGGCCGGCACCGTGCTGACCGGCAGCGGGTATATCATCACGAAGCACAAATATATCGTGATTGGCACCAAGATTCTCGGCCAGATAGTCGCCGAGCCGATCGAGGAAGGGCAGCACGTCAAGGTCGGCGACCTGCTGGCGCGGATCGACGATCGCGACTACCAGGCGCAACTGAAGCAGGCCTANGCGGATCGCGACCTGGCGGCGGCCAACGTCGTGCTGAAGAAGGCGCGCGCGCAGCGCCTGCGGGAACTCTACAAGCAAAACGTGCAATCGAAGGACTCGCTCGAGGACGCGGAGAATCAGCTCTCGGTGGCGGAGGCGGAGCTCAAGAAGGCGGACGGCGCGATCGATTTCGCAAAGTTCAACGTGAGCCAGACCGTGATCACGGCGCCAATCAACGGCGTGGTGCTGCAAAAGTATCGCGAACTCGGCGACACAATTAACTACGGCGGCGCAATCCAGGCCGGCGGCGGCGCCACCGATATCGCGCAGCTGGCGGACTTGAGCGATCTGCGCTGCGAAGTCGATATCAACGAAAGCGATATCGCGAAGGTGAAGATGGGAACGCCGGCGACGGTGATCCCGGACGCGTACCCCGACAATCCGTTTCCGGCGCAGGTAGTGAAGATTTATCCGGAGGCCGACCGCCAGAAAGGCACCGTGAAAGTCGAAGTCAGAATCCTTCAGCCCGATTTGAAGATCATCAAGCCGGAAATGAGCGCCAAGGTTACATTCCAATCGATCATGACGCAGACAACGAAAGCGGCGGCGATGGTGCTGGTGCCGAAGAAGGCGATCGTCACTGAGGGCAGCGCCAGTTCGGTGTGGGTCGTGCGCGCCGCCACGGCGCATCTGACGCCGGTCGTGCTCGGGCGCGAGTTCCAGGAAGGCGTCGAGGTCAGGCAGGGACTGAGCGGCGGCGAGATGGTGATAGTAGTACCGCCGGCGACGATCAAGGAGGGACAGGCCGTCACGCCGGATAAGTTCATAGCGAGGAACGAATCGCAGCAGAGGCGAGCCCCTGCACCCGAATCAGGAAAAGAGGGAGAAGATGACGGAGACATTCGTATTGGTGCATGGCGCGTGGCATGGCGGATGGTGCTGGGCCGCGGTGATCAATCAACTCGAGCGGTTGGGCGACAGAGCCTACGCGGTCGATCTCCCGGGGCATGGCATGAACCGCGCCGATCGCGCGAAGGTGACGCTCGACAGCTACGTCAACAGCGTCGCCGAGTTTATCGAGCGCCGCGATCTGAAAAACGTGGTGCTCGCGGGACACAGTCTCGGCGGGCTTACGATCCCCGGCGTCGCGGCGAAGATTCCCGCGCGGATCAAGCGCGTGGTGTGGGTCACGGCGATGGTGGCGCTCGACGGGCAGCCGACCATAGACGCGGCGACGACGCCGCTGGCGGCGGCGATCGATTCGATGCCGGAGCGATCGATTACAATCGAGATGCTGGGCAAGGAAGCTATCGACGGGCTTACCAACGACATGGCGCCTGGGCTTAAGGAATACGTGATGGCGGCGCTGGGTCCGCAGCCGCTGGCGCCCCTGCTCGCGCCAGTGCCGATGGCGCCCTACTTCGCCACCGGTATCCCGAGCAGCTATGTCGTTTGCGAAGACGACCATATGCCGGTCGGGGGCGCACCCAACTGGCATCCCTACTTTTCGAGCCGGCTCAGAAATCCAACCCTCAAGTTCGTGAAGAGCGGGCATGAAGTGATGCTCACGCATCCTGTGGAATGCGCGCGGGCGCTGCACGAGTTGGCGAGCGGCGATTGACGCAGGCGTCCTCACTGTGAGCGAGCGGTAGGTATGATCAATTTCCCGGCAATCGACGCCGTTGCGCGCTCATATCGCGCATGATCGGGGCGCTCATATCATGGCGGCAAGTTTGACCGGGCGGGCGGCGCCGTCGCGAAAGCGGGCGGGCGAAAAGGGCGCCAGATCGATCGCGGGCTGGCGGCCCTTGACCAGGTCGGCGATCACTTCGCCGGTCAGCGCAGAGAGCAGAATGCCGCTGCGGAAATGTCCGGCGGCGTAGAGCACGCCGGCGACCGTCGGCGATGGGCCGAGCACCGGCAGCAAGTCGTCGGTGGCGGGGCGAAGTCCAGACCATGCTTCGCGAAAGGGAATCGAGGCGATCGAGGGAACCATCGCACGCACCGCGCGCGCAATCCGTTCCATCCCGTCGAGCGTGACGGACTTGTTGAAGCCCGCATCCTCGAAGACCGAGCCGGCGAGCAGCCGCCCGTCGCGCCGGGGCACCAATATTCCGCCGCCCGAGAACAGCGAAGGCACGACCAGGCCCGGCCGCGCGTCGAAGCATAGAATCTGGCCGCGCACCGGGTAGAAGCGGATTCGATCGTCTTCGAGGCCGCGGATTTCGCCGGCCCATGCGCCAGCGGCGTTGATGATGACATCGCCGGTCTCGAGCGATCCGTCGGCGAGGCGAAGGCCGGTGGCGCGCGCGGCGGTGATGGCGATCGAATCGACGCGGGCGCCTTCGCGGAAATCGGCGCCGGCGTTGGTGGCGGCGTTGATATAGGCAAGCGTGAGTTGGCGATTCTCGACGCGTCGATTGTTCGGCAGGTGAAGCGCGAAGATGATTTTTTCCGACAGCACGGGCGCGAGCTTGAACGCCTGGCGCGGGGATAATTCCTCGACGTCGCCACCGGCCGCGCGTTGCCATCGCGCCCGCGATTGCAGCTCCGCGCGCGCCGCGTCGTCGAAGGCGACGTAGAGCACGCCGTGACGGTCGTACTCGGGATCGACGCCGCTCTCGGCGGTGAGCCGTTCGACGATGGCGTCGAAGGATTTCTTGCCGGCCAGAGCGAGATCGAAAAACACGCCGGGTTCCTGCGCCTCGGCCTGCGGGCTGATGAGTCCAGCCGCCGCCCACGAAGCTTCAAGGCCGAGACGGCCGCGCTCGAAGACGGAGACCTGGACGCCGTCGGAGGCGAGCCGCCACGCCACCGAGCTTCCAATTATGCCGCCGCCGATTACGAGAGCCTTCACGTTTTCACGTTTTCACTTTTCACTTTTCCACTTTTTCACTGGAACCAGTCACTTCACCCAGAGCGATATGCCGACGACCAGATTAACGACGCGACGGAGGCGGCGAAAGCGCGCGGCGAACGCATCGGTATTGCGCAAACGCGCCGACGATGATTCACTCGCAGCCGTCGTTGAAGATCCAGAGCTATTCGCTACTTTCGGCGTCGCGATGGACGGTGGTGCTTTCGATCGCACTAGCGACGGCTGACAACTTCGCCGATCCAGACCTGTGGATGCACATTCTGACCGGTCAGACGATCCTCCGCACCGGCCATATTCCACGGTTCGATACCTACTCCTACAGCGCGGCGGGAATGCCGTGGCACAATCACGAATGGCTGGCGCAGGTGGCGCTGGCCGTCAGTTACGCGCATCTCGGCGTATTCGGCCTCAAGCTCCTGAAGCTGCTCTGCGCGAGCATCACGATACTGGCGTTGGCGATCGGGATTTCCGCCACCCGCGCGTCGGCCCGGATCCAAAGGCTGACCCTGATACTTACCGCCGTTGCGCTGGGGACTCAGATGCAATTTCGGCCTCAGCTCTTCACCTTCATGATGCTGAGCGTGGTGATGGCGGTAGTCGCGATCGAGGTTTATCGGGGCGGGGCAATGCTGTGGCCGCTGATTCCGATGTTCGCGCTGTGGGCCAATCTTCACGGCGGCTGCACGATAGGACTTGGCGCGATGATCATTGCGGTTGCGGTTTTGTTCATTCAGGGCCTTGGAGACGCAGACCGCAAGACCTCCGCGCGCCGGCTGGGATTGGTCACGCTTGGATGCGCGGGCGCCACGATTCTCAATCCGTTCGCAGTGGGCTTGTGGACGGGAGTGGCGCATTCGGTCTCCGATCCGCTCATTGGGCAGATAGTCAATGACTGGGTGCCGTTGCCGAGAACGCTGCTGAACCTGTGGCGGGAATCCAGGCCGGAGCTGCTTCAGGATGTTGCCCTGCTGTTGCTGTTTGGCGGTTTTATCGCGGCAGTTGCGATGGCTCCCGACCTCGGGGACGCGGCCTTAATCGCGGTCGCGACGATCTTCATCGGGGGCGCCTTCTATGCCGCACGTAACATAGCGCTGGCGGTGATCGCGCTCGCGATTCCGCTGGCGCGCCATGCCACGCTGGCATTGGAATCCCCCCCAGCGATCAAGGTTGGATATGCTAACCCGCCGCAGCCGGCGGTCAGTGACGAACTGCCGCCGGCGCTGCTGGCGATTTCGGCGCTCTTGGTCGCGCTGGTGGGCGGAACTTTCTCCAATCGGCTCAAAACCTGGAAGCCCGTGCCTACCGGTGCGGTCGCATTCATGNAACGCCATGGCCTTCACGGCAACATCCTTAACCAGTACGAATGGGGCGAGTACCTGGTCTGGCACGCGGGTAATGACAGCCGGGTCTTTATCGACGGACGCTGCGAGCTGGTCTATCCGGACAGGCTGATCCGCCAGTACGCAATCTTTTTCTTCGGGATGGAGGGCGCCGACGGTGTGCTCGACGCGTTTCCCCACGACTTCGTGCTCATCGGCCCGCACACCAAGGGCTACGAAGTCGTCANGAAGGACGGACGCTGGCATTTGCTCTATAGCGATGCGACCGCGGCACTTTTCGCGCGGACCGCCTTGCCCGTCGAGGCGCCCACCGGCGGTAAGCTTGCCGACAGCTATTTTCCTTGATGCGCCGAGTGATAAATGTCGTGCCAGTGGAGGGGCAGAGCCATGGCGCGACTTATCAAAGGGATCGACACAAAGCTGATTCACGCCGGCGAGCCGGAGCCGCTCATCGGCGGCGCGGTCACAATGCCGATTTTTCAGTCCTCGACGTTCGAGTACGCGGGGCAGACCAGCTACCACGACCTGCGCTACATCCGGCTCAGCAACACGCCGAATCATGCGGTGCTGCACGCCAAGCTCGCGGCGCTCGAGAACGCCGACGCGGCGCTGGTCGCGGGCAGCGGGATGGCGGCGATTTCGGCGGCGCTCTTCACGGTGCTGGCGGACGGGGGCATCTGATTGCGCAGGACTGCATGTACGGCGGCACGCACGACCTGCTCGTCAAGGAGTTCCCGCGCTACGGGATGGCGGTAGATTTCGTGGATGGCGACGAGCCGGCCACGTGGCGCGAGGCGATTCGCCCCAACACCAAGGCAATCTACGTGGAGGCGATGTCGAATCCGTTGCTGCAGGTGAGCGACTTGCAGGCGGCGGTGGATTTCGCGGCGGAGAACGGGCTGGTCTCGATCATCGACAACACGTTCGCGAGCCCGATAAATTTTCGGCCCGCGGAAATCGGCTTCGATCTTTCGCTGCATAGCGGCACCAAGTATCTCAACGGACATACCGACATCGTGGCGGGCGCGGTGATCGGACGCGCCGAGCTGGTCGAAAGCATCACACATACGCTGAACCATCTTGGCGGAGTCCTCGATCCGCACGCATGCTTTCTGCTCCATCGCGGGATGAAAACGCTCGCCGTGCGGGTCCGCCATCAGAACGAGAGTGCGCTCAAGATTGCGCGCTGGCTCGAGCAGCATCGCGCGGTCGCGCGGGTGAATTATCCCGGACTGGAAAGCCACTCGAATCACCTCCGCGCGTGCGAGCTGTTCGACGGCTTCGGCGGCGTACTCAGTTTCGAACTGGAGGGAGGCGTGAATGCGGCCCGGCGCTTGATGGATCGCGTGACGATACCGATCAGTGCGCCGAGTCTTGGCGGCGTCGAGAGTTTGATCACACGGCCGTCAACGACTTCGCATTCGGGAATGTCGGCCGCACAGCGCGCGCGGGCAGGGATTGATGACGGGCTCGTGCGGCTGTCGGTAGGCCTGGAATCGAGCGACGACCTGATCGAGGATTTTGAGACGGCGCTGGCCGACTGACTAATTTCGGTCGCGAGCAACGCATTTTGGGACACGCGCCGCGACTGCGTAAAAATTCGGCGACCGAAGCCAACCTCAGGCTGCGATAGCAACTCATTGCCGCGCTGCGCGGGGGCATCGGACTTGCTATTGAGGTGTGGACCATCAGATCGATCCGTCCGCCGACGGCTTGGGGAAGGCTGACCCGCGCCACTTAGCCAACGGTACGGCTGCGTCGGCAAGGCGTGACGCATTTCCCCCCATAATTGACAGCATTGGACTGGAACGGGCGAGTGGTTCCGACGAAGCGATGACGCTCGTGGCAGACGCCGGCGACAATTTCGAGTGGGTGTCGTCGATACTGCGCGCGAGCGCATTGGCGATCATAGTCTTTCAGATCGGATACATCGTGCTTGACGGCGGGGAATATCCGCAGACTCTCGCGAGAACTCTGCCGCTTCACATCGCAAGCATTACGCTGGGCCTGGTTGCGATCATGGCAACGCTGTCTCCGCGTGCGATGCGGAGCTGGCGCGCGATCGCGCTGGCAATCTGTTCCTCGATTCTGGCGATCACGGCGTGGATTGGCGTGATCAATAGCGATGGCGACGTACTGGTCGCGTCGATTCTACTGTCTTTCCTGGGCTCAGGCGCGTTGATTCCATGGAGCCCGCGTTGGCAGGCAGCGTTCAATGTTAGCGGGGCGCTGGCGTTGCTGTGGTACTCGATGCAAACCGCAGATCCGAATTCGCGCCTCGCGGTCGCCTGGATAATGCTGGTGAGCGCGGCGCTGCTGTCCCAACTGAGTACGGTCCATGGCGCCCGCTATCGACGTAATCTGGCCCACCAGCTGGCGGCGCTGGCCGAGAGTCATCGTTTACTCAGGCGCCAGATGGACCTGCGCGCGGAAACCGCATCCGCCCTGGAACGCGATCACGAGCAGCTGCATGCAAGCGAGTCGATGCTGTTATCGGCGCGCGAGGAATTGTCCCGGCAGGTAAAGGCGCTCACCGCCAGCGAGGGGACCTTCCGCAAACTCTTCGACGCAAACCTGGACGCCGTGGCGCTCACCGCGCCCGACGGGACCTATATAGACGTCAACCGTGAGTTCGTCAGATCGAGCGGATACTCGCGCGAAGAGACCATCGGCCATCATTTCTCCGAACTCAACCAGTTTGTTCATCCGGACGAAATGATCGCCTTCGCCTATCAACTCGCCAAAACCAGCGAAGTCCGGAACCTTGAGGTGGCGATCCGCCGCAAGGACGGCTCGGAGCATCCGGTGCTCATTTCGGCGGCGAATCTGGAGCTGCAGGGACAGCTCTGCCGCCTGACTATTTCGCGCGAAATATCCGACCTCAAGATCGACGCAGCGCGAACTGGTCGCCGCGCGCGAGGCAGCGCTGGCCGCGTCGCGGGCCAAGTCGGAGTTCCTGTCAAGCATGTCGCACGAGATTCGCACCCCGATGAACGCGATCCTCGGGATGGCCGATCTGCTGATGGAAACCGAGCTCGGCGACGAGCAGCGACGATACTTGAGCACTGTCATCAGCAACAGCAACGTGCTGCTCGAACTGATCAACAGCATCCTTGACCTCGCCAAGGTCGAGAGCGGACGTATCAGCCTCGAGGCGGTCGAATTCGATCCCAAAGACGCGACCGAGAAGGTGCTCGAGACGCTGGCAATTCGCGCGCATGAAAAAGGCCTCGAGCTGATGGTGCGCTTTGCGCCGGAGATCCCCGAGCTCGCGCTTGGCGATCCATTCAGACTCGGACAGATCCTGATCAATCTGGTCGGCAATGCGATCAAATTCACGCAGCACGGACAGGTGCTCGTGTCGGTCGCGCCCGACCCGGACTCCACAACCGCGGGCGGGCTCAAGTTCACGGTGACCGATACCGGAATCGGAATTCCAGCCGACAAGCTCGAGCTGCTGTTCCATGCATTCAGCCAGGCCGACTCTTCGACCTCGCGCAAATACGGCGGCAGCGGGCTCGGACTGGCAATCGTCGCGCGACTGGTGGCGCTGATGAACGGCAAGGTTGAGGTAGCGAGCAAACTTGGAATAGGGAGCGCGTTTTCATTCACCGCGCAATTTGGGACGGCGACCGCCAACACGGCGCCGTCGGGGCCGCGGGAACCGGTGTTCGGCGACGTAAGAATTCTGCTGGTCGATGACAACTCCGACAGCCGGTCGATTCTCTCGGAACTGCTCACAGCTCAAGGGGCGAATGTGACTCAGGCGTCGTCGGGAACGGAGGCGCTGGGCGCACTTCGTAGCGATGGTTCGCGGGGGTCGTGCTTCCAGATCTTACTGCTCGACAGCACGATGCCTGAACCGGGCGGATTCGACATCGCAAAACACCTGATGAGTGGCGCGCCCGGCCGGCCGCAGATCGTGATGATGCTCGCCACCAACGACTTGACCGGCAAGCTGGGGCGCCTGCGTGCGATCGGGGTTGACCACTATATTGTCAAACCGGTGCGGCGCGCTGAGTTGTTCGCAGCGGTCGCACGAGCGTGCGAAGGAGTGCACGTCGCGCCGCGCGGCGACAGGTTCGCGTCGCCGGCAATCGCACCGGTATCAACCTCTTCGGCAATACTCGATCGGCCGCTGCAAATTCTCATGGCCGACGATTCGCACGATAACCGCGCGTTGATCCGCGCGTATCTGAAGAAAACACCCTACCGTCTCGAAGAAGCCGAAGATGGCCGGCAGGCGATCGACAAATTCATCGCCGGCAACTTCGATCTGGTGCTGATGGACATCCAGATGCCGATCGTTGACGGCTACGAAGCGACCACCAGGATTCGCCGCTGGGAGCGGGTGAACAATCGCCGCCGCACTCCCATCGTGGCCCTGACGGCGTCCGCGCTGGAAGAAGCGGTGCATCGCACCAAGGCGGCGGGCTGCGACGCGCACGTGACCAAGCCGGTCAAGAAATCAACGCTGCTCGATGCCATTCGCGACGCGATGGAAGGGAACCGGTTGGATAACGAGCGGGCGGACCTTGCCAATCTCAAGGAGGAAACATGCCGGACCGAGTAATAGTGGAAGTGGACGCGGATCTGAGCGACCTGATCCCGGGGTTCCTCACACACAAGCGCGCCGATGTCTTAACGATTTTCGACGCGATTGTGCGCCGCGACTACGCGGAGATCGGCCGCATCGCGCATCGGATCAAGGGCGAAGGCGGCAGCTACGGATTCGAAACGATGACGGAGGTGGGCCGCTCGCTCGAGCGTGCCGCCGCGGTGCACGACGATGGCGCAGTGGCGACGCTCGCACACCAGCTGCTCAACTACATGGATCGCCTCGAGATAGTGTTCCAGCCGTCCAAGGATTAGCGCAGCCGCCTCATCGACGGCGAGCTTTCGCTCCAACTGCCGCGGCTAAGAGGAATTCAGCTTGCCAGGTCGGCGCCGTGCTCGCCCAGGGCCGCGAGGCTGAGGCCCTTGAAGGCGGGCTCCGCGGCAGCCATCGATGCGAACACCGCGTTCGCCGAGCTCGGTCGATCGACGCCGTCGAGCGCATGACCGAGCCTCGCGATTGCCTCGATGCCGGCCAGCGCGGCGCCGGGCGGCGGGAACGCCGCGTTGATTCGCTGCACACGGCCCTTGAAGTTCGTAAAACTGCCGTCGATTTCGGGATACGCCGCGATCGGCCAGACCTGGTTGGCCATCTGGCAGGTCTCGTTGGCGTCTGCAGATAGCACCAGCATGTAGTCGAGCGCGCCGAAGCGCCTGACGAACTCCTCTTCGCCGAATGCGCGAACCAGGTCGGCGCGCATCGCGATCAGCATCTTGAGTTCGCCCGACGCGACTGCCGCTGCGAGTCCGTCGAGTCCGTCGGCCGGGATCGCCAGCGCCGCCAGTCCGCGCGCGTTGGGATTTTTGTTCGCGCGGATCAGCAAGTCGTCATCGCCGCTGGCGCCCGGCGGCGACCAACTGAGCGTCGCGATTCGATCCGATCCGATCGCGGTCTTCATCAATTGCTTGAGCGCGAACGCTTCTTCGTTAGTGGACGTCGCATCTATCACCGCGGCGATCGAATTGGCGCCGTACGTGCGTTTGTAGTCCGCGATGATCGACGCTGCGCGCCGGATACCTTCGCCCCAAGGCTCGCTCACCAACTGGTCCTTGGACTGCACGAGCGGCGACGTGAGGCGCGTCTCGTTCTGCAGCGCAGGGAAACTGTGACGACCCTCGTCGCACATCCAATAGCTGTTGACGCCGGGGTTGAAGCGCGGCTTGAAGCGGTAGATGCGTCCGCGATGATGGTGGATGTCGATCGCGCATCCACGCTCGCATCCGCCGCATACCGACGCGGTGCGATGCAGGTACCAGACGCGCATCCGGAAGCGGAATTCCTTTTCGGTGAGCGCGCCGACCGGGCAGATGTCCACGACGTTGCCGGCGTACTTGTTGTTGACCGGCTGGCCGGGATTGATGTCGATGCGGTTATGGTCGCCGCGCTCGAAAATCGCCAGCTCGGAGGTCTTCGTCACTTCATCGAAGAACCGGGTGCATCGCGCACACAGGATGCATCGCTCCTGATCGAGCATCACGCCCGAGCCGATGTCGATCGCCTTGCCCTTGTGATTTTTCTCGGGCAACGGAAAGCGCGACGGCTGCTGATCGTAATCCATGTAATAGTCTTGCAGTTTGCACTCGCCGGCCTGATCGCAGACCGGACAATCGATCGGATGGTTGATCAGCAGAAATTCGAGCACCGCCTTCTGCGCGGTCTTGGCCTTGTCGCTTTTGGTATGGACGACCATCCCCTCGGCGACGCGCGTGTTGCAGGCGATTTGGAGCTTCGGCGCCTTTTCGATTTCGACCAGGCACATCCGGCAGTTGCCGACGATCGTCAAGCCGGGGTGGTAACAATAGTGAGGAATCTCGATGCCGGCGAGTTCGGCTGCCTGGATCAGATTCAGGTCGGCGCCAGCCTCAACTTCCTTGCCGTCAATGGTCAGCTTGGGCATTCTTTTCAGTGGCTCCGNTCAGGCTGCTTGCTGCGCCGACGAGGTCTTGAACGGGCATCGCCNGAGCTTGATGTGCGCCTCGAATTCGTCGCGGTACTTGGGCACGAAGCTCTTCACCGGCATCGAGAGGCTGTCGGCGAGCACGCAAATNGTGTTGCCTTCCATGTTGGTGGCGGCGTCAACCAGGGTCTTGAGGTCTTCCATCTTGCCGCGCCCCGCTTCCAGCTCGATGAGCAATTTTTCGATCCAGCCGCATCCTTCGCGACACGGCGTGCACTGTCCGCATGATTCGTGATGGTAGAAATGTGCGATCGTTTTGAGCGCATCGACCATGCAGGTGTCTTCGTGCATCACCATCACGCCTGCGGTTCCCATCAGCGAACCGGCAGCGCGGACGGAGTCGAAATCCATGTTGACTTTGACCGCCTCTTCCGCCGTGAAGATCGGGAACGACGAGCCGCCGGGGATGACGCCCTTGAGCGCCTTGCCGTCGAGGATTCCACCGCCGACATCGTAGATCAGATCCTTGAGCGGAAAGCCCATCGGCAATTCGTACAATCCGGGTTTGTTGATGTGACCGGAGAGGCAGAAGAGTTTGGGGCCGGGACTTTTTTCGGGACCGATCGATTTGTACCAATCGGCGCCGCGATTGATGATGTGCGGGACGTTCGAGAGCGTCTCGATATTGTTGACAACCGTCGGGCATCCGAACGCGCCCTGGATGGCGGGAAACGGCGGACGGTTGCGGGGATACGCGCGCTTGCCTTCGAGCGATTCGAGCAGGCCGGTTTCCTCGCCACAGATGTATGCGCCGGCGCCGCGATGCGTGAAGACTTCGAGGTCGAAGCCGGAGCCGAGGATGTTCTTGCCCAGGTAGTTGTTGGCGTAGGCCTCGGCGATTGCGGCGTCGAGAATTCTCTTCTGCACGGTGAACTCGCCGCGCAGGTAAGTGTATGCGGTATGCGCGCCGACCGCGCGACACGCGATCGCGATGCCCTCGATAATGCAATGGGGATCGAACTCGATCTCGTAGCGATTGGCAAAGGTGCCGGGCTCGCTCTCGTCGGCGTTGCAGCATAGATAGACCGGCTTCTTCGAATCCTTCGGAATGAAGCTCCACTTCACGCCGGTGGGAAACGCCGCGCCGCCGCGCCCGCGCAGATTCGAGTTCTTGACCTCGTTGATAATCTCCTCGGGCTTCATCTCGAACAGCGCCTTGCGCAGCGCCTTGTATCCGCCGTTGCCGGCGTACACGTCGAGCTTGCGAAGATCAGGGATATCCAGCCAGCGAGTCAGTATCCGTTCCATGTGAATCCGGGTGCGCTCGTCGTCCGGTCAGGCGGTTTGATGCTTGTCGCCAAGCGCCATCAGTTTCTGCTTCTGGCCCTGGATTTTCCGCTGCAGCGCCATCAGNGCGTCGAGCACGCCTTCGGGCCGCGGNGGACATCCGGGAACGTACACGTCAACCGGNACAATTNTGTCGATGCCGGGCACGGTCGTGTAGTTGTCGTAGAAGCCGCCGGTCGAGGCGCACGCGCCAAACGCCATCACCCACTTCGGCTCCGCCATCTGATCGTAAACGCGGCGCAAAATCGGTCCCTGGCGAACCGTTACGGTGCCGATGACCATCAGCAGATCCGCCTGGCGCGGAGTGAAGCGCGGAAGCAGCGCGCCGAAGCGGTCGATGTCGTAGGGGGTCATCGAGAGCGACATATATTCCATCGCGCAGCACGCGGTCGCGAATGGATACGGAAAGATCGAAAATTTTCGCGCCCAACCAAGAGCCTTGTCCAGCCGGGTCAGGACCGCGGTGTCACCGAGTAGAAGCTCGTCGCCCTTGGACGACTCGAGCCCGCTTTTACTTAATGCCATTGATGCCTCTGGCGCTTGATATATACGTTAGATCGCTCGAGTTGAAGGCTAGCAAGCATCGCGTCGGCGCGTCAACGAATCCTAATGAAGCGGCCGTTCCGAGTGAAGGAAACCTTGCACTGCCGTGGCATCTCACGAGATTCGCAGCACGCCTGCCCCTTTGATCTCGTCGTGCTTGAGCATCTTGAGCGCCACATTCGCCTCGGCCAGCCCGAAGGCCACGGTACTCGTGCGAATCGGTATCTCCCCCGCAAGCTTCAGGAACTCTTCGCCGTCGGCGCGCGTGTTAGCCGTCACGCTACGAAGTTCTTTTTCGTAGAAGAGATGTTTTTCGTAGTCCAGCGACGGAATTGGACTTAGATAAATTCCCGCGACCGCCAGGATCCCGCCGCGATCGAGCGCTTCCAGAGCCGGCACCACGAGATTTCCCGCCGGAGCAAACAGAATTGCCGCATCCAGCCGTGCGGGCGGCGGATCTTCTGCGTTGCCGATCCATTCGGCGCCAAGGTCTTTGGCCAGATCGCGATGCGGTCCGCCCCGGCTCATGACAAACACGCGGCATCCCCAGTGGCGAAGCACCTGGATCGCAAGATGAGCCGAGCCGCCGAAGCCGTAGAGTCCGACCGTCGAACCGGGCCGGACCTCGGCGCGCTTGATTGCGCGAAACCCGATAATTCCGGCGCACAACAGCGGCGCCGCTTCCTCATCGCCGAGCGTATCGGGAAGAGCATAGGCGAAATCCTCCCGCACGACGGCCCATTCGCAGTAGCCGCCGTCGTGGTCGTAGCCGGTGAAGCGCGCGTTCGGGCAGAGATTTTCGCGCCCGCGACGACAATAGATGCAAACGCCGCAGGTCTCGCGAAGCCATGCGATCCCGACTCGATCGCCATCCTTGAAACGAGCGGCGTCGACGCCGCGCTTGTCCACGACGCCGATCACTTCATGACCCGGAATGATTCGCGCGTGGCGCGGCGGCAGGTCGCCTTCGGCAACGTGAAGATCGGTCCGGCATACGCCGCAAGTGCGTACCCGCACGAGAATTTCGCCCGGCCCCGGCTCGGGCACGGCTGCGTCGATAGCGTGAAGCGGATCCGATTCGATCGGCGCGGGCTTTTCGACCACCATCGCCTTCATCGAACGTATTATATCCGATGCGCCCACCGGTGGCTTGCGAAAAAACCCCTTAAGCCATCGAACGCCCAAGAATTGCGCTATCGTTCATCGGCGTGCTCTATTGAGCCGCACGGATGCAGGCGCTCAAACAATCCCAACCGTCGGACCAACTTTCGTTTGCGCGCTCCGATAACTCCACGCTGGTAGTCCGGCTCGCCGGCGATTGGCATCTTCGTCACGGCCTGCCCGAGCCGGACCTTGTACTGAAACAACTCGACACCGCGCCGAAGCCCGCCAAGCTGACCTTTGACGCTGCTGAGCTTGGCGACTGGGACAGCGGCCTGCTCACGTTCCTCATGGGCGTCAGCGAGATCTGCCATAAGCGCAACTTGCCCGTCGATTGGAGCCCGCTTCCCGAGGGCGTGCGGGGCTTGATGCAGCTGGCGGAAGCGGTGCCGGAAAAAACCGGCGCGCGCCACGAGGCCGCGCATACCTCGTTCATCGAGCAGCTTGGCGGGGAAGCGATTTCGTTTGCGCGGGGGCTGGATGACTTTCTGCGCTTCCTTGGCGAAGTAGCGATCGCGTTCGCCAAGCTGGCCGTCGGCAAGGCGCGTTTTCGAAGGGTTGATCTGATGATCGTGCTCCAGGATTGCGGCGCCAGCGCGTTCGGCATCGTCACGCTGGTCACTTTCCTGGTCGGGGTGATTCTCGCGTTCATGGGCGCGGTTCAGTTGCAACAATTCGGCGCGGCAATATACGTCGCCGACCTGGTCGGAATTGCGATGAGCCGCGACATGGGCGCGATGATGACCGCGATTATCATGGCGGGCCGCACCGGAGCCGCGTTTGCCGCGCAGCTTGGCTCGATGAAGGTGACGCAGGAAATCGACGCGCTGACCACGATGGGAATCTCGCCGCTCGAATTCCTGGTGTTGCCGCGCGTGCTGGCCCTGTTCCTGATGATCCCGCTGCTGTGCGTATACGCCGATTGCATGGGAGTGGCAGGCGGAGCGTTCGTCGGCGCGACGATGCTGCATATCTCGGTCGGCACGTATATTCGCGAAACGGCACACGCAGTCACGCTCACCGGCATCTTCGGCGGCGTATTCAAGGCCGCCGTTTACGGCATAATCATCGCCGTCGCCGGATGCCTGCGCGGGTTCCAGTGCGGCAACAGCTCGTCGGCGGTCGGTGACGCGGCGACTGCGGCGGTGGTTACGGGAATCGTCTATGTAATCGTCGCGTGCGGAATGTTCGCCTTCATCTTCAACATCCTCGGATTTTAGGCGGCATTGAGAATCAACCTGGACAGCCCGGCGCCCTGATATGGCCACCACGCCCTCACCAATCAAGTCTTCGGACGGCAAACCCGTCTCCGTGACGAAGTTTCCCAAGGACGGTCCCCCGCCAATCACGGTCAAGAATCTCACGATGGCGTTCGGAAATTTCGTTCTGATGAAGGATCTGAACTTCACCGTGAATCACAGCGACATCTTCATAATAATGGGCGGCAGCGGCAGCGGGAAAAGCACCCTGCTCCGCCATATGCTGGGTTTGATCGAGCCGGCCAAAGGCGAAGTGTTCTATGGTGATTTCAACTTCACCAGAGGCGAGCCGCTCGAGCGCGAGGAGATGCTGCGGCACTTCGGCGTTCTCTACCAGGGCGGCGCGCTATGGAGCTCGATGACGCTGGCGGAGAACGTGGGACTGCCGCTCGGCGAATTTACCGATCTGTCGGATGCGGAAATTCGGGAAGTTGCCGCGCTGAAGCTGGCGCTGGTCGGGCTCAAGGGCTTCGAGGGCTACTATCCGAGCCAGATCAGCGGTGGGATGCAGAAGCGGGCGGGACTTGCGCGTGCGATCGCGCTGGACCCGGAAATACTTTTCTTTGACGAGCCGTCGGCCGGCCTCGATCCGATAAGTTCGCGCCTGCTCGACGACTTGATACTGGAACTGCGCGACAACCTCGGCGCGACCATCGTCGTCGTGACTCACGAGCTGGCCAGCATTTTTGCAATCGGCAACAACAGCGTCTTTCTCGACGCGGAGAGCAGGACCATGATCGCACACGGCGACCCCAAGGACCTGCTGGCGCATTCCACCGATCACCGCGTGCAAACTTTCCTTACCCGCGGCGGAGAAGACGCGGAAAAATCAGCGAGGAATCATGGGTAAGCGACTCAATCCGGCGACGGTGGGTGCGTTCGTTTTGGGCGGGCTAGGCCTGATCCTGGTGGCGATTGTGGCCTTCGGATCGGGAAACCTGTTCCG